>VTLG01014119.1_pt1 | contig 20343 bp, 21 predicted proteins | sample 4694571 | NCBI WGS metagenome assembly VTLG01 (sample SAMN12604809, study PRJNA352737) | marine metagenome | biome: ENVO:00000447; feature: ENVO:00000209|ENVO:00000569|ENVO:01000036; material: ENVO:00002151; isolation source: viral sequences binned using virsorter ... | reverse complement strand
GAAGGAGATACGACTCCACCTTGCCTCGTCGCTTTTTGGTTGGAGGTGATTTAACCATGGTGTTTCAATGATTAGTTTTTGTAAGAAGATTGACATATTATCTGCACGTTCTTTAGACGCTGAGATAATCATTATCTTTCTTTCTGCATCTTTAAACAGAGTCCACAGGACAAAGGCTCCAGTAATCCAAGATTTACCGACTCCTCGGAAGGCTTGGATCTGAAGACGCTTTGGTCCGTATTGTAGATAGTCTGCTATAGAGTATTGTGCTCTAGTTGGAGGAGGTAGATCAAGCTGATCCCATAATGCACTCAGAAACAGCTTGAAATCATCCTGTAGAGCCTCTAAAGGGTTCTCCATGTGTGTTTTATCATACTTGAGGAAATACGCCCGTAGGGGTTATTTTCTTATGCATCTGTTCAAGGTTCATATGGTTGAACATTCTGTTGTTAAAATCTCCAGGAGCATCTAATTGTCGATTATACATATTATCCCCACCTGCTCCTATTTTTAGATTAGGTTTAGGTGTAGCTTTTGTAACCTTCATAATATTATTTTTTCCTCCTGTTCCAGTAGTAGTTCCTGTATTATTATAAGTTAAAGCATTATTAGGCATATTAGGATTAGGGGTAACTCCTTTAACACCTTTAAAAATCCTTTGTCCATAAATTTTACCTTTCTGTGGGGTATCTGGATTAAATTCCCATTTACCTTTTGGTAAGCTTTTTAAATACTTTAATGCTTGAGTTTTTAAAGTTTTAAAATTAGCATTATTAGGATTTTTTATATCTATATACCCAGTACGCTCATCAGGAAGCCAAGTTGCCTCAAAAACTCCATTTGGGCTACGATAGAACCCTGCACCATTTACAATGTTCTTTCTTAGAGAATCTGTTATAATTTGGGTTAAAGACATATCAATAACCCTTTTTTAATTCTTTTGCCATTAGCTGATATGATTTAGTATAAGTTGCTCTCTGGAATCGTTACGTCCAAATGTTTGACGCATCCATCGGAGCCAATGACTGCTACCTTTGCCCTGATTACACGCTCGACAGGCTGGAACCAAATTACTTGCAAGGCTTTCGCCACCGTTTGTTTTAGCTTTGACATGATCGAGTGTAAGTTCTGTAAGTTCATAGTTGTTTCCGCAATATACACATTGACAATTAAATTTCTCCTTAATGGCTTTTCGCCACAAACGCTTTGCGTCAGGACTTGTCATGGTTATTAGGTTGTATAAATAGTGTTGTGGGCTAGGTAGTAGTGGGGTCATTTACGAATTTTAAGTCTGCTTTTACGGTTAATAGATGGAGACTGGGTTCTGCCTTCAGTAGTACTTCCTTTATAATGAGCAGCATCTTTGCCGTCATGGTTTCCGTAAGTACCAAGTTTTCTATTTAACTTGTTAGCATTGTTTTTAATTCGTTTACCATTAGGTGTTTTTTGATAGGCACTTTGTTGTTTGAGCCTTCTTTTACGAGCTTCAGGATTCTTCCTGTAATACTCAGCTGTGCTTTCTGCCATACATTCTGCTCTGTACTAATTCGGGATCGACTTTTGGCATGATAGAGGCAAGCTTAGAAAGGTGAGAACCTTCTATAGCTATGCCACTGATATCATTAGTTTTTAGCCATTCACAGGCTGCTTTTAAATCTTGAGTAGTTGCTTCGCCACTTTTGACTCTTTTTAGAAATTCTTCAGTAACGAGGTTATGTAATTCATTAAATTGGGCTTCAGTGGCTTTTTTCATTACTCTGCTTTCATTCCTGGGAATAGGTTTCGTTTGACAATTTCTACTGCTTTGTCATCAATAGTATTATCAGTGGATTTTGCATATGCCTCTAGCAGTTGAACAATTAAGTTCTTTACTGCATTAGTAGAGAGGAAAGTCATTAGGATGGGTTTAATGATGATCATTGCTTTAGTGGGATTTGTAGAGTTGGTGATTTTGTGTACTCCTCAATTAGTTGTTTTCTTTCTTGAAGTGTTTCAATCAACTGACCAGATGGTGAGTTTCTAAATTCATTTACCTTATGTATACCGAAAGCTGAACCTGCGATAACTAAAACAAATATTGCGATTCTAACTTTCATCTGCCTTTACGAACTTACCGTTATCGTCTCTTTTCTTAGATGATTTTTTCTTCTTTGCTTTTGCTTGTTCAGCTTCCATCTTTGCGATGGCATTGCTTAGTGTACTCATTCTTTTATAGGTTTGGTTGGACATTCGTACTCCTGTTTATCCCAAGGAAATTTCTTTTGTATAGGAATACATTCGTTTTTTAAGTACTGCTTGACTGCAGCTTTCTTCTCTTCTTCGTATTTAACGATTGGAACTACGTCATAACACATGTCATAGACACGAGTTTTTTCAGCTATCATGAATCCCTTTTGTTGGAGTTCAGCACATTTTAATACACGTACAAGCTCATAATCAAGCCTCATTTTTTCTTCTTGCCGTTTGGCTATACGTCTACATTGTGCTAAACCCCTACGGTCTAGTGGAAACATAAAGTTGATTTGACCGCCCCAGTTTTCAGCTATCGTGTAACTTCTCTGAGTCATTACTTCGTCATAGGGAACCGTATGATTCCCCATATAGAAGGGACTAAAGGTCATCGTTGAACCGTTACAGCTCACACCAGAGCCATAGTGTTGTCTACTTGGTGCTCCATTATTCTGAAATTGGACAGCTTGATTCGTCACATTTCCAGTCGCGGCAGCAACGGGATTAGAGGTGTTATTGACCTCTGGATCCGATGCCTTAGCTGGTGCTATTGAGAGAAGACTGATAAGGAGACAGTAGTAGATTCCTGAGCGATAGTTCGGTCTATCTCTGTTTTTTCTATTATTTGACTTGCTTCTCTCGATACTACTTCTAGTGAGAAGTCTGAGCCAGCTGTTGTAAGAGTGAAGATTGAATCCTCGTCTACTATTCCTCCAGAGCTTGCTGAGGTGTGGGTTATGTTGTCCCCAGACCATTTGTTTAATGCTGCACCATAGGTGGTTGTTACGATCTCCTCTTCTATATCTACTGTTGTAGTTGTTGTACTGTTCATCGAACCCTGGGTGAAATTTGGGGTTACTATTTCCGCGCTTGCTACCGTGGGTGATGCCAGTAGAAAGACTAAAAGCCATTTCTTCATTGTTTTGGTTTTAATTCGCTGTTACCATTTTTTTTGCCGTTACCACTACCAGTGGACAAGCCAAAAGTTGCAAGGGCTCCCGTGAAAATCGAGGCAGGGAACGTGATATCGCCACCTGGACTCTTCTTAAACATTGGAAGCTCCACGTAATTTAAAGTGATGATAAATCCACTCCAAATGACAACTCCCAAACGCACCATTGCGCCTAAGATCACCATCTGTTCTTCATGATCATCTACATTCTCTTTTAACTTTTGTAAGAGATTTTTTGGTTTTTCTTGCGCTGTTCCTTCCATTTATCAACTTTTTTCTGTAAGAATTTCTGAACTTGTTTTTTAATCTTGTCAAAGAAAGGTGTTGCTAGGGTGGTAGTGGCTACAGCTGCAACAGCAGCATACGTAGCAGTAGCTACAACTTCTGCTGTAGGCATAGGTAAATCTATATCTACAACAGGTAAGTTTAATTTAGGTTGTTCTGTCTGTACTTCTTCCTTCTCTTTCTTCATCTCTACTCCTTCTGGAGCCTCTAAATTACTGGGAGGTATGACAATGGGTGGGAATACTGGCATATCTGCAGTTGGTGGTTTTAGAGGGATGCTAGGCATCTCTAAAGCTTTAGGAAGATTAGAACCAGCCAGACGTATGGATGGTAAGTCCACTAGGCTATATGAGCCTTACCTGTAATGATAGCCTCATCAATTCCAGTAAAGTCTTCAGTTGTCCAGATAGACGTTGTACCATCTTCTTTTGTATAAGCTTTGATAGTTTCTAAGTGATCAACATTACATTTAATACGATCTTTCCATTGTTGCTCAGTTTCACCAACATTCGGATCGTTATCTTTATTTATCAGTTCTACACTATTAAGAGCAGCTGAATAAGTACTGGCTATGTCTTCTTTAGTCATTTGGTTCCTCTTCTTTTGGTGTTTCTTCTGCTAAACGTTCTAATTCTTTTAAAGCACCATTGATTTCGTTAATACGTGCGACAGCAATATCTCTTTCTTGTAAAAGTTCTTTTGCTCTTTCTTGAAGTTTTTCCATGTTTAATTAGGTGAATGTTTATTTTGCCTCTAAGGCTTTTACTTTTGCTGATAGTTCTTTAATGGCGTTAACTAAGACAGGAACTAACCTTTCATACTTAAGACCATAGGCTGTGTCATCTTCATTGAGATTGACTACAAGCATGTCATCTTTCTTACTAGCAAAGCCATCAGCTTGTTCAATTGCTAGTACATCTTGTGCTAAGAAACCAATATGTTGTTTTGCTTTTTTCTTTGAACCGTCTGGTGTAGCAGATAGGTCATCACTATACCAAGATCTCTTATCCCATTTGTAGGTTACAGGTTTTAATTGTTCTACCCATTTTAAGCCATGAGTAAAGTCAGTAACATCTGTTTTATCTCGTTTATCTGAAGATGATATAGATGTATCAGCACAATATAAATCAGTGACGTTGTTATCACCAAGACATATTACATTACTTCCAGTTGTAACTGAACCTGATGGACTACCACTCTTACCTGAATCATGACCAATGAAAGTACAGTTACTACCATTTGTTATGTCATAACCAGCCTCATAACCAATTCCTGTGTTGTCACTACCAGAATGTATGTTATATAAAGACTTAGCACCAAAAGCTGTTGCTCTATGACCAGTTATTAATTTATACGCAGATTGAGATCCTACAGTAGTTGATTCAGTAGTTTGATAACCACCATATTCTTTCATTGATTCATATCCTATCTGCACATTTTTTGTATAACCTGAATCACTACCTGAGCTACATTTAGTACCTATGGCAACATTATAAGAACCACCACTAGGTCCACCAGTACCAGCTCCTATGCAGGTATTATATTCACCAGTTGTAATTGAACCACCAGCTTCCATACCAATTCCTACGTTACGATCGCCAGTCGTCAAACTGTTTAAACTATGATGTCCAAGCCCCTGATTATATACAGCTGAAGTAGCTTGTCTACCTGATTGGTATCCTATAAATGCATTTCCATGATAACTAGTTAAAGCTTCACCAGCTTTATAACCAATACATATATTATCACTACCACCTTCTATATTATGACCAGCGTTAAATCCAATAAGTACAGAGCGTTCAGCATACTCTAAGCTCTGTCCTGCGCCATATCCTATAGCAACATTGTCCTTACCAGCACGTACAGCTTCCAATGTATAAGCACCTACAGCTGTATTAGTTTGATGGGTTACATCAGTAGCAGTTGAATTACCTCTTCCTGAATGATGACCTATAAAAACACCACCATAACCTGTTGTGCCATATCTATTAGCTTCATTTCCAATAGCAGTAACTAAAGTACCAGTAGTTAGTTTTTCAGAAGCGTAAGTACCAATAGCTAAAGCATCGTCAGCTGTAGTGTGATTATGTAAGGTGTTATATCCAATACCTACAGAGTAACCACCTTTATTACGAGATAAAGAGCCAGCACATATAGCTACATTATAACTACCTCCTACATTACTACCATCATAAATATTACGACCTAATGTATAAGCACCTATAGCAATATTATGAGAACCACCATTATTTCCGAATGAACTAGCTCCCAATGCAACATTAAAACCGCCATTAGTCATAGTTGTCATACAGTTACGACCTACAGCTGTGTTTTCATCGCCAGTTGTTATTGCTTGTGCGCAACGTCCACCGATAAATACATTGGAATCAGCAGAAGTCATCAACTTACCTGTTTCATAACTACCTATAACTACATTACTACTACCTGTTAAATTACCAGACCCGCAAGCTCCGTATCCAAGAATAATGTTTCTAAAACCAGTAGTACTATTAGCTCCAGCTAAACTTCCAATAATAGTATTTTTATTACCCGAAGTCAGCTCCTTTCCAGCGGATCTTCCTATAGCGACATTGTCTGTAGCACTAGCAGTAGTATCTTCCCCTGAGTTTGCACCCATATAAAGACTATGGTAGGTATTAGTTGAAGGAGCAGGTGTATTTGTTAATAATGAACCATCACCACTAAATTTTCCTGATCCAGTGACTGAGATATTTCCACTGCAAGTTATGTAACCACCACTTACTGTAAGATTTTTACTGTTATTTAGATATATGTGTTGGTAATGGTTGATAGAGCTAGGCATAAAACTGCTTATAGTACCACCACTTCCATTTGAAAGAACAATCGAGCTAGAAGAATCTACATATATATTTTGAACTCCACCCTTAATATAATTATTATTACTGCTATGATAAATTTCTAAATCATTACCAGTACCCCAGCGTGCTTTAACATCATCGTTAAAGTCAACACCTGTTGCACCACCAACTGAAGATGTAGTCTCCCATGTCATACCACCTGTGTTTCCAGATCTAGCTGTTAATACCTGACCATTAGTAGGTGAGTTAGATACTTTTAAATTTGCTTCATCAACTACGTTATCTGCAATAACAGTTGCACCATCACCTGTAGATGTTACTTCTCCACTGTGGTTAGGGTGTGTGTATGCAGAGGGTATAGCTGATTCTTTAGCTAAAGGTGTACCTCCAGCTGTACTGCCATCATGTACAACAAGTGTATCTTTCGTTGTATCTACAGTGACTTCGCCTTCTGCACCAGTGAAGCTACTGTGTTGTGAGGTTGTACCTCTTCTTAATTTTAATTGTTTAGCCATGGTTTAAAGTGTTCCGAAGTCGATTTGTAAATTATTTCCACTGACAGTTCCTACTTCAGTGAGGTTTTTATCATTGCAATCTAGGTGTCCTCCTAGCTCTGGAGTCGTATCAGCTGCTACGTCTGTTATACCACTAACAATTCCTGAGAATGCACTGCCTGTATAGTATTTAAGTATGTTATTACTACCGTCATACCATAAGTCTCCTGCTGATGGACTGCCTGGAGATGAGTTAGAAATAGTGTATTCATTAGCGTAACGGTTAACGTCAGCTATTGAACCTGCAACTGTATTGATATTAGAATTAGCACCAGCAACAGTATTTATATTTGTATTGTTACCAGCTACCGTATTGATATTTGTATTGTTACTTGCAACTGTACTGATATTTGAGTTATTACCAGCAACAGTAGCAATGTTTGCATTAGCTGCAGCTACAGTAGATATGTTTGAGTTAGCTGCTGCTACAGTATTTATATTAGTATTATTACTACTAACAGTATTGATATTCGTTGCATTACCTGCAACTGCGTTGATGTTAGTACTGTTACCAGCTACCGATGATATGTTGCTAGACATACCAACTACAGTAGAAATGTTGCTAGTAATACCAGCTACTGTATTAACGTTAGCTATATCATCAGCAACCGTACTAATATCACCACCTGTACCTGTTGCTATAGATTCTGTTATCGCACCTAAATCATTAGAATAGGTAATATCACCAGAGACAATAGCTATATCAGCTAATTGAGCTTGGTTTGGACTTGTAGATGAGAAACCATCACCTGATGATGAATCATAAACCATCATCACTTTATTAGATGATGAGTCAAACCATAGGTCTCCATTCTGAAGAGCACTAGTATCTGCTCTAGTAGTAGGAGCTGAAGTGCTTATCTGATAGACATCAGAGAAGTTATTTATATCAGCAACATTAGTAGCTGTAGTACTGATAGCACTAGCAATACCAGCAACTGTAGTTAACTCAGTAGCTTTAGGTACTAGTCTATGATATGTATAAGTATTGAGTGTAGATGTTGTCTCTACAATCATTCCAAAGGTGGATGAATATGTTGTGCTATTAGCTAAACCAGTAATGGTGACTGTTGAGTTACCGACAGTGCCGTTAGTAATTGTCGCAACTCCAGATCCATTGGAGGTAAGGTTGCTGCTGAGAGCTTTAATAGATACAAGAGTTCCACTGCCGTTATTAACGTCAGGGTTAGCGTTAGGAAAAGATGTTTCATTATCTATGGGTACAAAACCGCCTACGTCATCTACAAGATCAACAATTCGTGCATCAATAGCTGCTGTAGTAGCAATCTTATTATCAGCTGCAGCCCAAGTCTCACCTGATTGAATTTCACCTAAGCTGCCTAACTTATAGAAGTTAGCGTCAACCTCAGTTTCCGTATAATATCTATTATCTAATTGACCACCATCTAGCTCTGTCTCCGTATAATACCTACCATCAAGATCCGTAGATCCAACAGCAGTTACGTGACCCTGAGCACTGACAGTAATATCTTGTAAGACATTACCATTGCTATTATTAACTGTTGAGTTAGCCCCAGTAACGTTGTGGTTGATCGTAACCTGACCACTTGACGTACTCTTAGATAAATCAGTACCAGCAAGCACATCAGTACCTAAAGCTATATCAACCTTGTTATCTATACGTGCATCAATAGCACCTGATGTAGCAATGGTTGTGTTGTTACCTGTCCAAGTTTCTGAACTTGTATAGGTTTCTGCTCCTGTATCCCATGTATTAGTATCTACATAGGTTTTATTAACTCCATCAGTACCAGCTGTAGGAGTTCCAACATTGGTTAGTTTATAATTAGCTACATCAAAATTAGTCTGCATTGGCGTGCCACCTTGAGCACTTAATGCATTCTCATCTACCTCTTGAGCCGTATATAGGATCTGGTCAAAGTTATCGTTTAAATCACTAGATTTAATTGATGACCCTGCATAAAAGGTTGCTTGTCTAGTTGAGTTATCAGTATCTCTAAAGATAATGATAGAAGCTCCGTTTGCTGGAGCTGTGTTAAATTGAAGTGTTGTAGCTGTTGGAAATGTGTATTCAGTTGTATTTTGAGTCGTACCGTTAATTTTAGTTTTAACGTCCGTCTGCGCTAAGTATGGAAATGTGAAGGAATAGGTGGTGGTTGACCCATTCCCAGTATATGTGTCTGATGTAACAGCCATTTGTTAGTTATCACTGTGGATTCGCAAATTCAAGAATGCCTTTAACGCGCTTGAACTTTTTGTCTGATTCGGTGGCTAGTTGAGTGGCTTCTTTTATATTCATTTGTTTTACTTTATTATCTATTCTCTTCTGATCCTTTGCTCTCTCTTTTAAAGCAGGGTTTATTTTTCTCATCTCTCTTTCAGCTTTTTGCTTTGCTCTATTAGTTATGGCATTCAGCTTAGTAAAGATCTTCATACCCTTTGTAGAAACTTCTACCTCTTGCCAAGATTGACCACTTCTAATCATCTGTTGTATTTCACTCATGGCTTCGTCAAAGTCTGTACTATTGACTACTTTTTCAAGTTCTTTCCATATCTGTTGTTTACCAACTAATAATTTAACTTGTTCAATCTCTTGTTTTGAGTAGTCATTACCACTACTATCTTTCTTGAATTGATCTTTAAATGTATATCCTAAACGCATTAACTTCTGACCCCAAGGGGTTGTGTCGTCATACATGTTTATAGGACTTACAGCATTCATAGATCTAATCCAAGGATTATCACTAGCTAAGCTAAGTGGTTTACCATTAGTAATGTCGATATGAGTAGGTAATGTATTCTTAAAACCAGGTAGGCGATTCTTTATATAACCTAAGAAGTCATCATGGACATCTTTAAAAGTATCATCTATTAAATTAGTTGCTACTCCTAATAGTCCAGATATTGGAATCATAGTTCTTGCTTCACCAGCTATATGTCTCTTAATAGCAGCTCCACCATCACCTTGAGTTAAACCAACAAGTGGTTCTAATCCTGCTAGATGAGATTCATTAAAGAAGTTAGCAGATAAAATCCATTGAATCTTTCTACCATAATCTTCTAACATTGGTTGAGATAGATCATTATGATAAAAACCAATATCACCAAGTAAGGTAAGGATCGGATCTAAACCAGCTATACCTTTAAAGCTAAAGAATTTATCACCAAGTTTAATTGTCTTCTCTCTATAATTAAAGTCATCTCTATTTGCTCTACGTTTAGCATTGTTGTGATGACCACCACCTCTGATGTTTCCTGCTAATGCATAACCTAATAAACTACTTGTTAGAAGACCACTGAAAGCTAAACGACCTTCATACTCTTCCTTCAAGAATCTATAGCTATTCATTGCATGTTTATCAGTATCTAAATCAATACCATGCTCAGCTAAAGCAGCTCTAATCTTGGTTCTATTTGAACCTGCAGTTAGGATTTTGGAATACTTGTTTTTTAAGAATGGAAGTCTATTAAATGGAATATATGATGAATGTTTGTTCATCCAGTTAATAGATGTCTTAGGGAACATAAACATTCCATGAAGAGCAGGTACAGCTGTTGTTGCTTGTGTAACCGCTTCAGCCATTGGATGATCTAGGTTTAAAGCTATCTCACCACTAAAAGCTTTTAAAGTGTCATCTTTTGGAAGACCACTTTTATCAAACATATTTAAGTAGTGTTTCTTTTCAGCACCTTTTAAAGCATCCATATTCCAACCTGCTTTATCAAACACCTCTTCATAAGCCCTAGCTCTTGAGAGATAGGTAGCCATCATGGTATTGGTGTATGCATCCACACCTGTCATACCAGTTGTACCTGCTCTTAAAGCTCTCCACTTACCCAAGTTATGAAAGCCATTTGCTAAGTTAAATAGCATTGACTTACCAACTTTTCCTTCTTTTTTCCATACACTTGCTTGATCAGTTAAAGCACCCCACTTAGTAGATTCTTGTACGACATAATCACTACGAGCTGCTTTTAATAAGAACTTCTCATCATGATTAACTTTCTTTATTATCTCCCAAGCATCGCCTAAAGCTCTAGCATTGGTTTCTAAGATAGCTCCGTATAGATAAGTTGCTCTTTTTATAGGTTGCCAATCACCATGAAATAAAGATCTACCACCAGCATGAATCATTGCAGTTAATGGCATTCTGATTAAGTCAGCACCATTACCTAAACCTGCTCTAAGTACTGAAATACCAGATAATACATTATTTAATCTGTATGCTTTAAATCCTTGAGCTAATAAACTTAGTTCTTTAGAATTAGGACTTACCAATAAACTACCAAGTGATACCTGTTGTTCAGCCCATTTATTTAATTTGACAAGGGTATCTACATCACCTTTACTAAAAGCATAAGCATCAGTAAATGCACGAAGAAGTTCAGGGTTCTTACCTTTCAATTCATCAAGCATTGAACGATAAGCCTTAGCTTTTTTCTGAGCTAGTTTTGAAGCATTAGTAAATTCATCAGCTATCTTGGCTGTGATTTCTTCACCTTGACCAGGGATAAGCTTTTCCCACCATCTCTGGTTTCTTAATTGCCAACCTGCAACATACTTAGCTGTACCATATTCTTCCATCAAGAACTCCATCTTATCTAAAATAAGATCCATAGCCCTATTGGTATTAACAACCTCTGGTCCAAGTTGGTTAACGGCTTCAGATGCAGTAGTGATTTCTTTACCAAGAGTATCCATAACTCTTGCAGACATCTCATTAACTGGTCTACCTAAATAAGTATCAACTAAATCTCTTAAAGCAAATCCAATACCTGTTTGTTGTGCAGTATTAACATAAGTTTTCTGAACTACTTCACCAGCGACCTCAAGGTTCTTGATATCTCTATTAGAAATAAACAAACTTCTTACATCATCTACACTACCTGCAGTTAATATGTCTCCATATATTTTAAATGCAGCTTCAGACATATCATCAACGCTATACCTAAAGTCTCTAACAAAGCCTTCCCACTTACCAGCTTCCTTTGCTATTTCAGCAAATGCTTTAACTTGATTCCTTGAATCACCATAAGCTCTAAAGCCTTTGTTGATCATTGGATCAGTAATTAAAGGAGTAGGATCTCCAATAGCATCACCATTCTTGATAGCTGTAGTATCAAGCATGTTTTGAGCAACATTACCAGGTGGGATACTTTGTCTAGCTGTAGCAGCTGGATTAGATAGGTTAGGAGTTATATCAGGATCAAAGCCTCCTGTGCCGTCTGTATCGGCTGTTAGCTTGCGTTGAGCAATCTCTTGGGTTTGTATATCCCTTGAGGTTTGATTGCGCTCTACAAACGATTCTAGACCGTTCTCTGTGACTTCTGATTTTCCTGTATCTCTATATTGTTGAGTTATCTCATCCTTCTTAACCTTACTAATCTCAATACTTTCAGCTATCTTATTTCGTTGGTTGAGTAACTCTGGATCAGGGTTTCTTTGTAGCTCATCATCTAACCTTGCAAGTATAACGGTGTTATCGTTGATTGATTCATCTAGGTTTGATACAGCTTTTACCGTAGCTTTATCAGCATTAGTCCAGATCTGTGATTCCTTAAAGGCTGCAGATGCTTCATCTAATGGTCTAAACCATTGCATAGCTCCTTTACCAGCCAGAATTGAATAACCTATAACGTCTCCTACAATTGAAAAAGCACCATTTTCATACATATTCACCCACTTCCTTTGTTCGGGTGTCATACCAGGTTGTGTTTTCCACTTCTCTGGTATTGGCATTTTTCCACGTGGACCAAAGAATCCTGGGAAGCTATCAGCTAAAGTTCGAGACATATTCTCTTCTTCACCTTGATCGCTAAGACCAATAATTCCAGCATCTAATAATGCAGTACCACCAACAGCTGTTAAGCCTCTTGTTAGACCAGTTAGCTTAGATGCTTTAGTAGCTGCGCTTACAGCACCCACACCAAATGCACTTGGTATGATTACACTTAAAGCACCCCTAGCACCTTGGATTAGGTTGTTATCAAATCTAGTCGCATTATCATAGGCATCATCTAACTTATTACCTCCAGGTATCATTCCAACTACATCCATACCAAAGTCTGGTAAAGCCATAATTGGAGCTGCTACTGATTGAGATACGATTCTTCGTTTATCCTCTGGTAACTTTTGAAATGGATCAACAATGTTATCTAAGGTTCCTAAAAACTTTTGATTAAAACTTTCATCAACCTCTACTGGTTCTGTTGGTTGTTGTTCAACAGGTTCTGAGGACTCCCTAGTTGGTTGAGTAGCAGACGTTTCACCTGTTCTAGGATCTGTGTATTCTTCTTCATTCATTGATTAGCTCCTGTGTAAAAAAATATACATTTTGGTTCATCTTCTTGATCACCTGGAAGTTGAATAATTACCTTGTTACCATTGGTTAACTTCTCTTTACTCACTACAGTTGCACCACCTTTTAAACCTGTACCATCTAATTTGAAGTACTTTTGAATTAGGTTAGGTGAATGTTGTTGTAATGTTTCTAGAGTTTGTAAATCACTACCACCAGTGTTCATACACCATTGACTACTCTTAGTCATGAACTCAACTGGACGTGGATTGATAGTTGCTATTTGGGTTTTATATAGATCAGTTGTGTTGTTAATGTTCTTTATTGCATCTTTTAGGTGTGTGTTTGCTTGTGGATTAGACTTAGCTTTTTCTTGATACTCTTCAAGTGGAGTAGGTTCAAATGGTTTGAAATCTTCGATCTGACCATTACGTTTAGCCATAGCTCCATACTTATTTAATAGTTCAGATACTGGTATATCTCTTCTTCTTGCTTCTTCTTTGATTGAAGAGGTGACAAGGTTATGAACTGATTCACCATTATCGTTAGTAATAACTAAGCTCTTGATCGTTTCAAGGGGAGGTGTATATGGGTTTACTCTTGGGCTATATTCATTAGTTGAGTCAGGAGTTATCTCAAGCTCATCCTTCATTGAGAACTTAGTAAATCCTACACCTTCTCCAACGTCTCCGAAATGCCACAAACTGTTTTCATCGTTTAATCCTTTAGCTACTTCAGCATCTAGTTTTTGCCAAGTTTCAGAAGCTATTGTCTTAACCTCTGCAGGTGTTTTACCTTCTAGTAGAGGTGTTACCCTTTCAAAGAAAATGTCATGCAACCTATTTTTAGCAATGCTTAATGAAGCATCATTTATTTTTTCATACGTTTCAGCTTTTACTGCACTTAATAAAATATCTTTTGCATGACGATCTACTTTATTAGGAGACCAGTTTACTTCGCTTAAGACATTCAATTCCTCATAGGCTTTCTTTAGCTTAGGATCACTTTTTAACTCTCTCGGTAGGTTTACATAGTCATCCTTAAAGAATAAACCATCATTTACTAGAGCATAAGCATCATCTTTAGCTTGCCGAACGTCTATATTTAAACCTTCGTGCTGTGCTAAAAAGTTAAAATGATCTCTATTCTCTTTAGATAAACCCTCAAGACTATTAATAAATTTACTATCGTTTTCAGGGTTTCTATTTGGATCATTAATATAATCAGTTATAGAAATATTATGAGCATGGTTTTTATTCTTTAATGCTTCCTGACTTTGTTTTCTAGACTCAGTATCAGCCTTAAGTCTTGCAAGTTTGATATCTCTTAGCTCACTATCAGAAAACAACATCCTCCATGGTCTTGCTTTCTGACCTTTATTAGGAAGGGTGTTGAAGTTATCTAAATACCAATCAACATCACCTATCTTTTTAGGATTAGATAATAAACCTTTAATACCATTCTTGACATTAGTAAAACCACCCATCTGATTGAAGTTATCTACGGGTTGTAGTTTTAATGATTTTTGCCAAACATCAGCACCTAATTGATTAGGTGTATCTCCTATGACTGCAGTCCTGAGAAAGCTTTCTTCATTATCATTTATATTGTTTAGTGATGTTATGTTTAACTCATACTTTCTTTGCGTTTGAAATGTATCTGATTTATGAACACGAAGTGCATTTTTTAAATCATTTATACCATTACCTTTAACCTCCGTTAAACCATGAGTTTCTAGATATAGTTCACGGAAATCAGAATAAGCCTCATTTAGTTCATCAAGTGATTTTGGACCTTCACTTCGTAGATACTCTTCCCAACTTTTTTTTATAGTTTCTTGATTACTTGCTATTTTAATCTGTTTTGCAATATTGCCTGCACGTGTCAACGCATAACCAGGCTGACTTATTTCTGTAGCAGTTTCAACTGAACCACCTTCTTTTAAATAGGTATCAGCTAAATCAAGTTTTCTTTCTTTTAGTTTAAGTGCAAATACATCTAGACGGGTAATATCACCACTATCGTTATATACCTTATCCCACTCTTTATCATCCTGTTTCTTCTTCTCTTTCTCTACAAACTGATTCAGAATAGAACTTGCAGTCTCACTAAATGAAGCCCAATCATCAGCTTCTCTTTTAATATTACCTATCTTAGTATTTGCATTTTCTCTTTCTCTTCTAGCATTCCTTTCTGTAGCTTCTACTCTCTGCCTATAGGACTTATCTTCTAGGCGTTGATTAGCTTCATTTTGTTGTTGTTCTAGGGTGTTTTTTCTTTTGATTGCAGCTATGAGTTTTTCATCTCTTCGTTCAGTTGCAGCGGCTTGCTCTTTCATGCTACGTATAACACGATCATCCTTTCGGATCTGTTGATTTAAAGCCTCTACACCTGCGTCAATAGGACGAAACTGTCCGCCCTTTCCGTAGAATTGAACCATTTTGTTGTTGTTGTACTTGTAACACGATCACTATTAATCCCACCAACCTGCTTTGTGACCTACATTAGCTACACCACTTATGGATGAGCTTGCAACACTAAGCCAAGAACCTCCTACAGCTGTAGCTCCTTTAACAGGATCAGGACCAAAGTCGAATCCTTCTAAAGCTCTTGGTGCTTGGAACTCTGCAATTGGTGTATCTATTGGTGCGACTGGATATGGTAAGACACCTGGATCCAGCATCTTGCTTGCAAATGCTGCCAAGTCAGCTCCATATTTATCTCTTGCGATATCTTGTAAAGCTTTATTGACACTCATCTCAGCACTAACTAACGATTCTGCTAGACGTGCTTCACTTGTACCTTGAGAGAATAGTAAAGCTTGCATAGCTTTTTGTGAGCTAACACCATCTACACCTCTAGCTAGTAGCTGACCTTCAGTTTGAATAGCTTTAATAAGTCTATCTTCTGTATCAAATGCAGCCTTCTTATTAATCTCTTCTAGCTTAGTTAATTCAGCATCAGCTGCAGATATCGCAGCTGCTTGGTTGAAAGAAACTTGTTTATTATATAGATCATTTGATTTCTGAAACTGAGCCATATTAGACTTCTGTTCAGCATTACGAACCTTGAGGTCAAAGTTATACCTCCTTAGATTCATAGCATCGGTGTAGTCTGCTACTTTCCGTTCGTTTGCCTTAGTCTTTTCATAGGTGTCATAAGCAAAAGTCCAATCAGCTCTTAGCTTCTGTTCACCCATTTCATGGAGTTTTAAATCATATCCATGCTGCCTATCAGTTGCATCATTTTGTGCTTTAGCTTGTTTATCAGCTTGATTTTTAGAGCTTATCGCACCTACGACTGCTGATCCTGCAGCTAGTATTGGCCAAAACATATCTAAGTCCTCCTATAAAAACGTGGTGAGTAATTGCCTTCCCACATCATTGAATTTAAGGAGACTGGAAAAGGTGTGTCGTTAAACACTCTTAACCGATAGTTCTCTGGTCGTTGATGTATTGGAATATTAACAACTGATTGATCGTCTAATGCAACATCATCAGCTAAGTATGTATCTGCTTTAGCTATTGGGGCTAAGCTATACCATTCATCTAGATAAACTAAAACTGTATCCCCATTAGCTGGAGCACTACTTAATCTAATAGATGTATCATTTATAAAGATGAATGCAGTCGTAACTACATTATTTATCTTTACTTTTATTTGTGATTGATCAATATATTTAATCTCAGATTGATTCCATTGGAAATCAGTAGTACTACCATCACCTGTATAGGTTTTGGAATAAGGTAAAACACCTTGAGTTCTTAATTTAAAAGATACAAGTCCTGATAGACCTAATGAAAACTTCATCCTTGCTATAGTTAAAGATGCTATGTAATCACTAACAGCTCCATCCTGAGACATGTTGTAATACAGCCTTGGTAGTTCAACATCAAAGTTATACTTTAATCCAACAATTACATTACTAGCAACACTGGTTAGGTTCTTCTTTGGAACTATGAAGTACGGTCCAGTACCATCAATATTCCTTTCTGGTGTAATACTGAAACCTGACTCAACAAACGTACCAGCTGCTGTACTACCTGCAATAACAATAACTGGAGTTAAATCAGATATATCTGCATAGGGTAAGTAACACTTAGATAAATTATTTGTAGAGTCGAAAACTACAGAACTAGCAACTGAATATAAATCAACACAAGGGTTAACTTTCTGACCATCGTTATTGACAATAATTGCTTGCTCTGGACTTTGACTTAGGTTTGCTTTGATCAGTGTATATTGATTAGCTTGTTTGGTAACAGCATACATATTGTCTGAATCAACAACTATGGTTTGTGCTGTACCAGGTAGTTCCCAATTAAACCAAGCTTGAAACAGGTCTTCTTCTCCATTGCTATATGTACGGTAGAAGTAGACTTTCTTAGATGACTGACTAGACATTGCTAAGAATTGGTTTTGAGGACTAGATATTAATGTATCTATATTTGCAGGTATCCACTCATTAACTATCCTTCCTATATCTAAGGTATCAGGACTCTCATTCTGTCCACGAGTCTGCATAGCAAACACACGTGTATAACCTGGAGTCTTACTGATGAAGTTAAAGTGAGTTCCTACGTCTATAGGATCTACTTCTGTATCCATCTCAAGGTTAGAGATAGATCTAATTAATGCAGTACTTGGTGTAAGTATTCCATTATCTGCAAACAATATGAATTGTTGATTCTTTGAGAATAAAATCAAACCCTGAGTAGTAGGTAAGACACTATGCAAAGAAGCTGGTCTAATTGACGAACAACTAATATCTATTGGATCAGCATCAGATATTGTTCTAGCAGTTATATGAAAGAAGTTATAGAACTGACTGGACTGACTCATGATGACATTATCTTGAGACAGGAAGCCTAATCTATTGTTATGAAAAAAAGACTGCTGAATTTTTTTGCCAATAAAACTTGGCTGCGGGTTAGTTAGATCATCACCAACTAATCTATCTGTATAAGTTATTTGTTTAAAAGTAAAGGCATTAATACCAGTATTTAATAACTCATGAGGCATCGTTGCAGCATCTAAACCAGGTGATGCTTTTGGATCTATTGTTTCTTCCCAATACCCAAGCCCTGACGAACCATCATCTGCTACAAATTTACTGTAGAAGTTATCCTCTGCTGTAGCAGATGTGTTGATGATCTCTACTACATGATTATGGAATGATTGGTTAGGTAGGTTAGATATATTCTCAGCCCAATCCTGAAAGACATATAGCTGATTATTACCTGAACCACCTTTAGCACTAATAGAGAATGCTGTTCTAGTACTACTAACAACTCTATCTAGTTGTAGAGAATCATTGTATTTAGTAACGGTTAAACCAGATATACTTAAAGCATCAATACCATTTTTAATAGTAGTTAAAACAGTATCGTATGTATCTGTTGCTCCTGATGTAGTACTAAATGTTTGATCAGAAGCACCACCACCTGCGTTAAGGGTAACTGAATAAGAAGTACTTTCTGATGCACCACTTAAGATAAGTGTGGCTCTGGTTTTATTAACGAAGGCAGGTGATGGTACTGGTCGTACAGCTGCTGTGACCGTATTATTTGTGATGACGGAGGTATCTTGTACCGTAACAATGTCATAGTTAGTACGAGCACCTGTTAGATAATTCTGTGCATTTGAACCATATGTGATAGCACAAGCAACTCCAGTTAAAGCATTCCATATATAGATATTACCCAAACCACTATTAGGTTTAGGTGTTATGCAACCGATGTATTCCTCATCAGCATCTCTATGAATATAGAACCACTTAGCACCATCTAACTGTGTACCACTGAAAGTAGTACCACCAGTAGTCTCTAGCTTATCAACGAATTTGAATCCAGGTCTTTTAGTAAGACCATAGGTTGCATCAGGATATCCATTTAAACATTCTCTGACTTGTCCTGGTAGTTTCTTTTCGTCTGACTGTCTAGATACACCTCCTAAGTAATTATCAATTTTTTGTGTAATAGCTGTCATTATCTATAAAGAGCTTCGTATGGTTTGTAGCTAATATATTGATCAACTCCGTCTGGTTTACCAAAGAATGTGTAGTCACCTTGATTACATTCATACTCAACAGCCATAGCTCTCATGTATGCCTCCTTTTGTTGGAGCATTTGGAACTGTGCTGTATCTCCTACGATCCTTGTTGATGTTATTGTTGATGCTCTAGATGTTATGTAATCTTGTATTGGTACAGGTAGATCAACCCAATCAAAGAGCCATACTATATCGCAATCAACAGCCCCATCAATCCATTTATTAGTATGATTTTCTTTGTCGTATAATTTACCATTTCTTCTGATTGCATTCTTAGAGATATTTGCAGAGTTATCAGAAAGATCTATTTGTAGAATATTAGTTGGTATGACTATTTCATTATTAGTATCTGGTGTGAATTCATAATGATTCTCCGTATTAAAACTCCATCCTTCAGCTTGTACCTCTCTGGATACTTCCATTAAGGTATCGTACGCAATCGCAACGTCTGGGTTGGTTTGGTCTAAAGATGAAACTGGAGCCTGACCACAGCTCGCAAGTATTTGATTTATTGCTGGTAATTCTTGTGTAGCGTTAGTGGTAGGAAAAGCCATAATTATATAAAAAAAAAAGGGAGCCATATAGACTCCCAATAAACTTAGAATGCTGAAGGAGCTGAAGCACCTACATACAATTCAACTGCAGCTGAAGGATTAACATAATCCGCGCCACATGCTAAACGACCAAGTATCACATCCATGTAATTCCATTATTTCTAATGGCACTGACTATATCTTCATCCCGTAGGGATGCTGGACGCTAGTGATGTATTACGAGAGAAGCGTCTCTCACCATCTAGTCGATGCACGTTCTCTTCACGCTTGAAGAGCTTCGCTCAGGGTTGGCTTATCTTTCGACTTAGCTTCCTCTGAATTCATCCAGTTTTCGATTAAGATTACTCCTAAAAGAGGCAATTTAATACCTTGATAAATGACTGATACGTCGCCTTTAGTTACTTGTACTGAAGGACCAATAGCTTCTACCATACCAGCAGCTTCTTTCTGGAAGATAAGTCCACAAGACTTAGCTCCTAGTTCAGTGTTAGTACCGTAGTCATTCTTGATTCCAGTTTGTGCGCCAGAAGCATCTTCTGGAGTCACGCTGACGAAATCACCTACATTAGTAGGAGCTGTAACGCCAGTTGTACCGCC
>VTLG01013234.1_pt1 | contig 20344 bp, 49 predicted proteins | sample 4694571 | NCBI WGS metagenome assembly VTLG01 (sample SAMN12604809, study PRJNA352737) | marine metagenome | biome: ENVO:00000447; feature: ENVO:00000209|ENVO:00000569|ENVO:01000036; material: ENVO:00002151; isolation source: viral sequences binned using virsorter ... | reverse complement strand
AATAACGGCATAACCGTTACCTGATTTATCTAATTCGGGTTTCCAGAGTCGGTCATCACCAGTATTCTTTTCAGAACTAGCTACCTTCTCAAGTTCCCTAGTCAGTTTTTCAAAAGATGAATTTGAATTCTTCTTTAAAGTTGCAAAAGACATAAGTATTCTCCTTAATGTGTACGTATTTGGCCTGTACTTTGTAAGTATAACAGGATTCTATTTAATTGTCAAGAGTCTGATAGTTCTATCATTCTCTTAAGTTCCTCTTTCATTCTTCTGAATGATTGAGATACATCTGTTTCTCCCTCAGCAGCTACATAAGGAAGTGATCTATTAAATTGGCTAACAAATTCCTTTGCGTCATTCTCATCTGAATAAGAAGCACGAAAGTATAATTGTTCTTGCAATTCAATCATCCTATGTACCTTTGACATGAATTCAACATTACCTTCTGGTGTTTTTAAACCACCACCAAGTATTAGATCTTGTAGATCCTCATTAGTTTCTACTAGTTCAGCCGCTTGAGCTCTAACTACATCGTTGTCAAAGAATCGCATAGAGATAACAGTGTACACTTATATTTATCCTTATCTATAGCCAGAAATGGTTCGTACTTTACTACCTTCTTTCTTATCTCAGGCCACACTACAGGTTCGGCAATATTCTTATTAAAATATGGTATGAAGTTTACTAATTTGTTTAGAATAACAAAAGATTCTAAACTTATACTCCCAGACAGATGTTGTTTTAATACTATTGGATGACTGCCATTTTTAATCTTAAATAAAGAATCAAAATCAGTACTCAACTCCAATAAATTTTCCATCTCATTCTTAAAGATGAAAGAGAGACTTTCAATCTTACTCTTCCATTCAGCATATACTTTTGATTTATATACAGATATATTACCTATCCATGCTCCATCATCATGAATGAAATGACTTACAAAAAAATTAATTAATTCTTCTCGTTCAAATTTTCTGCCCAGTTTTTTAAAAAAGTACTTATCCTTTCTTTTCTCGAAGGATTGTTTACTAGCACGTGTTTTTCCACTGAAAATAAAAAAGTTATAATTTTCTTTTGTAAAGTGTAATTTAAGTGCGAGATACGTTTGGTAAACTTCATAGCCCTCCATCTAGACTGGTAACTTTGCTCTAGATGAACGTTTCATAAAGGATAATCTTTGGGCATCATACTTCAATTTCTCCTTTAAAGTTTTAGACAATAACTTTGGAACAGATTCAAATTCAATTTCATTCTCTTCACAATAAGAAATTATAGCTTCAATATAGTTGAGACTACCATTACTTTGTTTGACAATGTTCTCTATCTCCATAGAAAACTTAGAAGATGTCATGAACTTGTCGTTCAATACTTGGTTTAGGGCATCTTTGCTTTTATTCATTAGCAGATTTCCACTCTCGTATATACTGAGTAAGCTTTCTAATGTATTCAGCTTTGTTGTATTTTTCATAGACGATACATTCTCCATTTTCACATGACATAATGATTACTAATTTCTTTACTATTATACCAGTTAACTCATACAACATGCAAGCGTATGCAACAGTTTGTACAAAATAACCTTGGATCCACTTCTCAGGTTTAGGTTCCTTTGAAGTCTTGAAATCTATTACAGCAAGTTCTCCATTGTATTCTGCAATACAATCAACTGTACCTGCAATGCCCAACTTAAGACTATATAAGGGTGCTTCTAGAGCATGTATCCTATTTATCTTATTTAAATATTCTTTAGAAATTGTAAAGAGTAATTGAGGTAAAGGATCTAACTCAGGTAGTTCCTCATTCTTAAGATAATGTTCTGTAAGAGTATGGGTATCAGTACCACGGCGTGTAGCCTGTCTGGTAATCTTATTTGCCTTTTCAGCACCAACCCTTTGTCTCCATGCTTTAATACTTTTAGCACTTTGAAAACTAGTAACAGTAGTAACTGAAACTAACTTATGGCCTGATACATCATAGTATCTTTTACCATCAACCTCTACACGTTTTAACTTCTTTGGTAAGTCAATAGATACATGTTCAAACATTACAGACCAAGAGCAATTTTATTTAAAAGATAACTACGTATCAAACCTGACCGTACAATATCTTCAACACCAAATTCTACCATACCAAACTCATTCATAAGACGTAAGATATTCATAAAGTTATGGATACCATTCCTTTCATTAGTCTTAACTAAATCTGTTTGATTGGCATCACCACAAAATATTATTCTAGTATCTTCGCCAACACGAGTAATGATAGAATCTAACTCATGGAAATTAAGGTTCTGACATTCATCTACTATAACAATAGCACGATCAAGAGTAGTACCTCTTATGAATGAAGTTGACCAGAAAGAAATAGTTTCCTGTGCTTTAAGATTACCATACAACATCTCGAAAGAATTATCATCTGGCATCTCAAACATATATCTTACCATATTGGTGTATGGTATTTGATATAGATATGATTTATCCTCATGGTCGCCAGGCAAGAATCCAATCTCTCTTGTAGATACAAGTGACCTTACAATATAAACTTTCTCATATGGAGAATCATTCTTAAGTACTTCATTCAATGCAAGATACAATGCTACAAAGGTCTTACCAGTACCAGCAGCACCATACATAAACAAGTTCTTATTATTATTCCAATATTCAAATACTGTTTCTTGAGATGGTGTTAATGGTTTTATATCAACCATCATCTCAGAATTAATTGGTTTCTTTTTTCTGAGTCTCTTAGCTTTTACATTAGAAAATGTAGTATTCTCAGTAGTTTTTTTAGCCCTTGGCATACTTAAAATCCCCTAATGTTAGAGCCAGGATTTGTATCTCTAATCCTATTAATCTTTGTTTGAAGATCGCCTGGCACCTTGTTTCTCCAGTCACCAACCTCACTTATAGATTTAGCATGTCCTGCTTGCCAATCTTTATCCCACTCAGGATTTTCCTTTCTCCAAGTATCATACTCTACCATTGTCATGGAGAGTTCTTTCTTCTCTTTAGTTTCTTTATGTATGACTGGGTATGTTGGCATAATTGTTAATATTGTGTAAAGTTATTTAGACTATAACATCTGACACTCAGGTGAAATTCTAATTTCAATTGAATTAGTATCAACTGATTTTACTTCACCGAGTATATCACATGCGTCTTCATATGTCAAAAAGCGATATTGATTAACAGGTAACCATATATCATCACTGTTTTTTATCTCCAGTTTGTACTGACCACCCAAGTGCCTCTGAGACAGTGGGGAACTGTTCGATAAAGACTTCTCTACATCCTTCTGCGATGAGCATGTGTTCTTTTTGTGTTCCATGTGCTGATCTTAAATTAATATAGTGGATCCATGAACGACATGAACCAGTCATGTATATTCTTGTTGGAGTTGCAAGTGGTAGTACCATTCTAGCACACTCTTTAGCAACACCATCTGCCAGCATCTGTTCATACAATGCAGTAGCAGAATCAAATAGAGTTTGAGTTTGTAACTCTAATGTTTGTTTTAGAAATGGATCTAAATCATCAGTAGAATTCTGACGATTCTTTGTATCCTGTCTACGATATTCTGGTGTAGGTATCTTACCTAGACTAGTACTAGAAGCATACCTTTGTGAAAATTCTTGATATGTAAATGATCTATGACGTAAGATCTGTGCTGCAATAGCACGTGTAGTTTCTATCTCTAATGTCATAGAGGACTGTTCAAATACTGACCAATGTTGATGGTTAATACAGTACTTCAACAGTCCAGCAAATTTTTCATTGTCCTGATTAGATGGGTTAGATACTCTGGCAACATATGCCATAAGTTTCTCTGCATCAGGAGTAACAGTAACAAGTTTTACAGTCATAATTCATTCACGTTCACGTTTTTTTCTTACCTTTTTCTTAGGTGGTTCAGGTTCATTTTTAGATTTCCATAAAGCAGGAGTTATCCTACCTTCAGTTTGTTTCAACCATTGAAATCCTTTCTTATACTTATCATAATAAGTATCAAATAATTCAACTGCTGTTCCTGACATAGCGATATCATGTTTAAGAACTTGATCCTCACCCATATAACATACTAAGTATGAATTATATGGTAGTTTCCTATCCTTTGCCATCTCAGGATTACATTCTGTATGAAGAATATTCATTTACCGCTTCTATTACCCCATTGAATCTCTGGAAAAGCTTCTGAAATACAAGCCTTAGTAATCTTATATCTCTTACCCAATTTCTTATCCTTAACCATACATAGAACTTGTGCTTCATCTTCTTGAAGTGCTTCAAGTAACTGAACAAACATCTGTTCTCTTTTTATTTTATTAAGACCATCGTTACCACCCTTTACGTAGTGATAAAGTTTCTTATACTCATGAAATAACATAGTATGATCAGTGCCAGGCGGCGAATCATTTTTTCTATATGGTACTTCTCCACTGGGAACCATACTGATAACAGATTCATCATAATTCCATATAAGAAGAGCCCTTACAGCAGGTGTCGAATACTTTTTAAGTAATGCGATCTTCTCTTTCTTTGTCTTTGCATTTGATACTTTCTGAAAGATCTCAGAAACTAACATTTTTTCAACTGGTAATTCAGCCATTGTAAAACTCCATTAATACATTAGTCGTCTTCAAGTTCATCCTCATCAACAAATCTGACAGATAACAGTTCTTCATTTAAATAATTTCCATTACTATCTAAGAACTCTGGATGAATGTATTCTTCAGTCTGATGATGTGTAACATAATACGCATTAGCAAACCATCCTAACATAAATCCAATCACTGTTGCTCCTATACAAAACAGACAGGTAAAAACCAGTGTAGTTGCTTCTGTCATGACATCCTCCTTTAATTATCGTTTGTAGAAATTCTCACCTCCACTCGGTAATGTTTTCTAAAGAAAGAAATCATCCTATCAAAGTGAAGTAGATAAGTCGGTTTGGGCTTTAGTCTACCTCCCATCATTGCTTTTACATTTTTATTTAGATACTTTGCAGGTATCCCTACGCTAGTACCTTCAGAAGAATGTAATTCGGTGATACTGTCTTTGGTGACGGTCTCCTTTTGTTCGGAAGATTCTCGAAGATTGTCTGACATGCTAGTTTGTTGGATGTTGTAACAGAATTAATACTTTCTGTTATCCTTTTGAGTTTCTTTACGCCAGAGATATTAGGATTGTATCCAGTAATCTTGGCACCAGAGCAAGAAAGTTTATTCCCTGATAAGAATAAAAGATCTTTTGTTTTTACATTAACAAGGAAAATAGATGTAGCATCTATAATCTTTGTCTTGTCAACAGGCTCATACTCAACGTCCTCTATGATAACAGATTCCTCTATTAAATGCAAGCCCTTAACAAGTTGTTCAGGTGTCTTCTGTTTTTTTCTACGTGTAATCTTTTTATAATCTTTATATCTATTAGCTTCTTCTAAAAATTTCTGTAGCATAGAAATGAAATCTCTTAACTCAGACTTATTAAATTGTCCATAAGCCTCAGCAAGATTTTTATCTCCAGTTAATGCACCATCAAGTTCCTTTATCTGTTGAGTAACAGTGAAAGAATAATCGGATACATATTCGTTGATAGTTTTCCTATCATAATTGGCAGACTCAAAGTATTTAAAAAAATTAGTCTTACTTTTCTTTTTTGTCTTTGAGTAATCATCCATTAATGTGTCAACGAATTCACAAATGGCGTCTACATCATTCATAATAATTTGTGTTTCTGTAAATAATGTAATGTGTCTTTACATCCTCCAACATGATACCCATCAATAGATACCTGTGGGAATGTTGCTTCTTTACCAAACTCAGCATAGAACTGTTCTTTAGTAAAGTGTTTGTCGTATTTATATTCTAGATAAGATATCTTAACACTATCAAACAGTGTCTTTACCCTATCACACCATTGACAATTGTCTTTGGAATATAAAACTGCTTTCATTGTACTTACTTATTCTTCTGTCCAAGTTTTCTTGCTATATTTAAAGGGTTCTTCTGACGACGCTTATAATCTTTAAGCATCTTATTCAGTTGACTTGCCCTTAATTTTTCAAAGTGTCTACGCTGTTGATTAGAGATTGTTTCATTCTGTTTAAAGATATCAGGAGTGTCTTCCTCTTTTTCAACAACCTCAGTCGATTCAACATCAACCACCTGTTCAGTTGCTGCTGTTTCCTCAGCAATAACTTCTTCATTTGATTCCATCATGATAATTATTCACCAAGAAATTCTTTGGATCTAGGACTAAAATATTTATTGATGACAGAAATTTGATCATCAAATTGTGCAATCTTATCAAGTTCTCCTTGTATGGCTTCGGTTACATCTCCATGCTCACCAACACCAACTGGATGTTCTAGATAAATTTCAACGTTAGCTTTATGCTTTTGGATTTCCCCATTAGCATGTGCTAATAATGCTTTAAGTAATTGTTCTCTCATGTGTAGTCCCATTAGTAAAGATTCTCCTCCTGTTCGGTCAGTAATGTAAGATCAGAAGTTGGCATTGCAACACAAGTAAGAACATAACCTTCTTCTAGTTGATCATCATCTAAAAATGATTGTTCCTCTTGATCTACTGTACCTTCCACAATCTTCATTGCACATGATGAACATGCACCAGCACGACATGAAGATGGATGATCCAGACCTGCCTCTTCTAATGCTTCTAAGATACTTGTCTCTGAATCACATTCAAAGGTATCTGTTGAACCATCTGGAGCCTGTAGAGTGATAGTAGCCATTGTAATCGTTTTTACAAACTATAGTATATAGTTATCGTAAGATTCCATTGGTCTTCTGTTTTATTAATGGTAACACATCACCCTCTACTTTGTCAATGATATCATCAATAACATTAACATCCAAATCCATAAAGGGTGGAATGATTCCTAAAATTCTCAATAAACCATCCACAAATAAAGCTAAACATGTAAACCCAAGTATCATACTAATAATAGTAGCATCTCTGTTATGCTTACGCATTGATTCTTCATCAATTGCCCTTGCTTCTGCAACAGCAGCAGCGATCATAGCATCTACTTCTTCTTTAGTATAACAGATCTTCTTAATAGTTTCTTCTGTCATATTCCCACAGATTAAAAAAAGGTGGCTAGGCACCTCTTAGTATATAGGATAGAACTCGTTGTGTCAAGGAGTGGTGTCAAGATATCATTATCTTAGCCCTGCATTGGACTCCCAGTCCTCCAACGTTCATTATAGTTCTGTTCTAATCCACTAGTATTTAAAATTGATAAAATTTTAATTTTATCTATCTCAGAAAGCTCACCATCCTCAGTCCATTTTAAATGTTGAAGAATCGGTTGCTGTCTATCGTTATGGGTAAAATAATCGCCTGACATTTGTTTGTTCTGGTTTCAACATACTATATTATATGCAAATCCTAATAAATGGTCGTTTCTTTATATTGTTTTTTGCTTTGCTTAACACAATGACAAAAAAAGACCCCCCGAAGGAGGTCTTGATCCATCTCGAACTCAATACTATTTATCCAACAGCAGGAGCAACAAGTGCAACCTCTGTAGAACTAGTAGATGCTAAGTCAAGAGGGAAGTTGTGTGCATTTCTTTCATGCATAACTTCCATACCAAGGTTTGCTCTGTTAAGAACGTCTGCCCATGTAGGAACAATCTTACCTGAACTATCTACGATAGACTGGTTGAAGTTGAAACCGTTAAGGTTAAACGCCATTGTGCAGATACCCATAGAGGTTAACCATACACAGATAACAGGCCATGATGCAAGGAAGAAGTGAAGACTTCTAGAGTTGTTGAAACTTGCATACTGGAAGATTAATCTACCGAAATATCCATGTGCAGCAACTATATTATAAGTTTCTTCTTCTTGTCCGAACTTGTATCCATAGTTTTGTGACTCAAGTCCAGTTGTTTCTCTGATTAGAGAAGATGTTACAAGTGATCCATGCATAGCACTGAATAAAGCACCACCAAACATACCAGCAACACCAGCCATGTGGAATGGATGCATTAGTATGTTATGTTCTGCTTGGAACACGAACATAAAGTTAAACGTACCTGATATACCTAATGGCATTCCGTCAGAGAATGAACCCTGTCCGAAAGGATACACAAGGAATACTGCGAAAGCAGCAGATACAGGAGCTGAGTAAGCAACACAGATCCAAGGACGCATACCTAGACGGTATGAAAGTTCCCACTGTCTACCCATGTAGGCAGAAATTCCAATAAGGAAGTGGAAGATAACCAACTGATATGGGCCTCCATTATACAACCACTCATCTAGAGTAGCAGCTTCCCAGATGGGATAGAAGTGGAGTCCAATAGCATTGGAAGATGGAACTACAGCACCAGAGATGATGTTGTTTCCATACATGAATGAACCAGCTACTGGTTCACGGATCCCGTCAATATCGACAGGAGGAGCAGCGATAAACGCTATGATGAAACAAGTTGCAGCAGCAAGCAAGCATGGGATCATAAGAACACCGAACCAACCAACATAGATTCTGTTGTTTGTTGATGTTACCCACTCAGTAAACTGAGGCCATCCTGCTAACAGCGAACTGTCTCTTTTTTGAAGAGTTGTCATGAGGACAATTAGAATAAGTAGGGCTCAAAGGGTAAGAGCGATACAGATATTTCCACTAATCCCTTCACTAGTGGATATGAGAGATATTATAACCCCATGATCTCGGTTAGGGGGATAATGGTGAGGAATTCCTCACTGACCTATTTAGTATAAACTTTTGTTAAGATTTTGTCAAGCCCTATAAATAAATTTTTAACTGTGAGGGAAGGAGTCGAACCTTCAAGTCCCGCCAGAGACATCAGGGAAACAACCTGACACGTTTACCAATTTCGTCACCTCACAAGGAAGCCCTATTTAAGGGCTGAGATTAAACGTGTGACTCCTATCCCACCACCTGAACGAGGGAAGAAATCAAAGTCGAGGAACTTCTCAAGTTCATCTTCTACTCTTTCCTTACCAAACTTATCAATAATAAGCTGAGCATATCCACCATCAGATATAGTATAGAAAGTATCACGCATCTGTTTCTTATCGGTACTTCTTTCAGCACTGCCAATAGTTTCCATACCACCTAAGATAACATCAATCTTCTTACTAGTTTTGTCATCATTACGTGCCATGTTCCAGAAAGGTGATGTCCATTCAGGGAAGTCAGTAATCATACCACGACCAATAGTTTTCTCATCGTCATGATCTAATTCTTTCTTATTAAATTTCCATGACCAATCATCATAAGTTTTAATCTTATCAAGTGACAATGGTATTCCTAACCACTGGCATAATTCAATCTCCATTTCTTTTAACTCTTCGACACCTCCCTTCATTTCAAACTCAAACATGGGGAATATAGTTTCATGTCTTCCTGCTACTGGATTTGGTTCAGCCCTATATGAAGTTGAGACACAAAAAAATCCTTCTGCCGAAGGATTAGAAAGAAGTTCATGTTCTAACCACATCTGACCTGTTTGAGGTAGTGGCCAAATCTGACCACCGTAATTGTATGATGCTACTGTCTCTGGATCTTCACACGCAGCAAGGATACTTAAACGGTTTTGTGTGTGGACTTCATAAAAATTTTTAGACAAAAAAAATGACCGTAACTCGGTCACAACATCCGTAAATTCTTTTGGATCAATCAAACTTGTCATTATTTTTTTGCAAACTGATTTATTTATAAAAAATGCCACCAGACGGATTTGAACCGCCGACCTTGGCTTTACAAAAGCCCTGCACTACCGCTGTGCTATGGTGGCAATGACAGAGATTATTGATCTCTGTATTTAATATCATATTCTATCACAATTTTCTTACTCATTCTACCTTGAGAATTAACTGTATTAAGTCTATGACATTCTCCATTTAACAATGCAGCAATCTGTAAACATTCAGATACTAACTCACCTTCATCCATTTCCATGAACTTATCTTCTTCACTTGTCATAATAAATCCTCCAGTTTAAATAAACTAATTAATTCTACATTAGCAGAGTCCATAGCATTAATTGCTCCTTCCTGTCTATCAATAACAGAAAGTACACGATCTACTTCATAACCTGCTTCACGTAATCTTTCTACTGCCTGTATGGATGATTCACCTGTAGTTACTACATCTTCTAATACAGTTACTTTGGATCCTTCTGGTAACTTAGGGCCTTCAATCCATTGTTGTGTACCATGACGTTTGGCTTTCTTACGAACAATCAAAGCATCTAATGGTCTCCATTGTTGATAGCATGCCATTGCAACACCAGATACTAAAGGATCAGCACCTAGTGCCAGTCCACCAACTGCAACAACATCTGGTTTAATATTATCTAACATTAGATTAGATATTAGATACAAACCTTCACCACTAAGTGTTACTGGTTTACAATTTACATAGTGTTCACTTGACTTACCAGATGAAAGAGTAAACTCACCTTTACGATAAGCCTTTTCCTTTAACATCTTAAGTATTTGTTCTTTCATATTTTAATTTTGGTAAAGTACCTAGTGTTTTTTAGTGTTTCAACACATAAATAATTGAAGAATTGGGAGAATAACAATGAACCCAAACCTCTATATTATGAGTCCATAGTTAGGATCAAAAAATGCATAACGTCATCTCATACAATCAACTAGTAGACTGGAGTTACGATGAATCTGAAGAAGATGCCATCAATGACTATTTCGATTGCCTAATAGAGTGTGAAGATGAGCAGGGATCGTGTAAACGTATCTGCAAGGAAATGCTAGTGTAAAGTAGACAAAAAAGAATAAACAAAAACCCTCTTCACAGAGGGTTTTTTAATGCTTAATAGAATCTAGGACTATTTCGATTCACTTCTACTTCAACAGCATCAAAAATTCTAAGTAGTGCTCCAGCATAAGCTCGGTAACCAGCACCAACATATACTTGTCCTAAGACAACAGATACAGTTGCAACGCCCCAAAAGATATAGTAAAATTTAGACTTAACTTGGTTGCGTCTTTTTTCTTGCCACATTGGTGGCGGTGATGTGTAACTCATAATTTAATCATGTTTTGTTTTAGGGGTATGCCCATGAGCAATCCCTAGTTCATGCATCTTAGCATGTTCGCCAATCGGATCTCTCAATTCTTCTCCACCTGGCCCAAATGTCAAGTATAATCCCCACCCAACGATGAACAGGAGAAGAGCAACAATTATGTATACTATAATCATTATAATACTATAGCACCTATAACAAATCCAAGTACAGCGTTAGCACACTTACTCTGGTATGGAGATAGATTAAATTTCTTTTCTATCTTTTCTAAAATCTTTTTATCTAGATCGACTGCTTTGTCGAACAGATCTTTAATTTTATGTTTAATTGGATTGCCGCAAGACATAATTTCCTCCGAGTGGTATAATTATATATTAATTTTTATGATTTGTCAATCTTGAAGGTTGTAGAGCATTACAAGATATAAACCAAAGACAAATGTAATCTGTCCTGTAATGAGAATCACATCACGTAGCATGGTTTCCATTATATTAATCCCAATGAACCAGCAGTAATACCGAGACACAAAAAGAATCCAAACTCTACGAGATCCCTAGAGCCTGGTGGCAATGATGTTAATAAAACTGCCAGTGGTATCATTGTAATACAAGTGAAAAAATATTAGTGTATGCTGTTGCTGCTAAGATGCAGCCAAAAACTATGAAAGGCATGTTAAGCTCCTGAAGGTACTGTTGCTGGAACCATATCTTGGTTCCTTATTCTGATTCCTTTTCCACCATCTTGATCATCATCGTCATCATTGATTGCTCTTAAAATAAGTTCAACCAATACTAAAGCAGCCATGGGATAGAAAACCCAGAGGACTGCTACTAGTGGTGAAATTGTATCTTGGGCGGCTGATAAGTCGCTCATTGGATTGTGTTCCTTTTAAAATATTATTTAGTTATGTAAAGTATTTGAAATGAGTATATGCACCTACGACTGCCCAAAAGGCAACCATTGCAAACCTACCGTTGGCTCTATTCCAAATTGCTATGTTAGTATTTTCCATTAGAATATGCCTGGGATGATTTGACCTGTTAATGAGTAAGCACCTAGTGCTGCTACTATTCCAATCATGGCCATCCAGCCATTAAACTTTTCTGCTTCTGGTGTCATTGTTTTTCTCCTTTTTGGATTGAGGGTTAAAAGTAACTCGCTGTGCGAGTGGTGTAAAGACCTTTTAAATTAAAAGATGCCTGGCATAACTGCGCCAAATAAGATGTAGTTATGGATTGCTGCAAAGAAACCAATCATCGCCATGCGACCATTGAGTTGTTCTGCGTTCTGCCAATAATTAACATCTAGCACTTCTACTTGAGGTTCGTGAGCAAAAATGTTTTGCTTACCATACTCAGTAGTAGTGTAGCGTTTCATGCTGTTACTTGAAGTTGTCATTCGTTCATTAAGAAACGTTACATAATTATATAGGAAAGTTTAATTTTTGTCAAATAACTTTACATTGGTGAAATCCGAACAATTATAAGCACCCCTTATATGAGCCATAAAGACTAGTAATAATCATCTTCTTTACTCTCAATATATTCTTTATTATTCCTACACAATCCATGTACATCAATCTCCCCACGAAGATGTGCTGTAGTGTGAATTGATTCTATAAAAGCAACGAACACTAATAAGAACATTGGAAACACCCACAATGGATGTATTAATAAATCGCCTGTTTTTTTCATAGCATAAAAAAAGACCCTCTACTATGTAGAGGGCCTCTTTGAGTTATCTGATTAGAGATCAGAATGTGAACTTAGCACCTAACTTAGCACCCCAGTTAACGATGTCGTCACCTGAAGTATCTTCATCAGTGATACCAGATAGTTCGCCGTATACTCCGATTGCATCGGTAGCAGCAACGCTAACACCAACCTTACCTGAGAACTCACCTTCAGAACCGTCGGTTCCGTCTACAGCGACGAATGAAGGGCCACCCTGTACGTAGAAGTCAGCAGACTCACTAAGAGCACCTTCGTATCCGATATGAAGATCGGTTGTTGCTCCAGAGTAGTCTCCATCAGGGTAAGAGATGTTGCTCTCAACATTCACGTAAGGGCCAGCAAAAGCAGCACCAGCGAGAAGGAATGGAGATGCAGCTACAGCTGCGATTGTTGATTTGATTGACATGATTGTTTTTTAAGTGTCTCGCAAGGGAAAACCCTGCGGATGATAGATAGCCCCGACATGGGCATCTTTTTAACATCTACACAGGGTTACGATTCTTTCGAGTCCTTTGTATGTTAAGTATTTATACAACTGGCACATTCCATATGTGACAGTTGAGGTTATGATAACACGACCTGAAGCGTTTGTCAAGTGGCTTACATAGCATTAATAACCAAAGGCAATAAATGATGTTCACATTGTTGTACCGCTCTTGTAACTGTCTTAACATTATCGCCAGGCAAAATAGGAACAGTCTGTTGTCTTATTACTTTTCCAGAATCTAATTCTTCAGTAACCCAATGGACACTACATCCTGTCTCCTCTTCACCTGCATTGATAGCTTGTTCTATAGCATTTAATCCTTTATACTTTGGCAATAAAGAAGGATGTAAATTTATTATTCTGCCAGGAAATGCATCAATAAATTTCTTTGATACTATTTTCATCCATCCTGCCATCACAATCATATCTACTTCATATGCATTAAACAATGCAATGATATCATCTTCATCTACACTGTAACAAGAATTAATATTTAATCTTTCTGCCCTCTTTCTTGCCTTACATTTCTTTTTATTGTATACCATAAGTACAATCTCATGTTTAGGACATGAGTGTACTATATTCTCGAAGTTGGTTCCTTCACCAGAACACATAACACCTAATCTCATGAAGCTCTCCATGCAACATAAAATATATATCCAAGTCCCAATAGCATCATAAATGTAATTGGAAAGAATGGTATCACTGTAACTACATGAAGTATTTGTATGATAACAATACCGTAAAATAGCCACATAATAGTCATACCAATTTTATTATGGAGTGATCCTCTTTTATATGGATGAGCTCCTCTTGGGCCTCTGTCCCAGCCATCAACCATATAGTCTTTAGTTGGTATCTCTTTCATTGTTTTGTTGTATTACTACGAGTTCTGTTTATAATAGTAATAAACTTATCACCAGCAAAAGTGCCAGCAAGACAAACATCAAGTTCATCTCCATCCTTCCAATTTATTGTGCCGTCTTTCTTAGTGTGTTCCATTGCGACAGCAATTTTCTGAATAACATCTTCAGTTAGTTTCATAATACCTGAATAACTCCTGTGACATGTGGAATTTCTTCCATGAGCTTACGTTCTATACCTTGTTTCAAAGTAATAGAACTCATAGCACATGTAGAACATGCTCCACCTAGTCTCACTTTAACATAATTTCCTTCAGATGTATAGTCTATCTCAACAAACTCTAACCATCCACCATCTGCTTCTATGTAAGGTAAGAGTTCTTCTAAGACTCTAATTACATTCTCTTCTGTTAATTCCATATGCGTTGCCAGATAGTGTTGTCTCTTAAGATATTCATACTGATCATCATAATGGTGGGTATTCGGATTTAATTTGTTCATCAGTTTTTTCAACAACAAATTCATCCATCAACCTCAGTACTTGTTTTTTATTAAGACCTGCAAGATCTTGGCAATTATCCAAACATTTATATATACATTCTCTATCGCTGATTGGAGCTCTTATTTCCCATCCTTGATCATCATAATACTTCTTCTGACCCTCTTCTGTGACCTTCTGAGACTCTACATTAGAGGTGTCTATAGTTTTGGATGGATTTTTATAATTATGTTTGCTCATTGAGACCAATCTTGATAAGGTGGTTCTTCCTCACCAACTAAATGTTTGAAGTGTTCAGTATCAAAGTATGATGGTGGTAATGATTTCACATCATCATATGCACCTGACATTCTCTTCTTATGTTCACGTTCATCTAACACTTCATTAATAAGGATCTTCATCTCCTTAGCATAAGTCTCAGTGAATAACCTTCGAGGTCTAATCGTAGCAGGTTTTAAATTCTGCTGTTGTTCTTCTACTGATCTCCCTTTATAATTAGGATCAATAGGGCCACTCATTCCTTGTGTATCAATTTTCATAGAATTCCAATGACGTATTACGCCAGCAGTAATAAAACAATTAGTAGCAAGATAAGTAATGAAGATAATGCTGCGAACAGCACATACTGGATTATCATACCTTGAAGTCTTAGTATCCGAGAAACTTCCCAATGCATACTTCCATACCTTCCATACTTCATTCATTCAAATCAGGTAGTTTCTTTTCAACCCAATGTTCTGAGTTGTCAATACCAGCAGCTTGAACATACCTCATAATATGTTCATCAATCTGATGATAAACTGGATGTAAATCCAAGTCCATGTTAATGTCGTGTGCTATCTGTGATATCTGATCTGCTGAAAAGCAATGATCAGGATGTAATAGATCACAACATGGTATTCTTTTTTCGATTAGTTCATTAAGATTAATTCTAATCTCGTAGTCTCTGTATACAGGCATATTAAGACGCATCATTGTTGTCAGTTTGATGGATTCTAACCATCTCATCTTGTAAAGCTTCCATTCTTAGAAACTGTTCATTCATATTATAATATAATTTATAGTTAGTTGTCGTTACGTAATAACCAACTATGTCATTTCCATCACAATGGTATCCATAGCCCTTGAGAGTCTCTTCAACACCATCAATTCTAAAAGTTTTACCACCTTTCTCTAGGTAGTTGTGAAATTTTTCATCAAGATTAATCATCGTTCCTCGAAATCAAGTTTACGTATTTTACGCTTGCGGCGTTGTTCTTGCCACTCAAGATCTTTTGTTGTGAATCCTGATGATTCATTCTTCTGTTGGTTCACTAACTCGATCATCGAGAGATCCTTTCCTGATATGTGTGTACCACGGATGCTCGTAATGTTGGGACACTGGCAACTTCTCGTCTGAGTTGAATGCCCTTCTAATAATTTCCCGCAATTCCGACACCTGATTGTTAACATCTTGAATCATCCCCTTAACTTCGTTAAGTTCTTCCCTTAAATCTTTTGTGTTCATTTCTATATATTAGACCCAGTTACTTGGGCCCAATCTTCATCAAACAATTGTAAACCTTTCTCGGTTAAAATGTGATTATACATTCCTTCAAATACTTTAGGTGGTAATGTACATATATTAGCACCATACTCAAATGCTCTACCTACATCTCTTACATTTCTAATAGAAGCAGCAAGTATCTCAGTATCAAACCACATCTGTTTATTAAAAACATTAGATATATCTTTTATAAGACATAATCCACCAAATGAATTGTCATCAACTCTTCCTACAAATGGTGAAACATACTTAGCACCTGCTTTAGCAGCAAGAATTGCCTGTGATGGTGAAAATATAAGTGTTACGTTAACTCTAATACCTTCTGCACTAAGCATTCTACAAACTCTAAGACCATCTGGTGTACAAGGTACTTTAATAGTTGCTACATCTCCAAAATCTCTAGAAAGTCTACGTCCTTCATCAAGCATCACTTGACGATCTCCGACTACTTCCATACTAATATCAGTAAGTCCGTTATCTGCCAACTCACGATACACATCTTCTGGATTTCTACCACTCTTCATTATTAAAGTTGGATTTGTAGTTATACCATCAATCAATCCAGTATTATAATGCTTTGCTATAAGATCAGTATCGGCTGTATCAAGAAATATTCTCATGGAAATAAACGTAGTTGCGTTAATATTTAGACTCCCCCACGTGGACTCGAACCACGGACAGGGTGATTAACAGTCACCTGCTCTACCAACTGAGCTATAGGGGATTGTAAGGGTGGGAGGTTGGGTTTCTGTATTACCAACAAAGGACGGGCATTACTACAGTAGTAAATTTTACATCCTTGCCTGAGACCCGACTGGTAAGTCGATTCACCTCTCGGTGCAGCACCACCTGTGTCTCATCACCTTATCCAGCTATATGCCAGAAAGATTATTCAGTCACTCCCCGTTGAAACCGTCGCTTCAACAAATATAGTATAACATAAAAAAAGAGGGTGTCAAGCCCCCTCTTTAAGTTCTAATAAATGTTCTATCGTATTTGCCACATCGTTCATTGCGTCACGAACCTCATCCGTTGACCCACTTTCTTGGTGGTACTTACCATCTGGAGCATAGTGTCTCGTATATAAAGACCATCTCCACTTATTTACTTGTGGCGAATGCCAGATCTGTACTCTCATACTATTTGATTAGATACTCTAGTGGAATAATATGCTTTAAAATAATCAACTACACCAGCAGAAATTTTATGACCTTTACTAACCCATTCATCAGCACATTCATAAATTGATCTGCTCGTGTGACTATCACCATACTTACTTAAGAGTATGGATAATGTATGCTCTCTGAGCTTTAGTGTTTCTTCATCCATTTTCAACGAGAGTGCCATGCGCTCTACGAATTTCTCTAAGTTCTTCAAAATCTTTTTGTTTGGTTCCTCCATCATACTCCCATGCATAGCCCTCGTCAATCATTTGTTCGTTAAGCGACACATTGCCATCCCCGATATATAACCACCCAAGTAAGCGACCATACTTCCCGACGCCACCAACAAGTTCAGTCCTAATAGAAAGCTCGTCATCACCATCAATGGCACCATCCAATTTCTCTTTGAGCCAGTTTGTTGCGTCGATTCCAAGTGCTTTCTCCTCTAAATTTCTAGTACGTTTTTCGGGTGTATCTACCCCTGCTATTCTAACACGTTCTTTTTTATATAGATCAAAACCTAAATCAATTGTAACATCAATAGTATCACCATCTAAAACTCGGTTGATCTCTGTCACTCGGAAGTTGTAACAACTCTTCCGTGAGGGTGGTATCATCGCTCCCATATTCAAACTCCATATCTTCTAATGCTTTATTTATAGCATCATCTGGTTGTGTTCTCGTTTGTCTTGATTCGTAGTCTCTTATTTTATCTATCCATTCACCTGTAGGAATATCATGTCCCATATGTGCTTCTGCCTTTGGTGCAAAATATCCTGCTCCAATAACAGCAAGTGCCACTGTACCCAATAAGGTTACAGCAGCAACTACTTTCTCATTAGCACGTACTCGTGCTGTAAGTTCTTTCTGTTTTTCTAATAAGGCATCAACTTTCGTGTGCAACACTGCTATGTGTGCGTCCACTTTCAGATCCTTCAATGTCTTCTTGCTCATTAGGATACCATGTATCATACATGAATATATAGTAAATTGCAACACCTACAGATACTAATAGTATAGCCAACATAATATTAATTGACCAAACTACCTCACTGTACATGAATAACTCCTTTCATACCAGCACCAGCATGAGGATCACATTGGAAATCATAGTCACCTGCTTTCTCAAAGGTAACATCAATAGTTTCACCAGGCGAGAATGCTAAGTCGTTGTGTGATAATTCATCGTGTCCAGTAAACATAACGTTGTGTGGAGGCAGTTCGTTATTCACAAACGTAACTGTATCTCCAACAGCAACTGTTAATTCACATGGAGAAAAGACTAACATTCCATCTTTACCCATCTGTATCTCTGCTGCATATGCAGATGACGCTAATGTGAAAGAAAGAAATAAAGAAGTTAACATTATAGTTAACCTAGACATCCACCACATAATTTCGTGTTTGTATTGTGTAATTGTTTTCATCGGCCCATAGGGACTATGCCCATAAGATAATCTAAACCTGAATTGTTTGTGCAGTAGTCAACAAAATGAGGATGATCCTTTAAATAAGGCACATCCTCTTTAGCGTGTTCTATTGCTTCGTATGAATCGTTGGCATATTCACATATCTGATGTGTATGCCGTTGTGTGTCGTGATAACCGACAGTATAATGTTTCTGTTGCGTTAGGGGCATGATTGTTTCAATCCCAGACTAATGTTATTTATTATACCATATAAGTATAATTACGCAATTGTGTGTGGACTCACGAACATTATTGATAGTACTCATCCAATATCTCTAGCACGTTGGTTAGGATCCTGTCTGCAGCACCTCTTTGTCTAGCATCCCATTCAGGATACCATGACTTATTGTAAAGACCATTCTTTATCTTTACAACTCGTGCTTCCATTGATATTTTATCCAATCTACCGTTCATGGCAAACATGCTTTTCGATATTTATAGTCATATATTATACTTGAGCATGTTGATTTGTGCAATCCAACACTGTGTTCAAATTTAGACACCTAATGTGTAAAGATTAATTAAAGTTTAAATACCTAAATACAATTAGATAAATACCATCCTAAAAAATGAAAAAGATTTTATTACTTTTTGGTATGATCATGATGAGTGCTTCGCTACCAGCGAAAGCAGACCTAACCCATAGAATGACTAGCTCAACTCAGCTAAGTGTGAATGGTGCTTACACAGATGCTACTCGTATAGGCTCAACCTATACAGTATCGGGATCCAATATTAAAGTCGCATCTACTGATGATCACTTTGGAAAACTAACTGCTGGAACTGCTACTGCTGCAGCAACACTAGACGTTGGTGCATATGATATTAATACAGCTGGCTCTGCCTTCACTTTCTCAGAAAGTTGGACTCAAGGTGACGCTGTAAATGCTATCGGTTCTGGTGCTGATGTAACCACAGGTGTCGTGGCTGACTTACCAGCATATGGAGAAGTTTTAACCATGTCTGGTGGCGTTGCAGGTAGTTTAGCTGGGACAGTTACTTCAGCTGGCGTTACAACGCTAACTGCTGGCGGGGCTGGCACTACAGCTACTGGCCAGTTCGTAACAGAAATCGAGCTTAGGTAATCATGAATGATGAAAAAAATACATGCGATTGCTGTGGGTGCAATGATTGTACTCACACCTCAAAGTGTGGGTGCTGTTCCTGTTGTGCCCAATTTCACTCAGGGCTCGATGACTAGCCACACAGAGACTACCAGCACTGTGACAGAAACCATCAATTCGATGGACTACAACACAGGCTGGCAGTATGTGGTAACAGGTACAAACGTAGAATCCGATGGAAATCTAGTACCAACAGGTGCAGGTTCTATCAATGCAACACAAGTAACATTAGATGGAGTGACTTCGACATGGAACGGATTGAATCTAACAGAAAGACCAGACTTCACGATAGTAACGCCAGGAGCGGCCTTTCAATTTACGGAAAGCTATCAAGGGCCTGGCCTTTCAAATCATACAGTAATCCAAAGAACAACAACTATAAACAGCGTAACCGATACCACAAGTACCTTTACGC
>VTLG01007975.1_pt1 | contig 20346 bp, 20 predicted proteins | sample 4694571 | NCBI WGS metagenome assembly VTLG01 (sample SAMN12604809, study PRJNA352737) | marine metagenome | biome: ENVO:00000447; feature: ENVO:00000209|ENVO:00000569|ENVO:01000036; material: ENVO:00002151; isolation source: viral sequences binned using virsorter ... | reverse complement strand
GAATGCAGGGCACATCCACACCCTGCTCCGCAGTACCAGCGGCGTACGCCGCGGACTCCTCGGAAGATACAAATCCGAAGAACTGTGCTGTGCCGAGAAAGTTGCCTCTACTGTTCTTGTTTGCCGAAGCTGCGAATTCTTCTTCTTTCTCAGATCGAACTTGCGAGCGGTACAATATAACAGACGCCCAATAGTCACTCCACCCTACATAAACATTGTCGTCGTCCAACACCGTCGGCGTACGAACCTCTACACGGATGGAGGACAGGAGCAGTGATTCACCATATCGCTCCCTCGCAACATATTGCTTCCATCCGGGCGCGGACTGAATCAGACGGTCGAGATGCGAATCGTTGACTATATCGCGTTCAATATTCTCGGCGAGCGTGACCGCCTTCTGATCCGGTCCGACAAGACGGTAGGGTGCGGTGAGTGGTCGTTGTGTGAAAGCCATTAGTTTTACTCGCGGTCCCCGCCCTCGACGAGTTCATCAGCATTTGTCTGAGTATCCGAACTGCCCCCGCCACTGCCACCGCTGATAGTGTCGAGGATATCACCTCCACTGCTGTCGTCGCCTCCATTACTTTCGCTGTCAGAGATAGGCGTCAACGACCCCGCGAAACTTGTTCCGGCAGGTGGCACCCACCCAGCCGTCTCGTCTATCGGCGGTTCCTTTTTATTCACGAATATCGCTACGTCGGGTTGCGAATAACTATCCGCCAACATTCCCACCGTAAAGCTGGTCCCTCCAAGTGCGACACTTTTGGGGACTGGGCCGGGAGGCGTTGATACGAACTTTCCATAATAATCTGTCCGCGTCAGATACTCGACCAGAGGTAAATGATCGGGAACAGCATGTACTGATGTTGGTGTCGTTCGATTTCCTCCAAGCACAGGGCCCGCAGTTTCGGGGATGTCTTTCAGTGCCTTGCGTGTATCCACATGCGCCTGATACTGTTCAGCATCCTGCACTTCTTCGGGCGTATCGAACAACAGTTCACGATAGTCGATAGCTGCTTGCGTAGTGGTGTGATAGATGAGCGGGTTGCCCAACGGATTGTTGCGAGGTTTTGAGAGCTTTGTCGGATTCAAGGGATCAAACTCAGGCAACTCCTCGGCATAATCGGTCGGTGGTGGGTCGGTTGTGTTTTTCTCTAAGTCAATACCTGCCAGTACTCGTATTGCATTCCTGCCAGCCAAGCCCGCGGCCGGCACCGTCAAAGTAGTCGCCGCGCCCAGTATCGCACTTTCACCTCGAAGGCGTTGCTTCGTCAATGTTTGTTGATGCCTCATCTGCGCTGCTGCGAGCGGATAATCTCGTTCGTATTCTTTCTCAAGGAACCGAACCGCAGGTCCCTGCATCGTCATCACGGGCACACCCGGCAGTTTAGCATACCGCAAATCTATCAACTTACCATCTAACAACGACCTCTCTTTGGCACGAAGATTGATATTCGTCGCTTCGACATTAAAATTCTTCTTTGTGTGTATATTAATGTCCTCATCGCCCTGAAGATGCACTTCACCCTTTGCGTGGACGGTCGCATTCCCATCGACAGAGATGTTACAATTGCCCTTGACTTTGACATCATGGTCGCCCATGCTAATCTGATAGGCATGGGACATGCTCTTATATACCACTTTTCCGTCGGGGTGCATCTCAATGAACGACCCCGAACGATGAAAGATATGGACACGTTCCGCACCTGGCGTATCGTCCCACTCTTCTATGTGCCCCGATTCAGTCTGACGCGCCTTGTTAAAAGGATACTGGGCGGCGTACGGCGGTTCGGGTTCACTCCAGCCAGCCGATGAAGCACTCTGCTTATCCGCGAAGACCATGTTCAGTCCTTGATGGAACCCCGGCAACCTCTGATAACTTTTTAGAGGAGCCAACTTACTGGTCAGGTGACGGCTCCAGAAACTGGATTTACCAGAACCGACAGCGACACCCACCGCCAATAGTTTTCGCTTGTCTCTAAGCACATTGTCAAGCTGCGCCGCCGCACCACCCATCGACAAGCGCGAAAGGGATGGACGATCAATTTCGTCCTTCTGTGGGTTGGGGATTCGATTACGATTTTCTTTAATGATGACACCAATCGGGGCCGCGGCTGACGCAATGGACGCGAATTGCCCCGCCATCGCGGCGATGCGGGCTTGTCGCTGTTTGAGTTTTGTTGCGAAGGCGGTCACACTCGACGGCGAGATGTTTCCCGCCGTCATCCCAGAAAATTGTACTAAATCACTAGCACCAGTAAATGTGCCGTCCTTTACTGCGGCTGTGGAACGAAGCGTCGCGTCCTGTATCGAGGTGTGTCCTTTTTGTAGTGCGGTCCCAGCCGCATTAAAATTTTTAGCAGCGTCCGTCAATGAAGAGGAAAACGCAACCGCAGACTCACGCGCTTGAAGGCTAAGTTTGGCCGCAGTAAAGGCACCGCTGGTCATATTTGCTGCGCCGCCGGTGAGCGTCGAGACAGCACCGAGCGTGCCCGGAAGACCGAACTTTGGGGATGACGGCGCCGCATCGCGATTCAGTGGTGGTTCCGCACCTATAGCAAGTTCGCCAAGAGTCCGCAGGTCACGAAATCCAAAGTTGAGATTAATCATGTGTTATGGTTGGGCAATAGCGGGGAGTACACCAAAGATGATGGGTTGTTGCCCAGAATGCGCATCTAAAAAGAAACCAAGCACCCAATCTCCCTCTTTATAATTAGGGTGCATTCCGGCCTGTGTAACTGGTACCAACGCATACGCCCACGGGAGATCGTCAGTGGCTGCCGTGCCCGTATCCTTATCATGCCACCCGAAGATGCGCACCTTACATCGCCCAGCTTTCAAGGGGTCATCCACTGTTTCAACGACGCCAATAAACCAAACAAAACCGTCCAGTCCAAGTCGATGTGTGGGTGTGTCTGTTGCCATAATACAACCTATCTTACCGTGTCAACGTCACTCGCATTCTCTTCATATCCTATCAGCGGCGAACCCAATGAATCGCGAGTCGCTTCAATGTGCATACGATACTCCATCACTCCCGTTGAGATTTGAACCAAATTATGCCGCACCTTGGTCACCAGATGGCGGCCGCTGTGAAATGGTGTGGGGTTCTGGTGCGCGGCCGCACTCAAATTTTCCGATTCACCTTCAATAAGTCTCGTTGAAGGATAGTTCAAAATAATCACCGTCCCGGCGCGCAGATTAGGTTGCCCCGGCACTTCTAACACCGTGCGAAGATGTTGAATTTCGCGCAGTTGCCGATTGCGCAGCACGTCCGATTCGTGCCTACGTCTGGGTGGGACTTTTCCTTCATTCTGTTTTCGATATGCTGATTCTGTACTGCTCGTGTCCGACAGTGTGGTGAATAGTTTGGTGTTTCGGTCGATACTCTGATCGAAATTGTCTGGGTACAGGGGATATTGGGCTAAGTGGTCATCTTTGTATGTCTTGAATGTTTCAGTATATCGCGAATCCGATTCCGTGAATTTTCGAGCAAAGAAATCCAGATGCAACATCCGGCTCCGAAGCACACCACTCGTAGCATCGGTCAGCACATCTAATGTGTTCTTTTGATGGATTTGAATGATGCTACTAAACGCTTGGGCTTCGTCGATGACCTGCGCACCCGTCAATTTATTCGCATTGACTTGAAAGGTTGCGACTTCATTGCCCGCTGAATACTGTTGTAGAATTCCACGAATGCTCCTAAAATAAAATCCGTCTAATGTTTCGTAGAAGAGAAAATTGCTGGCATATGGTACTTCTTCTGTCAATGAGATTGCCGTAAAGTAATTGATGGCTTGTAATGGTGTATAGTTGGGAATAAGCACATCAATCGTTCCAGATGTCTTTTCCGCCGCATAAATACGTTTATCCTCGATTTGTAGCCGCGTCTCCATGATCTCTTTGACGGCCTCCGCGCACGTTCCCGTATATCGCTTGGTCATGCGCGAGGACATACTCTGGAAGAACTCAGGCGTGACTAAGTTAATCGTATATTCTCGTTCTTCGTTTTTTGGAAATGATTGATCGCCGATCTTGCGAATACGAAACACCCGATTAAAGATTCGTTCTTCGCCTAAATAATCAATGACAAACTCAATAAACAGAAATTCTGTACCCACCAATGGAAAATATTCGGGATACCCATGCGTTTCCTTGAGTCGCACTGTTCCGGTAATCGTGTTCTGAAAGATACTTTCATAGATATCCAGCGACACAACACTCGCGGAGATATCTTGTCCATGTGCTAGAAGATCCTCTTGGGCCGCGGCGTCGGCCCCACGCAGATGCAGCGTTGGTGACCAAATCGCACATCGGCGAAGTTTGACCTGACGAGGCGCGGTTAGGGGTGTTGCCATATTATGTACGATACAATGTCTTCAGCGTAGTATTCAAACCAGCGAGGGTGTCTGCGGGCACAACCTTGATTCGCCGTTTTGCGTCGTTGTCCTCAACCTCTTGGGTGTAAGGCGTGTTGGTCGTTCCCTGTCGCGCCCCCAGACCCGCATAGGTTGTTGCGTCGACGCGGTCTCCCTCAGTCGTATAGTAGAACTTCGCGGCGCTCCAGGCCGCGTCTGTGCGTGTTCCTTGGTTCTGTGATAGCGACACGCTTCCATACTTCCCAATGAGATATAGTTCAAATTCCGCATTCGTCATTGGCCAATCATACAGCGACATGATGTTGTTTAGCAGCAACACCACCCACGTGTATTTCACATCTCCATACACCTTGTGCGCCACCGTGTCTGGGCGATCACCTTCGCTAATCTCATAATCGTGCATTAAGGTAGTATGCTGTCGCAACCGTTCCACAATTCTAGCGCGTTGGGTAATATTCGTGATCGTGGATTGCACCATCGTATCACGTGTCGCCCCAAACACATACGGAACAGTCTCTTGGTATTGAAAAAAGTTCATGGTGGTTTAGCCTTCTTCGCCGACGTTACTGCTACTCTGTCCGGTTTCTGATAGTATCTACAAGCTCCGCGGCGCCCGGTATACCACTCTCCCCCACCACATCGAGAGCGCCACTGGCAAGTTCTTTCGATCTTCTCACCATTTCCTCGTTCGTGACAGCACCGCGTGGGTCTTCGTAGTCCCTTTTCGGACCCCGCCAGATAACCTCTTGTTCGTCGCGACCTTGGAGACGCACTTCTGTGAAGTTCAGTTCCAAGGAAGACACCGCAGGATAGTAATTTCCGGCAAACGCAACACGGTCATTCCCTGCGGAGTGATCAATTGTACATCGAGTAAGCACCGATCTATCAATTTTATTAATATGTTGAGAGGTCATACCTGTGCCCAGCTCCTGCTCGCCCGTATACATATCAATCGTAAATTCGTATGGATATCCAATAAAAAGGGACTCCTCGCCAGTCTTGCCGAATGAAGGCAACATATAAAACTGAAACACGCTCAGAATCTCATCAATCGATTTCGCTTCGGTTTCGTTGCGAGGAATGAGTGTAAAACTGAACTGATGCGTCCGATACTTTACTGAATCAAAAAGCATATCCGTGCGTGGGTTTACCTTCGCACCCAATACACTTTCCAGCATTTCCTTTCCGGGCCCGCCACTGCTGACGAAATCGAGGAGCCTACCAGCGGTTTCCGCGCCCCAGTGAGCGGCCGTTGCGGCGCCACCGGCCGTCACGGCACTTTTCAATTTAGCTATCACAGTATCGTCAGTTGTGTTCGGGGCAGGTGGTTTGGTAAACGCCGAGATTGCCGCGCCACCCACAGCGCCCATATCTTTCTCCATCCACTCGACAGACAACGTTGAATGGAGCGCCTCGGGCGGTAGATAGAGCCCAACAGAATGGATAGGTCTATCCACCCCCGCATTCTCTCCAATCATGCCCTTCCGCTGAATGTGTCGTGCTTCTCTCACCCGAAAGAGCATATATTTCTCGTAGGGTGCCTTGCCCAAGTCAGCGGGATAGGTAACAACTGATGCCATTAGTGCGCTCCACTAAATAGATGAGTATGCATACTGGGAGTATTTAGCAGATGGCCTACAAGGGTGTTTTTCATCCTCGTAACCCCGACAAGTATCTTGGGAACGCAGACGGAATCGTTTATCGTTCTAGTTGGGAACGGCGGTTCTTCATGTATTGCGACGAGACACCCGGCATTCTTCGCTGGGCCTCTGAGGAATTTTCTATTCCGTATATCTCGCCGGTGGACAACCGTGGGCATCGATATTTTCCTGATGTCTGGTTGGAAGCGCAGACTACAGATGGGCCAAAGATTTATCTCATTGAGATCAAACCAAAAGCTCAGACGCAATTGCGCGTCGTCAAACGAAAGACCAAACGCTACTATCGCGATGCGAGCCAGGTAGCGATCAATCACGCCAAATGGGAAGCTGCGACTAAATTCTGCGCTGCTGAGAACCGTGCATGGATATTTATGGTGCTTACTGAAGATCATCTCTTCGGGAAACTGAAATAATGGCTTCCGTCAATATCTTCGAATCGCTCCGTGCCCGCGTCGAGAAAAGTGGTGGGCTGCTGCCGCAAGAACGTCGCGCAATGCTTTGGTTCCAGAACTACAATAACGAACTCAGAGCTTGGCAAGCAAGAAGTCGGAACCAGACGTTCAACACCATTGCGTCGTCCAAGTTTGACAAACAGCTTGTTCCACCCAAAATGGCAATACAAGGGTGCCTCTACTTCTTTATGTATGCCCCGATGGATAAGGGCAATTTGCCCTATTATGACAGATTCCCGTTAGTCCTCATTCTCGAAAAAGACGAGAAGGGATTCCTCGGGCTGAATTTGCATTATCTCCCCTATCGAGTTCGCGCCATATTCTTCGATCTGTTACATAGCGCACGATTGTTGCGCTCATCAGACCCACTCCGTACGCGACTGCTGATAACATATAGGATGCTCAAGAGCGTCACTAAATATAAAGCCTTCAGGCCCTGTGTGAGACGATATCGCTATAGTTCCCTGCGAACCGCATTACTGCAAGTTGGTGAGACGGAATGGGACGTAGCACTCTTTTTACCGGTCGAGCAGTTTGCGAAATCCACTCGATCAAGCATCTGGACTGAATCACTTAAAGACATGCGTCGCATGGGCGACGGCTAAAGCTAATGGCATATTTTAATATCAACAACTTCTTTAGAACAGTTGCCGACAGCGGATTTCAGAGAACCAACCAATTCCGTTGCCGGATTGATGTGGGTGCCATCGGAGCCGCTGCTCTCGCCGGTTCGAGTCAGGAAACTAGTCAGCGCCAGGGCGCCGAGCAGGAGATCGCCGGGCCGACGTTTCGGAAAAGTGGCTCACCGACACTGGGGATGTACCTCAAGGAGAAATATCCTATAGCCTCTCAGTGGCTCGCAGAGGGATTGCTGTGCGAACAAACAGCCACACCGAGTCGAGAGCTTGAAGCCGCGACATTGGGTATCTATGGGTATGATGAGACATATCCGGTGTACACAACCTATCTCGACCAGCGATGCTCCTTCTATGCGCCACTAATGGACCGTGGCACCAAGCAAGGGAATGATGTCGCAAAGCTCTTCCATGAATGGCAGAATGGTATTCAGAGACGTGCTTTTCCTAATGGCGACGACGGCGACATGGTGCTGAGATTTCCTGACGAATATCGGCTGTCTGAAGGCATGGTGTTAGATCAACTTAGCACATACAATCCGAAGAGACGTGGGGGCGTTTTGGGGGTTAATGTCAACGCGCAGGGCAATGTGCGCGACGGCATACAACAGTTCAATAGAGTAAGCCGGTGGTTTAACGGTCGTCAAGTTCCCACATCTTGGACCAATCGAGAGAGTTCAGATTTTGATGATTCCGAGGGGCCAACACTCTCGTACAAATTCTTTAATGTCTTTCCTAAAACCGTAGAGTCTGCCAATTTGAATTGGGATGTGGCAGCGGAGTTTCAAAGAGTCGTCGTGAATTTCACCATGTCGTACTGGACAATGAAAGAGGAACAATTGCTATGAGTTTACCACAGATCGTCACGCCCGAATATACGCTTCAATTGAATAGTATTAAAGAACCTGTACGGTATCGCCCCTATCTGGTGCGAGAGGAAAAGATTTTTTTGACCGCCAAAGAAAGTGGCGATCCAAAAGACATTGAATCATCTATCCGTCAAGTCTTAAAGAACTGCACCTTTGGTGAGATTGATGTCGACGCGCTTCCCTCTTTTGATATGGAGTATCTGTTTCTACAATTGCGCGGGAAGTCCGTTAATAACATTGTGACGGTAAAGTATCAGTGTCAGAATAAGGTCCGCACTGAAGACGAACGTACCGATGAGAACGACACCGGCCGCTGTGGTGCGCTAAATCCGATCAGTGTGCCGCTTGACGAGATCAAGGTTGTTGTTCCAGACGAGCATACCAATATCATTCCAATCAACGACGACATCACCATCGAGTTTCAATATCCAACAATAGCGGTGATGCAACAGGTTCTGACTGGGAAGAAAGACACAGTTGCGTTTACCTCAGAGGTACTCAGTCTCTGCATTAAATCTATTGTCGAAAAGAACGGTACCGTACATGAGGCGCGTGATTCCACACCCGACGAACTTCGGGAATTTATTGATACATTGTCCATTCAACAAATAGAACGGGTCCAAGCATTCTTTAATACCATGCCCACAGTCACCTACGATACTACCTTTGCCTGTAGTGAGTGTGGTTATACGGAGCCGCTACGGTTTGAGGGCCTCCAAGATTTTTTCGATTAGGGCAAAGCCATGAGACTTTGCCCAACCATTATCAGACGAATTTCGCCCTTATGAAACATCACAAATTCTCATTATTTGAACTAGAAGGGATGATACCCTATGAGCGTGATGTCTATGTACTCCTATTGAAACAATGGATCGAAGAGGAGAATGAACGAGTCCGCGAACAACAAATGAAAGCATCAAATGCCCGACAATAATTCGAGTCTCAAAGACTTCAATACATCCGCGAAGCGCCGAGAGGCGGAACTCCGCTTTCAGCATGATATCATTGGCGTACCAGCCAATAAAAAAGAATTGTCACGTATCGCGAAAGATGTCGAATTAGGCGAGCCCGGGCTTAGCAATAATTACCAGCGTGAGATGGTCACGACGGTTCAAACGCTTGAAGGCATGAATCTGCCCGGCAAAGAATTTGCGGCCGCGGTCGGGGAGCAGCTTCAGGAGATTTTGAACATCTATACGAGTAATCCTGCTTCCGAAGACGACACACCCCAAGAACAGGCTGCGCTTAGAACAATCCATCGGCGTCTCATTACCTATGCCCGTAAAAGGTCGACGATTGGAAGTCGTGCACGTAAATCGACTACAGGTCTTGTACAGAAAGCGCGGGGGTCACTCTCTGACACACTGGGTGACACACAAAATATTCTCGGTAAGGCCCTCTCCGCGCTCATACGCCCCCGCGAAAATAGAAAGATCGAACGACAACGGGAAGTCGCTGCGGCCGCGATGGGTTCCAGTCAAAGTGCTTTTGGTGTCCATTCTCCACGCAAAGTAACTGGGGATGACGGCGGGTCAGATTGGGGAGGTGGCTTCGGCGGCGATTCGGGACTTGGTGGTGGACTGGGTGGCGATGGTGGTCTTGGCGGCGGCGCAGTTCTAACTCGTCTCGTCAATATCGAAGACATTCTCCACGAAATATGGCAACTCGCAGATGCGAGCAACACACGCGGCGAGGAAGAGGCCGAAAACGCCAGACAAGCGGAAGAGGCGCGTGCACGCGACGCAGAGCAGGCAGGGCCCGAGGAGAAAGATACATCTCCCGAACGTGTTGGTAAAGAAGAGGGTGAAGAGAAAGCAACATCGTGGCTGGGCGCGCTCGGCGGCATACTCCTCACCGTTTTTACTACCTTGACTGGAGGGATATTCAAAGGATTTGGCGGCGTCCTGACGACCGGTTTGAAAATGATGGGCAAGGCCTTACTGAAGTCATTAGGAACTCTGGGGAACGTTGTTTGGTCGGGAATGAAGGGTTTGGGGCGGCTGCTCATGGGGCCGATTGGTTCGTTAGTCAAAAGCGTGGGCGGTATGGTGCTTCGCCTGGGGACTCTGGGTGCGAGAATCATTGCTGGAATCTTTACCGGGCTGCCCGGCCTGTTTGCCGCCGGAGGCGCCATCGTGGGAGGCTGGCTCGCGGGGATAGGCCTCCTCGTGAACGAGGCGGTGGAAAGCGCACAAATCAAAAAAGTTTACAAGGATGAAGCCGACACGAGATTGGCGACGCAAGAAGCGGCTGCGCTTGGGATCGAACGGGGTAGCAAGTCAACGGAACTACTCGCGATGCAGGCCGCGGATAAATTGCTTCAAACTGAGGGTGGTACGAAGCAGTTCCAAGAAGCCATGGAGATGGCGGACCTCGATATCGACGACATCAGAGAAAAAGGTTTCACCGCAGAGCAGTCGCAGAAACTGTTTCGGGCCCGCTCGGAACAGCGAGGCATAGAAGACGAAAAGCGTCGATTCTATGAAGAGGCGGGACATGAGGAGGGTGAACTAGTCACGGAACGCTCATGGCTTGGGTTTGGGGAAAGTAAGACCTACCGCAGAGGCATATCAGATGCCGACGCGAAGGCTCGAAATTGGGCACGTACAATGCGCGACGGCGTTGTACCAGTAGGGGGCGGACCGAGGGTGAAAGCGACCGATTCGGAACACTTTGATCATGAGGAAATGGGTCGTATTAGAGGTCAAACAACAACCGAGAGGCTGGGAGCGACGTTGGGTGGACCGGAGGCGCCGGAGCCGGACCCAAGCAGTCTGTCACCAGCCAGGCTTTCTGCGATGGAATGGACCAAGAAACACGAGGGGGAAGAATACGTACCCTATAAAGACACACTGGGCAATTGGACCGTTGGTTACGGACATCTGCTCGGAGGCCCAGACTGGGGTGGTGACAAGAACAAAGTGTATACTCAAGCGGAAATTGATAAATTCTTCGATGAGGACTTCGGCAGCCATGCAGAGGCTGCTCGTAATATCCCAGGCTTTGAAGATTTAGATCCGGTACAACAGGGTGCGCTTGAAGAACTCTCGTTTAACATGGGCCCAGCATGGTACAAAAAGTTCCCAAAGATGATGGCGGCTTTGGAACGTGGCGACACCGCCACCGCTACGGAGGAGTTATTAGAATCGCGTTGGAAAGGTCAGGTAGGAGAGAATCGGAGCAGCAATATTGCGAACAGACTTCAATTTGGTCAAGGTGATCAGGCGCCGATGTTCGCCGGTGGTGTGCCGCCAACGCCACCCCCTACGCTTGATGCCGGCGCTGGTGGTGGCGTGAACATTGTCATCTCGAACGACGATCACAGCGTTCTCAATTCCTCGGAGAACGTGAGTGTCATTGCCCGAGCGCCCGATCCCCAAGATCAAGACCGTATCGAAGCAGTATAGAAGAACCCACACAGAAGGACTTGCTGGATGAATAAACTACTAATAACTTTCGTGTGTAGTATATTGTTATTGGCTCAACCTGCCGCAGCAAAATCACTTAGTGAGAGGGTAAGAGATGCCACAGCCATTCTGTACTCGCAAACACCCGATGGTGGGATGCGAATGCACTGTACTGCTACGGTTTTTGAGGCTCACGAGCGAGACGGCCGGAAAGGTTATCTACTTGCCACTGCTGCTCATTGTGTGGCTGTTGATGACCTAATAACATCAAAGGTGAGGCAATCGGGTGCGTCGTTCTTTATCACATTCGACAAGGGACCGAATCAAGTCTTCCATCCTTTGCATATAGAGGGTGCCGGATTTCAATCGCGAGGCGACGATTTTGCGGTACTCCATGCGTTCACAGACGAAGAATGGGAAGTCTTAGAGCTTGGTGATGCGAGTACGCTGGAACCGATGGACGAGGTTCTGAACGTCTCGGCTCCTGCGGGGCTGGGGCTTCAAGTTATGAAAGGGCAGATTACATTAACTCGCTTAAATCGCCCGGTGAAGACCAGAGGATTGAACTGGGAATTTGCGATGCTTATGAATTTAGGATCGGGGCCTGGATCGAGTGGTTCTGCTGTGGTGTCCGTTGATCAGGAGAAGATTATCGGGTTTGTTGTTGGAAGTATCGGTGGCAATCCAACAACCGTCGTTCTGACGGTCAATCGGTTCGAAGTCTTTATGTTCGCAGCACGGACAGGAATGTATGGGTGGTGGTAACGAGCGTTACGGTTTCCAAAATACGTGAACGGGTTCATACTTCATAATCTTCCCGTTCATCTTGAGATAATTCTTGGCTGTTGCTTCACCATCTTTGGTGACACGATTCGCGCCCGGCATGTTCATTAACGCCATCAGAATCGTTTCTTTATAGACGTAGCCGATCTCCTGCGCAATCTGTTTGCTGTCCTGTTCCAACGGCAGAAATTTCTTCCCGACCTTTAAGTCGGCAATATTCCACAACAGATACCGTTCGTGATTGAGCCAGTCGAACGTATGCTGAAGTGTGACACGCAGAAACTTCTCACGCCAGAGATCATAGGACGTAAACTTTTTATACGATTGATTCGCATCCTCCGAGTAGGCTTCCCGATTAAAATACGGCGGTGACGAGAACACCATGTCACCTTTACCGACATACTGCTGATACGCCGGCGTCTCTGGAAAATCCTCACTGCCGACTTGAAAGACGGTGCCGCTATTCGTCTCGCCGAACAACGATTCTTCGGCGCGAATCTTATTATAGCAATCCGCAATCACACGATAGACGCTGGTGCCCTTCTTGTAGAACGCCGGATTCGGATCGGTGCCGTAATACTCCAGTCGCTGGTCCTGCTTGGTGCGTGGACTATACGCTAACGCACCGAGCAATCGTCCGGCCCAACCTGCGGAGGGGTCCCAGACACGCACCGTCGGCGCGTCCACATGCGACAGGAACGTCTCATACAATAACTTCGCGGTCAGCGTTGGATAGTTCACCGCATACTGACACATCGAGATACGGAAACTCCGAAACAGATTCGGAAAGAGCCGCTGCCCTTTGGTGTAGATGCGTACATGAAATTCGTATTTGTCATCATCATGGAACGGGAGAATATTCCGTCGCGTGATGGGTGGGAGCAACCCCGCATCAATAGCTTCTCGATACTCCGTAAGGGTCAGCGCCATCATCGGTGAGGTGCGCATCGTATCATTATAGCCTGTATATTGCTGCCCCTTCGACACCTCCTTCGCTTCCAGTAACAATTCCTGCGTCTGGTAAGATCGTTCGTGTGCCGCAAACTGTGTGATGAAGTCCATAGCCGTTTCGGGAATAATTTCCGGGCGATGGGACAAGGGTGTGCCGCCTGTCACCGTCAGCGCAAACATATAGAAACTGTCACGCAGAAAATGTCGACGGGCGTAAGGCAGATACCGCTCGAAGAATTCCGGTTTCGCGAAAAAGTCGTAGATACTTTTTCCGTCATCCTTCTCGGTGTAGTTAATGCGGGTCTGATACATCTTTGAGGCATGCCAGGCATTGACAGCACTACCCGTACTAACGTACGTATTGTGAATCACACGCCGTTGTGAGAGTTCGTCGGTTTTCCAAAACCGTTGGACATCAAAACCAGACAGCTTCCCAAACTCTTTGGCAATTTCCTCATACGTCCATCCGCGCCGCGGCGGCAAACCCTCGTCATCCCAATACGCCAGAAATGCGGCACGCATCTCTCGCACATATGCCACAAACTCGTCATCGGTTAATGCCAATATCTCATCAAACGTGCGATTGATGTGATGGTCTTCAATGAGCGGATGTAGACGGGCAATGGGAAATAATTCAGATGTGGGCTTCATAGTGTTCTACAAGTATAACAGAAAGCGCGTCGGTGTTCAAGCCTTAATTGCCGAGAATCCACGCTGCTTCTCAAATGTAATCACGTGATGGAATTTGTCAACCAACGAATCCGTCTTGTGTGAGATAACGAACACATTGGCATGTTCCAGTTCGTGAATGATTTTGAGAAACTCCTCGGTCCCATTGATATCCAACGAGGAGTCAAACACTTCATCCAAGACCAATACATTACAGGAGGCGCTATTCTTGAGTCGGGCAATCGAACGCCATGTCAGCAACAGGGCCAGATCGATACGCTTCTTCTCACCCTCACTAAACGATTCATACGAAAAATCATCTCGGTGTCGTGACTGTATTGTTTCTTTGAATTCTTCATTGAGGGTGAAGTGGATCGGAAAGTCCATCGCCGTCAGATAGTAATTGATATGCTTGTTGATAATCGGCAGATAGTGTTTGATGACACGTGCTTTGATGCCGCTGTCTTTCAGCAGCGTCATGGCCGTATCCAAGACCGACCGTCGGGCGGCGACGACGGTATGCTGTTCGAGAATTTCTTGTTGCTCCGCTTGAATCGCATCAACATCCACGGGGGCTGCGGGCGGAACTAATGTGGCCTGACGTTCCTCTTCTAACTCACGAAGTCGTTGAGTGTGAATCGGTACTTGACCACTTACTAACGCAATCTGTCGTTGGAGTTCGGCATCCGCATCCAACCCCAATTGGTGCGTGTCGACCAGTGCCGCATATTTCTCCACCAGCGACTGACACTGTATGAGCGCCTTCTGCGCCGCAGCTTCTTTCTCAGCGAGTACCTGAAAACGGGCCTGCTTGAATTTATCGGTGATGGATTGTTCGCAAGTTGGGCACTCGTCGTGCGTCGTAAAGAACACACGTTCCTTCTCCAGTTTCTTTTCTTGCGTCGCAATCGCCCGATGTGTCGTTGTGTATCCCGAATGTTTCTCTGTTGCGGCGCGATGCTGCGCAGAGACCTCGGTATAGGCTTCTCGTGCGGTTGTCCATTCAGACTGTTGCTCGCGCAGGGTATCAATCTGTGTTTGTGTCGTGTCCATCGCGGCACGCAAGGCGGTGAGCTTCTCGTCGCGTTCCCCATCCAACTGCGAGGCGAAAGTTTCGGCCATACGCAATTGTTCTTCCAACAGAACACGCTGCATGGTCAACTGATCGCCGGTGCTTTTGACCTCAGCAATTTCGTCTTTCGTCAATCCACTCATTGCGGAGAAAATTTCAATGTCCAACAGGTCTTCGATAATATCGCGTCTAGAGGCCGGTGTCAGTCGCATGAACGGTACGAACGAGGCACTCCCCAACACAACAATCTGCATAAACGACTTGTAATTGATTTTGAGAATGGTCGTTTCCAAGAGCGTCTGATAATCGGCTAACGCTGCTGGCGCAGGGAGTAACACATCATCCACGTAGATTTGAAACACGGTCGGTTTCATGCCACGCTTGATACGATACTTCGTCTGGTCGATGGTGAACCACAGTTCAACAACGGTGTCTTTTTGGTTTGTGGAATTTACCAGTGCGGGTTTGTTGATGTTGCGCAACGCCCGCCCAAACAACGCGAAGCACAGGGCTTCCGTCATGGTCGACTTGCCAGCACCGTTCTTGCCAATCACCAACGTGGAAGCATTCTCGTTTAGTGCCAGTTCAATCGACACATTCCCCGTTGCGAGAAAGTTCTTATAGCGGACCTTCTCAAAAATAATCATTAATTCAGCCTCGCCGAATTGGTATTCATCATCGCATCATGATAGAGTGTTCGCAGATACGATTGTAATTCCGCTTTGTCACACGACACACTCAACCCCTCCACATAATCTTCTATCAGTGTCATCGTATCAACATCGGCTGACAGCGTGTCTGTGTCACTGTCTGGCAGCGTGTTGACAATATCATCTACAATTAGTACGTCCTGCGGATTCACTTTGGAGAGCGCGTCCAACACCAAATCGAAATCATACGGGCGTGTCTTGTTCTTGACTACGACTCTCACATACGCTTCATGATACGGCGACTGTGGGGCAATCACAGATTCCACGAGTCCGCTTACGTAGTCGGCGGGTTGTTCTAAATCATCATACTCCAATCGCGCAAACGCGGTATGGGGATTCTCGATGAACGTCAGGGCATACGTCTCGGTATCAAACAAATGAAATCCACGCGGATCGCAAAAGTCGGACCAGGTCATCGCATACGGGGCGCCCAGATAATGAATCGGGTCTTTCGACGAACGATGGTGGTAATGCCCCGACATCACCAACCCAAAGCGGTCGAACATCGACGGGTCGAGCCCCTCACGATTCTGCATACCTCGGTGCATCTGAAATCCAGAAACTTCCAAATGTCCTAACACTACGGCGGCTGAAGAAGTCGCAATGGCGTTCATCGAGGCGTCGCGATTGTTGCCGCATATCCACGGGAGCAGAAGAATGCCGCACCCATCAACGTCTATCTCTGTGGGTTGTGTGTAGATGCGCAGACTGTCGTCGTGTCGATACAATTCCTCGACGGAATTGATTTCGGTGCTATCACGCAGGAAGCAATCGTGATTACCGATAATGATATCTTCACGAATGTCTCGGTCCCGCAACGGTGCGCGATATTGCTGTTCGATGAATCGTGCGGTCGCGAAGTTAATATACTTCCGGCGATCACCATAGTCCCCGCCATGTAGCACCCGCCTGACGCCGTGTGTATCGAGTGTCGGGAAGAAGACCTCTTCAAAGAACTTCTGTTGCATGTGATACATTGCCGGCGTGTCCGACCGCACACCGAAATGTGAATCCGTGATAATCGCTATTGTACTCAAAAGGGCCTCATTATGTCCTGAAAGATGTTACGCCAACGCTCTCGCCGTCGATTTTTTCTTTGCTAACTTTCGTCGCGCTCTGGCCCGGTCGGTATAATCGTCGAAGCGTCGAATGAATTCCTGTACATTGTCAAAGGACAGCATACTACTATCAACGTGGTATTCCCCAGTCGCCGACTGTGAGGTGCGCGTATCCCCGGCGATGACGGCTTCCTCAATCAGCTTATAGCGCAAATACGTATGGCGACGTTCGCGCTGAATCCGTCGCACGAAAGCATAGTAGATAACGCTGGTGAAATAACCAAATGGATTACGTGACTTGCGAGGATTGAAGTTGTGCATGTAGACAAGACAATTCTCAACACCATCAGACACCATGTCTTCACGGTAGGTATAGTTCGCAAAATTTGGCTTGAACGAAAGGTGTGTGCCGATTTTCAGGAAGCATTCCCCAATATATTCGGGCACCACCGGCGGTTCCTCGCCTCGTAACTTCGCATGATGTCGGGCGCGTCGATGCTGGATAAGTGCTATTAAAAATTTGCGGTTATCAACGTAGTGGACTTTGGCCATAGGCCTCCTCTATTTGACGATTAATTGACATACATGAGTATACCATATGTTGTGGTGTGTGTCGATTCATAATACGTGTCTTTTTCGATTCGGACAGGTGTCACATTCTGCGTCAGGACCACCACACGAACCTCGCAGACAGCGGCCGCCGAATAGGATACCGACTGCCATCATCGTCATGACGATGCCCATGCCCCCAAGCGTCAGCAGAAAGGTTGACATGGGTTATTCCGATTCTGGGGAAAGGGGGGGACTATAGGGGGGGATAGGGGTCTTATAAAATACTAGATCCAATTTAAGTTCTAAAGTACCTGATCTAGATCCAATATTCTGATCTCCGTAGGCGGACTGCGCCGCGTGTATTTTCAACAATAAAATCTCGTCTTTTATTTCTGAACACTTGGCTTGCGTTCTAAGCGTGCCAAAAATATTTCCGCACCCTTACCCTTCTTTGCTATCACCGGCATCGTTAGGCGCGCTCTGAAGCGTTTTGGCGTCATTTGTGGACAACAGTCGTAACCATGTTTCGACATCATACTCATGTAAGGTGTATGGAAATCGTTCTGATGCGTAATATTGCACACGTTGTTCTGCGTGCCGAAACACATGATTCACCGAACTACCCACTCGAAGATCATCAACAAAATCCAATAGAGTCGCATGGGTTTTACCCTGTGACAACCGTAACGTGCGCCCTATGGACTGTAGGACACGTATCTTTGATTTCGCTGGGCTTGCGAAGATGAGCGTTGAAAGATTAGGTATATTTACACCCGTTGAAAACGTCCCGAACGATGCGACAATGATTTGATTATCGTTTTGTTCTACCCAAAGACGAATGCGTTCACGTTCATCACTCGGAACGCCGCCATGGACGAAATGCGCATCACGTCCTACCACAAGATGTTGTATGCGCTCGAATAATGGAATTCCATGTTTTTCAACGAAATTAAAGAGGACTAACACGTTCCCTTTGGTCGCAATTGCCGTCTTCGCAATGATGTCCAACCGCTGCGGCGATGTCACCAGATATTCCACTTCATCGGGATATAAGGCCCGTCGCATTTCTTTGCACACAGAAACGGGATATTTTATTACACACATCTTGACACGTAGCGGCGATAGCTGCTGTTGTTCGACTAAATCGTGTGTCGTAGTGACCTGTGTCACATCACCAAAGAGCCCCTCCAGAATTAGCCGATGTGCGTGTGTATCATCTAAGGTGCCGGTAAATCCGAATCGATACGGTGTCGCCAAACACTTGGCCATGAGTCCGACCAAAGACGAGCTTTTCGCCAAATGCACTTCATCAACCATCACGCACGGATAATCGGCAAAGTATTCTTCCGAAAGTTGATAGATAGACTGCCACGTACTAATGACAATTGGTGCTTGACGGTCTTTCGGACGACCCGCTTGGATTGTCTGAATGCGATCTGGATCGACACCATAGCTTATAAAGTCAGCGGTGAGTTGCGCCACCAACCCTGTGGTCGGCACAACAATCAATGTCGGCACATCCAATGCTTGTGTCAGCAGATGAATAATGAGAGATTTGCCGCTACCTGTGGGAGAGAGTACGATGCCGCGATGTGTGTTTAATAGTGACCGCAATGCGGCTATCTGATGTACTCTCGGCACGACCGGTAGCGGCTGCGCGTTCACCCAGTCATCCAGTGTGTCTGGATACAAGGGTTTAGCTATCGGCACCTCATTCGTGACCTGATAGCCCTGCTGTGCGGCAAACGTCATCAACCGAGACAGAAGACCGCGGTAAAGCAGGTGCCCGCGCAATTTGAACAAACGAATTTTACCGGACCAGTTCTTCTTGCGATACGCCGGCATGTACTGGGCGCCGGGAATGTCGAATGTGAAGAATGAGCTTAGTTCTTGGGCTTCATGATCTTCACACTCGACACGTATCCATACATTATCTACTGGCACAATCGTCATGTACCAGTTATTTAGGCGGTAGAATTATCGGGTTTTCGTGAAATACCAACTCGGCTGGCGATCATCCACCGTGAGTGAGTCCCAGTTGCCATCGATGGCGTTTCCCCGGCCGTCCATCGCCAGATAGATGTCGTTGTCCTGAAACTGGTTGGTTAGGTGTAACACATACCCATGCTTCGTGACATATTCGTTAACCGCATTAATGACGCCTAGATTTTCGCCACGGGTCTTGTAATAATCGTGCCCCGATACAATGCCGCCCCGGCGGACCTTCTTTGACCATTCCCGAATGTCCTCACAGACGGAGGTGTATTTGTGATCGGCGTCGATAAACACAAAGTCTAATGAATCGTTTCTGACATCGGCAACGGCGTCCATGCTAGAACGTCTATCGATGGTCACGTTGAGCTTCGCTAGTCGGCGCTTGGTGCCCGCATAACTTCTGTGCGTTCTGTTCCTGCGCCAGTCGTCGACCGCCAAGAGTTTCAGCTTGGGATTCGTGCGACAGAGAATTTCACTATACCGCCCCCAACAGACGCCAATCTCAGCACCTGTCGTGAATCCTAGCCGCGCAAAATGTTTGGCAAGTTCGATGCGGTTCTTCATACACCTTTATAGTCCGTTTTTGAATCGTAAGAAGTCAATCGCCGACTTGATTACAAAGTTGCGTGTGTTGACTGACTTGATGACATCCTCTATGAATTTGAGGATTTCTTCTATGTAGGCTTTTCGTTTAAGCAGGTTCTGAATCTCTGCGTCACCTTCCATGTAGATATGCACATTCCCTGAGAGAATCTTCAGTGGTTGTGGCGGCCATCCAAGTTCTAGGCGTTCAGCATCATCCATCTTCCCCAAAAAATATTCCCACTTCTGGCGATACAGCACCTTGTAGTCACTGTCGATTTTCTTGTAGCGCAGACGTTCGTAGGTGTAGTAGTTCCACCATTTGGCGTGTAGTAACGGCACCTGTCGTGCGGATTCATCGAGCGCCGCGAGGTCAAGCGCGGCATCGGTCTGCCATTCAGCGAGGTATTGGTCGAGCGTCATAGTTCCACTATGATAGCACGGCCCGCAAACTATGTCAAGGTAACATCAAAGGTGGAACAGGAGAACGTTGCGGTGGTGGTCAGGACGGGCGCGTCACTACTCGTCGATGTGAATTCGAGACTGGAGAGTTCGGTCGGAAAGATTT
>VTLG01002699.1_pt1 | contig 20349 bp, 30 predicted proteins | sample 4694571 | NCBI WGS metagenome assembly VTLG01 (sample SAMN12604809, study PRJNA352737) | marine metagenome | biome: ENVO:00000447; feature: ENVO:00000209|ENVO:00000569|ENVO:01000036; material: ENVO:00002151; isolation source: viral sequences binned using virsorter ... | reverse complement strand
GATTGTGGTACTTTGTACAATCTTCCATTGTTTCAAAGTTGACTAACAAGATGGTACTGTAAACCATCTTACTTCCAGTTACAAAACTTCCTGTCATTTTAATCCTCCAAGCCTAATGCTTTTCTAGGATTCTCGTGAAAAGATATATCATTGTCTTGATATTCTTTTTTTATATCTGCAGCCCAATCTGATAAAGCATCTGCTTTTATAACATACTTCCATTGATTCCATATTTTTTTATTCCAAAGAATATAACCCTCTCCATTTAAATCATCCCACTTCAATGAAGCTAATGTATGTTTATACTTACTCATTTATTTTTCCCTTTCTTTAGTTGTTCAATTATCTTTAGTTTTTCTTTCAATGAAACACTGCAAAAGTGTCTTTCCAAAGGTAAGACTTTCTTGCGTTTAAATTTTTTAGTTAAGATTCTAAACTCTTCGTAGAGATCCATGTGCTATCTAACACCTCCAAGTATCTTTGTCTGTTTTTGATTCGCCAATTTATTTTCTTAGCAAACTTTGACCAACTTGGAAAGTAATCTTCTTCTTCTGCAATCTCTTTGATTGCATGAATAAGAATGTCAGCAGGCACATCTTTTAGATTTTCAACGAAAGCATTCATTCGATACTTCAAATCTTTTACTGTTTCACCGAAAGGTGGCTTCAGCAAGGCTGTAAGCTTCACCAAGCGTGCAAGTATCTCTTCCGAGGGTAAAGGTACTAGGGTAGAAAGTATGGCTTTCCTTGCCCTTTTAAATACATCTTCAGATTCTACAGACATTTCGAGATGTTTGATATGGTGGTCGTTATTCGATATTATTTTCGTAATCATTTTTGATTTCGTCAGCGAGTCCAGCAAAGAAGCCATCGCTATGTCCGTTTCGATTGGATATTTTATCTCTCTTAAATTGGTTAAGGCTTGTGATGTTTCCTCTTTGCTTAAAGTCAACTGCTTTATTGCACCAATTCTGGTAAGCTTTGTCCCAGTCTTTCCATTTTCTTTGCTGGGCTGTGCCAATGTAATATAAGGTGAAGTTATTCGTTTCATTGTCATGGTTTATAATCCCCTTTCCATGTTTTTGATTGATCTTTTCGATAGTTTCTGGCTTTGGTTTCCAATCTTCTGTGATTACTTTAGTGGGTTTATCTAGGTTAGATGATAGGTTAGTAGCTCTCTCTGAGCCTACGTAGGCTCTCTCTGAGCCTACCTTGTACACTGTTGGATATAGATGATACCTATTGGACCTTCTTGAATCTCCTGATACTCTAACAATGTATTCTCTATCTTCTAATTTATCCAAGTGTCTTTTGATTGTAGCCAATGCAAAACCTGTGCGTTTGGATATACTTGTTAAGCTTGGAAAACAATCGAATGTTTCATTGTTTGCATAGTCAGCTAAGCAAAGCAGTATGAATTTGCTAACACCATCATCTATGGTTTCATCATCCCATACTTTAGCCATTAAATGAAAGCTCATGTAAATAAATCTCCTTGCGCTGATGGTTCTCCAAGTTCACTAAGTATATATTCTTTTAGTTCATTGGCTTTAATATACTGACTAGCATCTCTTCTAAGTATATGACCAGAGCGATAGCCAGTGCTTGTAGTTGGTAATGGAATAGTATCTTGTGCATAGAAAAGACCATTCTTTTGTTTGACAAATTCTACTTCATTACCTCTTGCCTGATATTCATAACAATGATGGTGTGAACCACCATTCTTTTGTAAACAATAACCAAAGTGTTCAATCTTAACATCAATAGTAATTCTATTCCATTCTATTTCAAATGTTTCTATGTTGGTGCCTTCTACAAATCCCCAATAAGTTGAGTGTTTGTTATGCCACCAATTATACTTACTAAATTTTTCATGAACAAATTTGTTTGCATCTTCTTCATAAGTTTCTTCACCTTTGAGATACTTACATTTGCCACCGTTGTTACTCCATTTATATTCTGATATATAGAATCTTTTACCAGATTCATTGAGTACTTCAGCTACATAATCAAGTGGTATCTTTGGGTGTAGTATTGCCATTTTTTTCTCCTAATAATTCTTCAAATATTTCTCCACTCATTATGACTAGAGTGTTTGGTTTACCTGTCTTTCTTTTATACAACGCTATGTCCCTTTTGTCTAACACATTGAAAGGATTAGGAAAATTATCTTTGGTTCGGTACTTTACCTCGGCAATATAATTTTTGTTCTTTGGGGACAAAATTATATCACCTCGGTATTCTCCTCCCAAACTGCCAGAAAGTGGCTGTCGTTTAGCTGCAATGCCAATCTTGTTTAGCCAATCAACAAACCACTTTTCGTGATAGGTTCCTTTGTTTTTATTTTTGTGTGCCATTGGGATATATCACCAGTTTACAATTCAAAGCATTGATCCAACATAAAAAGTTATGAAAGCTTGGAGTTCTTGATCCATTCTCCCACCTTGATAGTGTAGATGTTTCGATTCCAATATCAAAAGCTAATCTTTCTTGTGATATTTTTCTATGTTCTCTCAATGATTTCAACATACTAAGATACGCTTTCATTGTTTATTCTCCAGCATACCTCTTGTTTATTCCATTTGTTTAATCTTCTGATATTAGAATCTATTATCCAGCCTTCATTACAAAGCTCAGTAAGCCTTGGTCTTACTGTTAGTATATTCATAAAACATCTATCAGCAATCTCAGTGCTTGAAGCAGAATTATTTGGTGAATCATAATCAGCTATACTACTAAGATAGTGCAAAACAATTTGCTTTGCACTGAATCTTTTTGTTGGATCTCCAATAGCTTTGAAACTTGTATCGGTTTTTTGGTAGCCGTGACCTTTTTCTGTATATGGCATTAGTACAATCCTAACTTTTGTTTGATGTGTGATTCATTAAATGGCTCATGATGATCTTCTGTGCCTGGTATAAATTCGATCTCTTCACCGTCACTATTGCTAGCCCACCATACATCAGGATCATATTCATCTTGGTCCAAGACCCAAGCTTGACCTCTTGTATGTATCATATCACCTTTTGAATAGTGACGTAGTTCTCCACAAATATTATAACTTCTCATTGTATATCTCCACTCCAATATAAATCACGCTCAACTTTGCCACCAAAAGGTAACACCATAGATTTTAACTCATTCAAATCTACATAACCTAGCTCAGTTTCATAACCTAGATTGCAATAACCAAAGGCTATATCATTGTCATCTAGTTCTGATAGATACCAAGTACCTACACCATACGGATTAAATAGTTTTACAATTGGTGCAAATGTTTTCTCGCCATCTGCGTTAGCTTTATGGTTAGCACGCAGTTGGCTTTCTATTTTCTTTGTTAATAGTTGCATCATATTCTCCTATGAAATAAAAATTATAAACGAAACGAATGCAATGACAGCGACAGCTGCCATTGCTTCAGTGATGTAATACCTAATCATGGATAGTCAGCCCAGTATTCATTCCAATGTTCTTCAACAACTTCTAGAATGATACCTTTTTCAAACTCACTATTACGATTAAGCTTCTTTGCTACCCAGTTAGTAGCTTCACTTACATTTTCAAAGGATCCAAATTCTGAGTGATAATCAACACTAAGATTAAAAAGCTCAGCTTCTATCTCTGGCATAAGATTGTTATTTATTTTACCCATTGTTTCTCTCCAATCTTTGCATTGCAATTTCTTGTTGTTGTTGAATACCATCAAATACAGATTCAATTTCTTGTACGACTCTACTATTCTTGTAAGCTTTTTCTTTGAACAAATTCTTAGGAATAGAATCTTCTGTAAATAGAATATCAGCTACTCTATCAATTTCTGTAGCTGTCATCTCAGTACAGATATGAAGTGCAATTAATTCTAATTGTCTTTTTGTAAAATATATCGCCATTATAAAACCCCTTTCATTAATTACGATAATTAATTCTAAAAAATTCTTACCATAGTGTCAAGCATAATAGCACAATACTAACAGACATTATCGAACTGATAATGAATGTAACACACACTGATAGTAATAATAGATTCATTGTTTCTTTGAACTGTCTCATAACTCAAACTCCCATAAGGTAAGCACCAGCCTTTCGGCTGGTGCGTTTTTGCTTAGGCTACTTTAGCCAAGCTCTCTACAGTTTCACCAGTGTCAACGCACTCTTGAACTGCTCTGAACACTTTCATCAGACCTTGCTCAGCTTTAAGCTGTGCTTCATACTTTTGATGCTTATCACAAACTTCTTTTTGCATTTCATCAGTGAAAGCGTCAGGATCAGATTCAAGCTTGCGTTCCATACCAAGGTATTTCATCTCAGCTTCATCGAATCTTTGTTTAGTACCCATGTATTTACCACCTTGTACTCTTGTATTAAGACCATCTGCTACCCACTTAGCTGAGTAAGAGAAGTCACTATATACTTCACACTTACCTAAGAACGTAAGGATTGCATTTGCTAGCTTTACTTCTTCTTTGCTTAAATCATTTGTCATTAGTTTTCTCCTAGTTGTTTATTAATTGAATGGTCACACCTCGATGATTGGGGTAGCTATGTCAAGTCTCGCACTTGACATAGCTAGGCGTTCGGCTTGTCCGAATCCCCTTGCCCCAATCAGCTAGGTTTGAACAGGCAAGGAATGAATAACTAGGAGAAAGATGACAGATTTGCAAAGGAAGTAAAGCTAGCAAATGTGATCCTGAAGTCACGCATAGCCACGAATATTTGCCCTCGCCTTGCTTGGCTGTTGACAAGGTTGTTGCAGATACGCTAGACACACAGGCATGAACTCGGTGACGAATAACCATGCTAGTCTGACAGCCAAACAAAGGCTACTCGTTGATACGCTCGTAGCAACGGGTTGCTCCATAACTGAAGCTAGCCAAGTGGCAGGCTATGCTAAGGGCGACTCAGGCAGAGTCAGTGCGAGCAAGGCCTTGAAGGTTCCACATGTGCAAGCTTACATGATGCAACAGATAAGTGAGTCCTTAGGATTGAATGCTACGAAAGCTAGTAGAAAGCTTATGGAGCTTAGCTCTGGAGCTAAAAGCGAGTATGTTCAGCTTGAAGCTAGCAAGGACATTCTGGACAGAGCTGGTTTCAGAGCGGTAGATAAGCATCAGCATATGCTCATTGGTGAGCTTAAAGTGAACATACAGCTTGATTAGCCCTCAGAGCGGTTGTTATTGTCTAGGCTTCGCCTAGGCTTTGGAGCATAGTCAAGCAAAGCTGACTATGTGTAAAATGTCTAGGCTACGCCTAGGCTATAACAACATGGCAGAGCCATGGGGGCAAAAACGCAAGTTGTTAGTTACTGGGAGATACCATTCTAACATTTTTTTCTTGAAAAGCTCTGAAAAATATTTAATGGTAGGTTAGGAGGTTGCTATGGCAAAAACACCAGCTTGGCAGAGAAAAGAAGGCAAGAACCCCAAAGGTGGTTTAAATGCCAAAGGTAGAGCTAGTTACAAAGGTGGTACACTCAAGCCACCAGTGAAGAGTGGTGACAATCCTAGAAGAGCTTCTTTCTTAGCTCGTATGGGTAATATGCGTGGTCCAGAAAGAGATTCTAAGGGAAAGCCTACTAGACTTCTTCTTAGTTTAAGAGCTTGGGGTGCTAGTTCGAAGGCAGATGCTAGAGCCAAAGCAAGAGCAATCAGTAAAAGGAATAAAGCATAATGGCAGTAAACGCATCTGGTAATTATACCAAACCTTCAATGAGAAAAAGTTTATTTAACAGAATCAAAGCTGGTGGTAAAGGTGGTAGACCTGGTCAATGGTCAGCAAGAAAAGCACAGATGCTAGCTAGAATGTATAAAGCGAAAGGTGGAGGATACAAGTGAAAGCTCCTCAACGATCTTTACTTAACTGGGGTAAACAGAAGTGGAGAACTTCTGATGGCTCTCCATCAAAAGGTAAGAAAAGATATTTACCAGATGCAGCTTGGAAAGCATTAAGTGCATCAGAGAAAGCTGCAACAAATAGAGCAAAGGCGAAAGGTAATAGAGCTGGTAAACAGTTTGTAAAACAACCTAAGAGTATTGCAAAGAAAGTGAGAAAGTATAGGACATGAGTATGCTATTTAAAATATTATTTTTTTGGTTGCCTTCTAAAAAAGAAGAAAAGCCAACTCCACCAAAACCCAAACGTACTGAACGTATCAAACGTACTAAAAAGAAATGAGTTTTTTACATACCTTAAATGCTCAAGAAAGAAGAATACTTAGAAACGTAGTTAAGACAGTACATCTTAAACACTTTCCAAAGCAATTCTGTACGGATTACGAAGCTGATAAATTGATTGCAACGATTGCACCAGAAACAGTTGAGAAGTTAATTCGTGTAGGTGTTAACCATAAGATTGATGATAGGTAGTGGCTTCTTTTGATTACAAACCAGATGGTAATACTATAAAAGTATTTATGAAGGACTCTAATTTTTTTAGAGGAATAAGAGGTCCAGTTGGTTCTGGTAAGTCTGTTGCTTGCTGTGTTGAGGTATTTCGAAGAAGCCTAGAGCAAAAGAAAAACAAAGAAGGTATTCGTAAAAGTAGATGGGCTGTAATTAGAAATACAAATCCACAGTTACGAACAACTACCATTAAGACTTGGCTTGATTGGTTTCCAGAAGATTTATGGGGTAAGTTTCATTGGTCAGTACCATATACGCATCATGTTCAAAAGAATGATTTGGATATGGAAATTATATTTTTGGCATTAGATAGACCAGAAGATGTAAAGAAACTTCTTTCTTTGGAGCTTACTGGTGTTTGGATTAACGAAGCAAGAGAAATACCCAAAAGTATTATTGATGCGTGTACTATGCGTGTTGGTCGTTATCCATCCATGCGTGATGGTGGTGCAAGCTGGTCTGGTGTGATTGCAGATACGAATGCTCCAGAAGAAGATCATTGGTGGCCTATTATGGCTGGGGAGGTTCCAATACCAGATCATATACCTAAAGAACAAGCAACTATGTTGGTGAAGCCAGATAACTGGGGATTCTTTACACAACCATCTGCTATGATAGAAAACTATGATGATAAGGGTGAAGTCAAAGATTATTCAATGAATAAAGAAGCAGAGAACGCAAAAAATATATTGGCTACTTATTATCCTAATCTTATTCGTGGTAAGACTAAAAGCTGGATAGATGTATATGTTATGAATAGGCTGGGTGCTATACAGGATGGTAAACCTGTATATCCACAGTTTGTAAGCGAAACCCATATTGCAACAGAAGAAATACCGATAGCTATTGGTGTACCTCTTTATATTGGACTTGATTTTGGTTTGACTCCTTCTGCGGTATTTGGACAGAAAGTTAGAGGTAGATGGTTAATACAATCAGAGATTGTTGCGATTGATATGGGGATTGTTAGGTTTGCAGAACTATTACGACAAGAGATAGCAACACGGTTTGCTGGTTTAGATGTTACAATTATTGGTGATCCAGCTGGTGATTTTAGAGCGCAAACAGATGAATCAACTCCATTTCAGATATTAAGAGGTGCTGGTCTTAGGGCTATGCCAGCACCTTCCAATAGTGTAGATCTGCGTTTAGAATCTGTTTCTTCACAGCTTACTAAGATGTCAGATGGTAAACCAGCTTTTTTGATTGATAGAAGATGTCCTATGTTAATTAAAGGATTTCAAGGTGGCTATGCCTATAGAAGAATGCAAGTATCAGGTGAGCGTTATGATGATAAGCCAGAGAAGAATATGTACTCTCATATTCATGATGCTTTACAGTATTTATTGCTTGGAGCTGGTGAAGGAAGAGAATTAATTTCTGGACAAAAGCCACTACAATCGTTTAATGCTAGAAAAGGGTATGACATTTTTCAACGAAAGCCTATCAAGAAGCAAGGCTTCTGGGCAAGATTAGGAGGTTAATATGTGTATATTTGGTGGTGGTAGTTCAGCTCCAGTAACAGATCCACAAGCTGAAGCTGCACAAGCAGCTCAATTAAAAAAAGAGCAAGAGGAAAAAGCAGCACTGAAAAAACAACAAACTGCACAAGCTGTAACCAGGGCAACACCTTTGGTTAGCACAACTCCAACAACTCAAATGGCATCAAGTCCAGAACCAGAATCAGATGTTATAAAACAAAGAAAAGAAAGCACAGTTCTACAAAGAAGAAGAATGCGTAGAGGTAGACGTTCTTTGATAACTGGATCTGGTGGAGGTATTGGGTATTATAGAGGAAATGTATAATGCATGATAAAATTGCAAAAGAATATATGGCAAAATATGAGAAAGCCAAAACATTAAGAGAAAACTTTGTTCCTCTTTTTGAAGAATGTTATGAATTTTCTATGCCACAAAGAGAATCTTTTTATACCGAATCTATTGGTCAAAGAAGAGATGAAAAAATATTTGATGAAACAGCCGTTGTTGGTGTACAAGAGTTTGCATCAAGATTACAAGCTGGTCTAGTTCCTAACTTTGCTAGATGGGCTGACTTTATAGCTGGCTCTGAAGTTGCTAAAGAGCAAAGAGATACTGTTAATAATGATTTGGATGAGGTGACAGAATATGTATTTGAAGTCTTACAAAACTCCAACTTTGGTCAGGAAGTTCATGAATCATTCATGGACTTGGCAGTTGGCACAGGCATCCTTCAAATAAGTGAAGGTGATGCTGTACAGCCTATTGTATTCAATGCAATACCACTTCCTCATGTTGTATTAGAAACTGGTCCAAATAATCAGATAGATCATGTTTACCGAGAGAGAAATGTACGTTATTCTCATATTCCTTTATTGTATGCTGATAGTGATATTTCTCCACAGTTAGCAGATAAAATACAAAAGACACCAGATGTTAAAACAAAAATATTAGAAGTTGTTTGTCGTGATTATACAAAAATAAATGAAGATGCTTTTTTAGATTATGTTATTGATTGTGAAACATCTACATTAATTAGATCACAGAGATACAAAGGTATTGGTTCTAATCCTTTTGTTTGTTTTAGGTGGGCTACTTGTGCTGGAGAAGTTTATGGCAGAGGTCCACTTATGAACGCTTTGAGTGCTATCAAGACTACAAACCTTACAGTTCAGCTAGTATTAGAAAATGCACAAATGGCTATATCAGGTATCTATCAGCTAGATGATGATGGCATTGTTAATCCAGATACAATTAATCTTGTTCCGGGAACAGTTATACCAAAAGCACCAAACTCTGCTGGCTTGCAACCAATAAGAGCTGCAGGAAGTTTTGATGTAAGTCAGTTCATATTGAATGATATGCGTATGAATATCAAAAGAGCTTTGTATAATGAAATGCTAGGTGATCCAAATAAAACACCAGCTACTGCTACTGAGATAGCAGAACGTATGGCTGATTTATCTAGGCAGATTGGTTCTGCATTTGGTAGATTACAATCAGAGTTAGTACAACCAGTATTACAAAGAGTTGTACATATTCTTAAGAAGCAAGGAAGAATAGAAATACCAACAGTAAATGGTAGGCAAGTAAAAGTAAGATCTGTATCTCCATTGAGTCAAGCTCAAGCTAGACAAGATATTAGTGCAACATCACAATGGCTACAGCTTGTACAACAAGGATTTGGTCCAGATATTATGAACTTGCTAGTAAGTGGTGAAGAAGTTGCAGCCTATCTTGCTAAGAAGTTTGGTGTACCAGATAGTCTTATAAGAGATGCTGGTCAGAGAAAACAAATTATGGAGATGATGCAACAAGCACAAATGCAACAACAAATGATGCAACAACAAGGAGGGGAACAAGTTGTCCAACAATAATAATATTGGAATAGATGGATTACAAAGAAAAAAAGAAGATGATGAGATTATAAGTAAAAATATATTAGCAACATTTAATACGCCATCTGGTAAAGAAACACTCAGTTATCTTAGAGGTCTTACTCTTGATGCTGTAGCTGGACCAAATATATCAGATGGTGAATTACGTCACTTAGAAGGACAAAGATATATTATTGCTTTAATAAGTAGAAGAATGAATCACGCAATGAGGGTAAAATAAATGGCTGATGAAGAAGTACAAGAAACACAAGAAGCAACACAAGATGTTTCACGTGAAACAACTGTAGATGAATATTCTGTTCCAGATAGACCAGAATGGCTACCAGAAAAGTTTAAAACAGAAAAAGATTTAGTTGAGTCTTACCAAAACCTAGAAAAGAAAATAGGTCAGAAAGAGGAAGATTTAAAAAGATCTTGGGAAGAAGAGTTAAATAAAGTTGCTTTTGAAAATAGACCAGAAAAAAAAGGTGATTATATTCTTCCAGAAAATATAGATCAAACTATGTCAGCAGACAATCCCTTACTAAAATGGTGGGTAGATCATTCATTTGATAATGGCTTTTCTCAAGATGAGTTTGCTGAAGGTATAAAGATGTATACTGAAGGTCTACAAGCTAATCTTCCTAATGAAGATCAAGAGATTGCTAGGCTTGGTGATAATAGCAATGAAAGAATACAAGCAGTAGAACTTTTTGCTAATAAGTTTTTTCCAGAAGATATGCTACCTTCTGTAGAAAAGATAACAGAAACAGCAGATGGTGTATTTATATTGGAGCATATTATGGAAAAACTAAAAACAAATCAACCTATACAAACTGAACCAGCAAATAGAATAACGCAAGAAGGTTTGGAAAGTATGCAAGCTGATCCTAGATATTGGGATCCAGTAAAAAGAGATCCAGCGTTTGTAGAGAAAGTAAGAGAAGGATATACAAAGCTTTACAATGGTGGTTAAAAAAGTAGGTAAGCTTACCTTAAAAAAAGCTAGGTTGAAAGACGTTGAGCCAATAGCTGAAAGTATTCGCAAGAGTGATAAAGAAGAACTTAGGATGCTTGATGTCGATCCAACTCATGCTTTGATATATCCATTTACACAAAAGAAAAGCACAATATATACATTATTTTCTAAGAAAAAACCTATTGCTATGCTTGGCACTGGTTGGGATCAAACTACAAAAAATAAAGCTCAAGTCTGGATGTTAGCTACAGTTGACCTTGAAGATAATTACTTTTCTTTTCTTCGTGGGTCAAGAAGTGTTGTAGATTTGCTACAAGAGGACTATGATAAGATCTATAATTACATCCCAGTTCATGATAGAAGAACTCAACAATGGCTATGTTTTTGTGGTTTTGAGTTTGAAACAAACATCTATAATATAAATAATTATCAATTTATTAAATTTTTTCGTTGTAATTATAAAGAAAATAGTTTTATAAATGAAGAGTCACGACCTGTAATGCACTAGCAACCCTGTTCGGATAATTGCATTGACGTAGTTAAAGCAGACAATCGAAAGACATTGGTGAAACTTTAACTGGAGAGTATAATGGCAAACTCTATTGATACAGCCTTTATAAAGCAGTTTGAGTCGGATGTGCATTTAGCCTACCAAAGAATGGGATCTAAACTGCGTAATACGGTAAGAACTGTAGGCAACGTTGCTGGAAACATAGTACGTTTTCAGAAAATCGGAACTGGTTCTGCGAGTACAAAATCTAGAAATGGACTTGTAACTCCAATGGAACTAACACATACAACTGTAGAAGCTACTATGTCTGACTTTTATGCAGCAGAGTATATCGACAAGTTGGATGAATTAAAAACTAACATTGATGAAAGACAAGCTGTTGCTAAAAGTGCAGCTGCTGCTCTTGGTCGTAAGACAGATGAAATTCTTATTACTGCTATGGATGCTGGTGCTAATAGTACACAAATCCATGATACAAGTAGTGCATTAGAAAAAGCTGATCTTTTATCATTATTTGAAACTTTTGGTTCTGCTAATATTCCAGAAGATGGTGGAAGATATTTAGCTATGCATCCAAAAGGTTTTTCAGACTTATTTCTTATAAATGAGTTTGCGAGTTCAGATTTTGTTGGTGAACAAAACCTACCTTACGCTGGTGGAATGACTATGAAACAATTCTTAGGTTTCAGCATTTTTTCAACATCAGCAGTAACTGCTGGTAAAAACATGGCATATCATACTTCTGCTGTTGGCTTAGGTGTGAATAGTGATGTTTCTACTGAGCTTAACTATGTACCAGAAAGAGCTTCTCATTTGGCAACTTCAATGATGTCAATGGGTGCTGTTGTTATTGATGACAACGGTATCTACGAAGTTCTTGATAATAACAGTTAGGAGGTAATCACATGGCTTTTAGTGCTTCTGGTTTAACCCTTTGGACACAAAATGGAGCTGGACCAAGACTTTGGAACTACTCGACAACAGATACGATTGCAACTGTTAATAGTGCTGGATATTTTAATAGTGCTGCTAATATGTTGAGTGTTCGTGATGTTATCTGTGTTTCAGATACCAATGCTCCAACAACTCATTGGGTAAACGTACTATCAAACACTGGTTCTGTAGTAGATGTATCAGATGGTACAGCTATTGTAGAAACAGATGGCGATTAAAAAAGGAGGGGAGGGCATTGCCCTCCCTAACATTATATGGCATTAACAAGTACAACAGCAGATACTCCACTTGATATATGCAGTAGAGCATTGATTCTTATTGGAGCAGATCCTATTAGTTCTTTTGATGATGGAACAACTGAAGCAACTGTTGCTGTTAATATGTATGAAGATGTTGCACAATCTGCATTAGTCAATACAAGATGGAGATTTGCAACTAATCAAAAAGTTTTGAATCAACTATCAGCTGAGCCAACTGGTAGATATGATTTAGCTTATCAGCTTCCAAGTGATTTACTTATGCTTCATGCAGTAACAGTTAATGATAATTTAATTGATTATCAAATGTATGGCGATAAGGTATTTGCAGATACATCTACACAAGATGTTGTTATAGCTGATTATAGCTTTCGAGCAAATGAAGAAACATGGCCTTCTTATTTTACATTAGCAGTAGAGTTTTCTCTTGCAATAATATTTGCAACATCTATTGCTAGAGATGCAAACCTTGCAAGCCTAATGACTGCTAGAGCTGAAGCTACAATGGCAAAAGCAAGAACAATGGATTCACAACAACAAACTACAAGGAAACTTGTAACAAGTAGATTTCTTACAGCTAGGAGAAGCTAATGCAAGTTGTAAGAATACCTTTCACTAATTTTCAGTTTGGGGAAATTAGTCCTTCTTTAATTGGTAGAACTGATACGCAAGTTTATACAAACTCTGCACAAAAGCTTACTAATTTTTTATTGAGAGCAGAAGGTGGTGTTATCAAAAGAATGGGTACAAAGTTTCTACATAACTTTGGTACAACAGTAGATGATAATGTAGAACAACAAGTAAGGTTGATACCATTTATATTTAGTGATGATGAAAGATACATCATTGCTTTATCTGCTGGTAAGATAGAAATATTTATTCTCGATTTTGATTCAAGTGGTAATGCTTCTGCTGGAGCTGTAACACATCTATCTTCTACAGATATTACTGCTGATACAGATGGTACTTCAATAAGTGCAAGGATAACAGCAACAAGATTAAAACAGATTACTTATGCACAATCTGGTGATGTTTTATTTCTTTGTCATAATGCTTTTATGCCCTTGCGTTTAGTAAGAACTGGGTTACTTACTTTCGAGCTTTCTGTGTTTGCATTTGATTTAAAGGGAGATGCTAAAAGAATATACCAACCTTATTATCATTTTCAACAAACTGGTTTTACATTAACTCCAAGTGCTTCAACTGGATCTGGTGTAACTTTAAAGATTAAACCACCTGGTACGGATCGTGGTAATTGGGCTGCAACAACAGCTTATGCTATTGGTGACTTTGTTGAACATAGTAATCAAATATATAAAGTAATAGCTGCAAGAGATAATTCTTCATCTACTGTACCAAGTTCTGATACAACACATTTTTTACCAATATTATATTTTGATGATGGATCTACTAATGGGGGTGGATATGGTAATTCATTACATACTGGGATTACTCTTCGATACAGAAAGCAAGAGATTGAACTTACAGGAGTTACATCTGGATCTCATGCTACTGGTACTATTACTGATAGTTTGTTTACTAAGTTAGGTGTAAATGCTTTTAGAACAATAAATGGAAGTACAACTGTTGAAGTAACTATGCCTTTACATGGTTTGGCTGTAAGTGATTCTATTACTATTTCTGAAGCCAATGATGTAGGCAATATATCTGCTAGTAATCTAAATGGATCAAGAACTGTTTCTGGTATTATTGATGATAATACATTTACATTTACTGCTGGTGGTTCTGCAAATACTTCTGTTGATGGAGGAGGTGCGCCAAAGATTGTTACAAATGGCCCAACAACTGATTGGGAAGAACAGTCTTATTCAGCAATAAGAGGTTTTCCAGCAGCAATATGTTTTCATGAAGGTAGGCTTTGGTTTGGTGGTACATTATCTCAACCAGATGGAATATGGGCTTCTATGTCTGGAGAGTTTTTTAATTTTAATACTGGTACTGCGTTAGATAATGAGTCTATTGTTTTAAGCTCTAGTGTTGGTCAGCTAGATCAAATCAAGCATTTAGTATCTAATCGTGATCTACAAGTATTTACAGTTACTTCTGAGTTTATTGTTCCAGCTTTTGAGAACACTCCAGTAACACCAACAAATGCTATGGTTCGTAGACAAACACCTTATGGCATAGCAGATGTAAAACCTTATGTGTTTGATGGAGCAACTATTTATGTACAAAGATCTGGTACTGTTGTTCGAGAGTTTATCTTTTCTGATGCTGAAGCTGCTTATGTTGCTAATGCAGTTTCTTCTATTTCTTCGCATTTAATTAAAACACCAGTGCAAATGACAACATTGCAAGCGGCAATAGAAAGACCAGAATCTTATATATTTATGATAAATAGTGATGGCACTATAGCAACATTTAATTCTAATCGTTCTGAGAAAAGGGCTGGATGGACAGAGTTTACAACTAAAGGTTTTAAAAATTCTATTGTAAATAATGTAAATACAACAGTTGAAACTTCTGGAACTTTTCATTCTATTTGTGCTGTAGACGAAAGAGTTTTTGTTGTTGGTAAATATGATAAAGGTTCTGGAACTAAAAAGCTTGTGTTAATGGAATTTAAAAATGATTTTAATATGGATCAATCATTAAAAATAGCAACAAGTTCAGCAGGTGTTTTTCCTGTAAGTGGTCAATTTGATAATGGAGCCGTTGTTGATGTTATAAGTGGAAATGATTATTTAGGTCAATTTATAGTTTCTGGTGGAGAAGTAGATGTAACTTCTATTGATACACCATCTTTAGCAGAAATAGGATTTTCTTTTCCTATTGAATTAAAAACAAATCCGTTAGATATACAAAGTGCATCTGGTCCAACTACTGGTATGTTAAGAGGATTAGGAAGAGTTATTCTTGATTTAAATAATACATTATCTATTTCTGTGAATAATAAGGTATTACAAACAAGGAATGTTACAGATGATTTTTCTGTGGCAAGAACACCTATTACTGGGAAAAAAGAAATGAGATTACTTGGATATAGTAGAGATCCACAAATCACAATTACACAATCAGCACCATTAAGTGTGCAAGTAAATAGTATAATAGCGGAGGTACAAATATAATGCCAGTTTTCTTATCTATTTTAGGAGGTTTTCTTTCATTAAGTTCATCTATATCAGCAGCAGACGAAAGAAGAAGGCAAGCTGAGCAAGCAGCTTATGATACTGAGTTAGAAAAAAAACAATTAGAAATACAAGCAATCGAAGAAGAAAATGAAAGAGTAAGAGCTTATGATGAATTAGTCAGAAGAGCATTAACTATGAGTGCTTATACTGGTAATGAAATTAATATAGATACAGCATTACAGCGTGGCTATAAAGCTTTTAAGAGAGATATTATAAGGGTTCAAAGTCAATCATTATTGCAAACAAGAAGAATGCAAACAAGAGCAGATGAATTTAGAAGATCAGGAAGAGCTGCACAAAGAGCTGGTTATACATCTGCTTTTGCTAATTTAATAACTTCAGGATTAAGACAACAAGATGCAATATATCCAGAATTATTTAATAAGGACTAATAATGGTTAAAGTATATAAAAGCCAAGTTAGAACAGGAAATATTGGAGTCAATGTTTCTTCAGCAAATAGTGTTGCTAATTCATTAGAAAGACAAGCTCAAGCATTCAATAATTTTTCTAATGAACTTACAGCAAGAGCTACAAGTATTGCAAAAGAAAAAGGAATACTTGCAGCACAAGAAGCAACTTTATCTGATATTATAACAATAGATACTAAAACAGGTAATCCAATAGCTTATGCTAATGAAGATATGTTTACAGGAAGATCATATAGATTAGCAAAAAATCAAATTATAGATCAAAGATATGAACTTGCAATAACAGATGATTTAAAAAGAAAACAAATTGAACTTGTAAAAAAATACTCTTTTAATCCAAAAGCTTTTACAGAAAGTTTTGCAAGTTATTATACTGGTAAAGTAAATGGTGCAAATCCTAAATTTACTAATATTGCAAATCAGCTTGGTGAAACTCTTTCTATAAAAGGTAATGCAACTATTCAAGCTAATATTGTTGCTGAAGAAAATAAACAAAACAGAATAACGCTTGGTATTGTTAATGAAGATTATTTAAGAAATGCAAGTATTGCTGGAGTTAATGGTGTTAGTAAGGAAAAAATAAATCAAATGGCTAACTCCTTTTCAGAATCGCATAAGCCACATATTGAAACTGGATTGATTACATCAGGTACTTCACAAGAATTAAAAAATAAAGGTTTGATTCAATGGGCTGGAAGTAGTTTAACACATTATATTACAAAAATTTTACCACAAGCAGATATTATTAAACAGTTAGAGGGTAAACTTTTTATTCAAAGGGCAATCACTGAAGGATTAATAAAAACTCCAGAGGGTTTACCAAATGAAAATTATTTAAAAGATATATTAGAAACATATTATGGATCAAGACCAGATAGAGATGATCAACAAAATGTAATTAATAAAATTAAAAATGCTGAGCTTATTGTTGGAAAACAAAATGATTTAGAACTTGCCAAGCAAACATTAAGTGCCAATGTTTTATTAGAAGATATACAAAAAGATTTTACAAATATTGAAAATATTGAAATAGAATTAGAAGAAAGAAAGATTACAGATGATAAGTTAGTTAAAGAAATTATAAAAAATTATCAAACAGAAAAAAGAACAAGAATTTCAAATCAATATAATGATATTAATCCAGCAGACGGATTATTTCAAATTGAAAAATTTAATTTTGAAAGCAGTCCAGACGATTATTCAGATACAATAATACCAATAACTACTCAACTTATTCAAAAAGGATTACTTTTATCTCAATCAAATATAAAAGATAAATCAAAAGAATATACAAAATTACAAAACCAAAAAGAAGTAATTATAAGAACTTTAAATACTGAACTAACTGATTTGTTACTTGATGGTATAAAGCAAGATCCATCTAAAGCTCAAGAAAAAATTAATACATATAATCTTTTTGTGAGTCAAGGTTTTAAAATATCAACAAAAGCAACTGAGCAAGAAAAAGCTTTAATGATTAATATTGCTCAATTTACAAAAGATAAAGATCTTATTAAAGCAATAAAAGGTGACTATTATGCAAATATATCTGAAGTTACTAAGTTTTCTAAAGAATATTTTGAGGAACTTACAACCAATATTATTAAGCAAAAAGAAGATATAGATAAAAAATTTGAATCAGAATTAAAGAATAAAAAAATAAATCTCATTGATAAATTAATAAGAGATCAACCAGCATTTTATGAAAGTAAACAAATGATGGCTGCAAATAATGCTCATAATTATCTGTTAGAACAAATAAAAATGATGCAAATATCTGGTCAATTATCACCTAATGAAGCAAATAGTAGAACAAATAAATTATTAGATTATAGACACGCTTATTTAGCATCTGCAACAATATCTGCTGTTTTGCAAAGAAATCATACTGAGCAAGAATTAAACTCTCTAAAGAATTTTTTTAATGGTGATTTGAATGCAATAGATAATGTAGCACCTGATTTAAAAGATTGGTATTTAGCTTTAAATAAACAAACTCAAAATTCTATTTTTGATAATAATCAACGATTTCAAAATATGATAGAAATAGCTAGAAAAAATAACAATATAACAAATACACAAAATAAAGATATTTTAAAAAGTTTAAGTTTAAGAAATGGAGATATTACTGGTGAAACCAGCAATATATATAAATATCTTGTTCCAGATAGTAATGGAGATGGAATACCTGATGTGTTACCAAGAGATTATTTTAGTAGTCCTGATTTATTAAAATCACCTATCTTCTTAGATTTTATATCTAATGGAAACATTCCAAATGAAATGTATAATCTTCTTAGTGCTTTAGAAAATGGAAATTGGTATGAGTTTGGAGATGCAGATCCAAGACAATTTTTAAAGAATATAGAATTTATTTTAAATTACAGAGATCCTGATAGGGAATCAGACTCTCATAATATTGTTCCTATTGATTTTATTAAACAAAATTCAAAAAATAAATGGATAGCTTTATTAGATATGTTTGCTGGTGACAGTATAATGGGTTTAACAGAAGATTCTTTTAAGCAAGCTATTGAATCAAGAAAGCAAAGACTTGAAAATCATCAAGAAAGAAAAGCACAAATTGTAGAGGGTAAACGTAATAAAGGAAAAAATTTAGATCAAAAATTTAGAAATTTTATTATTGATACCTTAAAATTAAATCCAACAGATTTTGAAACAATAAATATGTATGAAGGGATATTAAACTCTGGTATTGAATTTTTTATTAATGATAAAGATGAAGCTGAAACATATTTAAAAAATATGCATAACAAAATTTTTGTTGAAACTAAAACAGTTTATGATAATCCAAACTCTGTTGATAAAATAAATGTCAATGCTTATGCACTTAAAAAATATGTGTCAGAAAAAAGAGTTTTGACAAATACCATGACTGATATAATGATAAGTGATATTTATCCAGCTCTTTTAGATTATGCTTCTAGTCAGTCAACTGAAGAAGAACAGCAAAGAAATTTTGTAAATCAAGTATTAAATAGACCAGTTGTTATGGATGGATATAAAGCATTTATGCCAACAGGTGTAGATAAAACAGGTCAAATTAATACAATGATTCCTACAACAGATACAAATAATGCAATTCGGTTTAGATTAGTTCCTTTAAAAAATTATAATAGACAAAGTGTTGAACAGTTTACAGATGAAGATTTTCCAAGAGGTATGGATTATTATGCTTTGAAACCTAAGGAAAATGAATATGCAGTATTTGTAGATATTGATGGATCAAAAGAAAATCCTATGTTTGTTCCTCTTATATCAGGTCAAAGACAAACAGACTTAGATTCATTATCTTTACATCACTATAAAAATATTGAAAAAGGTCAAGCTATAAGAAATAAAGATGGGTCTTTATCAACTGTTATGTCAGCTACTTTTTCTATGAGTATTGGTGAAAATATGCCAGAATATCATTTTATTGTACCAACTGTTTTTGATGGACAAATTTATCCAATAGAAACAGATGAACAAATAAATACACTATTTAAAAGAATTACTCAGGATTACAACCTTCTTGATTTTCCACATTTTTTAGATGCAAAAGAAGCAAATGCTTTTTATGACAATTTAAAACAAACATGGCTTGACATTGGAGATAATCCAAATTTGGCTAAAACCATTTTAGAAAGTTACAATACAGAAGTAAGAGATATAAAAGTTATAGATATTGCTGGTCGTGCTAATAAATATTTTAGAGAAGATGCTTTAAAAATATTAGGTGAAGTTGATCTTGGATCTGATAGTGCTTCACAAATGTTGCAAAGAGGTATTGCTAATTTAAATTTTAAAAAAGATCTATCAAGAGAAAATATTTTATTAGAAGAAATAATAATAGATGGTGGTGATTATTCTGATAAATTACTTAACATACCTCCACAATCAAAAGGTACTTTAGACTTACAATCAGGAAGTCAGTGGTGGCAAAATTGGTTTAAAAATAATTTTGGTAATAGTGTTGATACTTTTTATAAAAATGTTGGTGAAGCTTTAGAAGCATCACCAGAGTTTAAAAATAGAATACATAATTTCTTTTATAGAGAACAATAATGGTTGAATACAGAAATCCTATATTAAATAGAGGTTATACTTTTTCAACAGAACCAAAAGAAAAACCTACATTTGTTCAGACTGTTTCAGCAATGAATAGAGAAAGATATAGCTCTATTTTAGATAATGCAATTAATTTTATGGAATTTGGTCATGTAGTTGCTGAAGAAGGCGTTCATCCAGATGAGCCTAAATATAAAGTTTGGACAGCTTGGGAAGATGAAGATACAAGAGATTATTATTTT
>VTLG01015821.1_pt1 | contig 20350 bp, 15 predicted proteins | sample 4694571 | NCBI WGS metagenome assembly VTLG01 (sample SAMN12604809, study PRJNA352737) | marine metagenome | biome: ENVO:00000447; feature: ENVO:00000209|ENVO:00000569|ENVO:01000036; material: ENVO:00002151; isolation source: viral sequences binned using virsorter ... | reverse complement strand
ATCAATTGAGGAAGACCGACTGGACCCTTCGCAAAAGGAGCTGCTAACGCACCAATAGAACCAGATACTGGATCAACTCTACCAATTGTTAAGTCAACCTCTCTTACGATAATTCCAGGAGATGCTAAATTTAGAGGCATCTTTTTTCTCTCCGAATCTCAGTTTTAATCTAGAAATATTTATTCAAAGCGGTATTTTCATCGGGGAAACGATGCGTGAACATTACCAATCTGGGTATATCCAATCACTAAATACTCTACTTTTTCTATTTTTAACTATCCTTTGTATTGTACAAACTTTACATTCATATGAATATGATGATGGTATTTCACCTCTACTTTTACGTGTCAAATAATAGTCAGTTAATAAATTTTTTATCTTACCACAAACTCTACACTTACGTTCGGAGAGTAATAGATGTTCTAACTTTAACTGTTCGTCAAAGTCCATCATACTGATACAACTGCTACTACTTCTGGAAAAACTTCTTGTATTTTACGTTCAATTCCCATAGTTAAAGTTTGAGCACTCATCGCACATCCAGCACAAGCACCTAACATTCTTACCATAACAATAGGACCATCCTTAAGATAATCAATAGCAACAAATTCCAAATACCCTCCATCTGCTTCAATGTAAGGACGTAATTCATCTAATACATTGTTTACGTTAACATCAGTTAATTCCATTACATATAATCCCACATGTAAGAACGGTCACCATATTCATCAACATTCCATCTAGTACCATCATCATCAACAAAACTTTCTGTTTCTAAACCTGTCTGAATGAACCCGAATGGTGCCATATCCTGTTCAATCTGATTCTTTTGCTCTTCATATATCCTTTTACGAATGTCATTATCAGACATTTCCTTAAAGTAATCTTGTTGAACTAACCATGCAAATATAACAAGACACATTGCTAAGTCATCATTACATCCTTCTTCTGCCTCAAATGATTGGTGTTTCTGAGCAAATGTAGTTAATTCCGATATAATCTCATAGTCATTACTGATTAACTTATCATCCTCCATCATAGTTTTGAGGTTAGAACAACCCAACTTCTTAACTGCTGATGTCATTCTTACACCCAGTTGAGTCTTCTTACCAGAGAATCCTTGTCCTACTATCTGACCATTTCTACCTCTCATAGATGCCATTAGAATATTTTCATATTCCAAATCATATTGAAGTATACTTGCGACTTGATCACCTATATCATTAACTTCAACTAAAACATAAGCATTATTATAACCTTTTGCTACATCAAGAATAATATTAGGGAATAACATAGGTTTAATTTCATTATTCCTATACTTTGCTACTACCTTATATGGGAACTCTGTGGTATCAAAAACTATGAATGCAGAGTAATCATTACCCAATCCTCTGGCAACGTCAACCGTAACTATGTAATTATGCTCTTTTTGTACTTTTTGGTAAATATCTAATCCAGCACTTCTTTGTATTGGTTCCTCATATACCATCGTCCTCAATTTTGCAGGATTGATGAGTGTATTAACAGAACCTAAAAATTCACATTCAAACTCAATTTTAAACTGCTGTTCAGATGTGTTTGCAATAGTCTGTGCTTTCCATTCAGCATCCCTACCAGGAACCTGTGACCAATGAACATCTGTAGGAATATATTCATTCTTTCCTCTTTCTGCATCATGCCAATACCTATAAAAATGATTCATCCCGTGAGGGGTAGATACCATTATTACTTTCGTTGACTTACCAGACGTAATAGTAGGATAAACAGAACTAAAGAATGCTTCTGCGATATGATTTGGGACAAAGGCGAACTCGTCGAGGAAAAGGATATTGAACGACATGCCTCGGACAGCACTTGCAGACGTAGAAGCAGCCAGTATCTTTGATCCATTCTCCAGTTCTAAACTACCTTTATTCCAGGATATTATACCCTGCTGCATCCATTTAGGCAAATTCTCATATGCAATCTGCAATCTGCTTAACAAATCCCTAGCAGTTGCTGCTTTGTTAGCAAGAATACCAATGTTTGTACTGTCATTAAAAACAGCATAATGTAAAAGATAAGATACAGATGTAGTAGATTTACCAGTCTGTCTAGGCATCTTACAGATGTTAAACCTATTTTCATGGAAGTTTTTAATCAACTTCTCCTGGAAATCATAAGGATGGAACTGTGTTAGTCCCTCATCCAAAGAAACAATCTTTATATAATTATGAGCAAAGTATACTGGATCCTTCTTACATTTAATAAATTCAATAACTTGCTCTTCTGTAAATTCATGAGCAGTATTCGCTTTTTTTAAATTGGGATTACCAAGGTAAATATCATCAGACATCTAATTCCTTCCTCCAGTCTGAATGTTCAGCACCTTTTACAAAAGTAGGAACTAATTTATCTGGTTTAACCAAATCAATTACTTCAAATGCTAAATTTCCATCAGCATCATTAACTTGGATACTATCTTCTTCCCAAGGTGTATTATTTTTTGTCATTGTTTAAAAGTCCATCTTTAAGCATTTTAGATAAATCGGAAGTTGATCCAACAAATACCGCATTATTAGTAACTTGTGTTGGTTTTCCTTTATCCTCATCAATTTCTTTAACTTTCTTCTGAAGTTCCATTAATTTATCTGTAGTATCAGCAACAGACTTAATAATTTGTCCTGCAACTTCATATGCTCTTGGACTTGCACTTTCACCTGCAAGTTCCATAATACCATTAAGAGATTCTTGTCCCTTTTCGATAAGTGAATATAAATTGGAACGAGTATATTCATAGTCCTTATCCACATCATCAGTGACATTTTTAAGAGCATCTTGCCTCTTTAAACATCCACCTTCTGGTGTAGTACTTACTTCAATATTACTATCAATATTGAGTGCTGCATCAATAGGATCATAATTAGACATCTTGTTGTTGTACTGGGCTATAGGTTTGAGCATCACTGAAGAATGATGTTGTTTCACTGAATCCAAAATCATCACCAGGACTAGCAGTAATAGGATCTGGTTCAACAGTGTATCTCATCTCTCTCTTAGCTTGTGCTGTATTGGTATCCATAGCAGTATCGACAATAACTTTCTTGATAAGTCCTTCTGAGGATTCTGCGACAGGTCCGAATAGATAGGTTTTTGCTGAAAATCTTATTGTATATATTAATGCTCTTCTTGTAGCATAGTCTCCTTCATAATCATCTTGGAAGGAAATATTATTTAAAACGATAGGAATATCTCTTTTTTCTCCAATAATACTCACCAAATCAATAGTTAAATTAAATGAAGGTTGGAAATATGGGAGTATCTGCTCTACAATTTGTAATGCATCATCATTCAACTTAGACATAATACTAAGTTCAAATCCCAAATTATAAGGGACAGGCATATAAACCTTCTTTAACTTACTATCTCTACTATCAACTGCTTTAAATGTTTGAGTAATACCTGACTTTCTTGTTGCATCATATTCAATATCTGTCATCTCAAATGACATTCTTGGTAATGTTATAGCAACCATTTTATTCAAATCTGGTTGTTGTTCCAATCTTGCTAGAAATTTTTGAGATGGTCCATATGCCAATGGAACCTTCATTTCTTGTATTATATTATTGCCAGGTTGATCATGATGTTTAACGTAAATGTTATTAAACAAAGTACCAAAACCAATAATGGTTTTTCTTATAATTTCGTGATAATAATAGGTTCCTAACATCAGTATACACCAAATGGATTTGACTCAGTAAAGTCTAAGATAAGATCAGCATCAAATTCGAAGTCTTCATTCTGAGAGTATTTATCTGTGGTAGTGCTTGCTGTACCTGGAATTGAAAGTTCATAATTAGCACCAGATTTACTTCCAAGTATTCTTTCACCATAAGAGAAGGTTCCAGTCATAATACCAACTTGAAGAATTGCGGTATCTGCATTCCAATTCTTAACCCTTGCAGCAACATTAGAAGTCTGCCCAACAACCTCTTCATTGAACCAGTATGTACCAACTCCAACCGTAGCAGCAGTACCAACTGTAACTGTTGGTGGTGAGAAGAATCCATATCCAGAATCAAGAATATAGAATCCTGTTATTGGTTGTGATGAAGCAGTACCAACAATTGCTTGAACGGAAGCTGGTTGATTTGGTGTTAAAGATGGATTACTTATTGCTACCGATGGAACTTCATCATAACCCATACCATGTTTAGTTATTCTAATTTCCTGTAAACCCTTAGAATTTAACGGTATAACAGAAGCAGTAGCAGCAGCACCTACTCCTCCACCACCACTAATAGTTACAGTTGGTGCGGTCAATCCATAACCAACACCCATGTGAGTCATACGTATATACTCAAGTGAGGTAATATTATTTCTTGTAGTAAGAATACCAACACCAGTAGCAGTTGTTCCACTACCTGGTAAAGAACTTGGTGCTGAGAATGTTATTGTTGGAGCACTGGTGTACCCAGAACCATCTTCATTTAAGAAAACTTGCTCAACACAACCAGTACCAATAATTGCTGTTGCTGTTGCATTATCGGCTTCTTTAATCAGTTTTAAATCAGTGATATGTCCAAGATCTTCTACTTTAGTATCAATTGCTTCAATAGAAGTATCAATAATTTCATCCTCATATTCGAAGAGTTCACATTGAAGTTTGTAAATATAATTCTTACCTAACTGATAGAAAGGATCTTCGTGCTCTACGAATTTAACTTCAAATAATCTTGCTCCTAATGGGAAAAATATTAAATCACCTTCTCTAGGTCTAGTATCTATTACAATTTCACTATCAGGCATAGATTCCAGAAAAGGAGCAATAAAATCTTCAAATCTTTCTCTAGAAATAGATATAGTCAACTCATCTTTTAAAGTCATACCAAATTTGGTCATGATATCACCTTGTCCACCATAACCATCAAAAGTTTCTACATATGCCTCTAATAAGAAATTATCATCAAATTTAGATCTTTCAAGTTCTTCAAAAATAGTACTTCTGTTTACAATCTTTCTTGGAATATACGTTACTTCAACACCATAAATCTTCAACTGCTCATTAATGAGCGATTGTACTAGATCTTGTTCTCCAGGAGAACCTTGTAGAAAAAACGGATTAAGTGCCATTATCCAATCATATCTAATGGTGGAAGTTCGTATTCAGTAGACATTCTTTCTTTAATATCTGCTAAATCTTGTATTGCATCATCATAAATTTCACGTCCATTAAGTTCAATACCACCAGGTAATTTGGTTCCTTTAAACTTAATTAGGTTCTGACCCCACTGTCTTTTAATAAGAGCAGTCAAATACTTCTTAACAAAAGTGTCATTATATGCTCCTGCAAAATTTTCAGGATCCAATGCTCTATAACAATCAACAATTATCCAATCATCAATCTGTTGAGCACCCCAATCAATATCCAAATATAATCTATCTTGTCTCTGATTAAATCTTATTTGCTTATCTGTTGTAAGTAAAAAATCTATATCTTCAAGATAAGATTTAGTCATTGCATACTGCAATAAATTAACTGAATTAAAATAATATAAGTCATTTAAGAATAACTGATATTTTATGCTGAACATTCCACCAGAAATGGAACTACTGTCAAATTTAAAGACGTTATTAATACCGATTACAGCATCTGGAACCTGTATGAAATTAGATGTTTCATACCAATTACTAGTTGTAGTACCATATCCACTTATAGCTGTTGATGTAGCAGTTGTAGTTACTATTCCAACTCCTGTCGTATCTTTTGCTTTTCCTCTATTAATATCTTCTTCACTAAGCTTGTACTTCATGTACATCTTTTCGACACCATCAAAGTGCCTTTCATTAAAATATTGAAAAGTATCATCTACTAAATCATCTATTTGATCATCATCAACGTTAATTTCCAAGACAGGAGCACCCAACTGCCTTTTACAGTACTGTACCAGTTCCTTTCTTGTGGTTGGTTTAGCCATTAGAATTGTTCAGAATCAATGTTTGCTGCGATTTGCTTTTTTGTTCCTCTATTCTTCCTCTCCAATTTTTTTGTTAAATCATCAACTTTTTCTGTCAATTCTTTAACTAGTTGATTTAATGTTGAATTTTTTGCCTCTAGAGCAACAACTTGTGAGAATAAATCAAAGGATTTTTGTTGATATGTTATTATCAAATTTTTATAATCTGTTTCATTCATGGGTTTATATAATAAAAAAGGTGGGATTGCTCCCACCTATATTTATAAGTTATTTTTTAACCGTTAGAACGATCCACCATCTACGGTGATATTATGCAGGATTCTTTGTGATCCATCATGTCCAATTGTCTCTGTTGTACCTGCTGCATCCTTAACCCATACTGATCCAATTTCTAATGCTGCATGTGCAGCAGCAGTCAGAACGCTAGTGGATTCAGAAACATCTGAAGCAACAACAACTCTTTGTACAGAATCATCCCAATATAAAGCAGCCTTCTTAGCAGAACCACTGTAGTAGTGCATTATTACACCAACGTCAATGTTGGCATCTGAAGTTGGTGCTACCAGTGATCCACCACTGTTAACAAGACCAACTTCAATCAAACTATCTTCAACCTTTAACGTCTCTGTGTTTAAGATTGATTGTGTACCCAGAACTGTCAGATTACCAGTTACAGTAGCGTTAGTTGAAACTGTAAGAGCACCAGTAACGGCAAGTGTAGAACCATCAAAAGTTAGATTTGCACTATCTTCTAGTTCTCCAGCAGTACCAGCAATAACAACTCTATTGTCAGTTAAGTCTGATATTTTAGCAGTATCAGCAACTAAACCACCTGCAATATTAGCACCATTATCAACATCCAATACGTCAATGTTTGCAGTTCCATCTAAATGCAAATCTTTGAACTCTAATCCAGATGCACCCAAATCTACTGCATTATCAGTAAGAGGTAAAATGTGAGCATCAAATCTACCAACAGGAGTGATACTATCAGTAGCAGCATTACCTAAATTGATATCTCCATTTAGATCAGTTTGACCACTTGCAGATAAGGTTGTAAATGCACCAGAAGAAGCTGAGTTTCCACCAATGGCAGTACCATCAATAGTACCTCCATTAATATCAGCAGTGTCAGCGACTAATGAATCAATATTTGCAGTACCATCAATAAAGAGGTTTCTCCACTCTTGAGATGATGTACCTAAATCGTAACTATCATCATCGTCAGGAGTTAAATTAGATTTAAATTCACCACCAACATAAATATCGTCTGATGCAGAATCACCAAGTCTAACTGTACCACCACGGAACGTAGCAACACCTATAAACTCAGATTGTCCGTGAACGTATAATCTACCTGTTATAGATGTGGCACCACCGACGTGCACATCCTTTTCTATACCAACACCACCTTCTACAATTAAGGCACCAGTATCTTTACTAGTTGATTGTGTAGTGTCACTAATAGTGACTGGTCCAGCAAAAGTCGGTCCAGTAGTCCAACTTAGGACTCCCGAACCGTTATTTTGTAATATTGCTGTGTTAGCACCCTGAGCATTAGGGAATGTAACTGAATAATCTGCTGCTAATGCTGCAGGAGATTTAATCGTTATTGCGTGAACACCATTATTAGTGCCTTCTACTATGTTCAATCCTGAACCAGCAGTAGCGGTTTCTTTCAACCAATATCGATGAGAACCGAAGAATTTGTTGTTTGAAGAGTTATTATCTAATCCAATGTATAAATCATATTTGTCATTGGTAAAAGCGGGTTCCCCTGCTTTCAACGCTGGCAAACTAGCGAAAGCACCTCTCTTAAACTGAATAACAGGAGAAGCCATGTTGTAAAATCTATGCTTTTATTTTAAGTATTTATGTAATAATAAAGTTAATCACCACAGACCAGCATCCATTGCATTGTCTTGTGTACCATCAGACATGTCAACTAAATGATATGGTGAAACATGTTCATACTTCTGAGTAGAAGCATTGTACATTATCAAATTATTGGTAGCACTTCTATTTGTTGTGTCAACATCATTAATACTAGCAAGATTACCTGCTTTAAATGATGATGAAGATACAATTTTATGTGCTTGAGCTTGTCCTACTCTAACTGTAATAGAGGGGACACTTCTCGTTTTGACTATGATTGCCATTACGCTTTGGTAACTCCTTCTCTTACTAATGCCATACCTTCAATAACCCTAGTCATAGAGTTATCGGGAGCAGTTAACATTAAATCATATACATATCTACCAGGTTCTAATGCAGCAGTTTGAGATGTAGTCAAACCTATTCTAACTTGTCCAGCAGATGCATTTACAATTGTGGTTGTAAACGTAGTTACACCAACAGCAGCAGCATGTTTTCTCATTTGAGATGCTACGCCATGTCCAGATAAATCTTTTGCGGAATTAGTATTAGAATCTGCTAAATCATAGGTCTGACTAAAGTCAGCACCACCATTAATAACTATATTAGCAACGTATACTGTCATTTGACGAAGTAGATTTTTAACTATTTATGGATTTTTCAATTCTTTTAACATAGACTTAATTTCATCAATTTCAGATCTAAGTCTATGGAGTTCATCTCTTTCAGACTGCCTCTTATTCTTTAATCTAACATACTGATTATATTCTACCGTATCTGTATTAACGATAGCACCCTCATCATTACGATATAAATTTTTGTGACCTTCTACCTTTATCATGCTAAAGCAATTGCTCTAAAGTCTTGAAGTCTTGGAGCATATGCTTCATTAGTTCCACTCATTACAATCTTAATCTTAAATCCAGTGAAAGGTTCTAAGTTCTCGGCACTAAATTGATATTCAGAGAATTCTCCATCAACATTAGGTTCTACTTTAGCATCAGGTCTTCCACTATTATTAGCAGCATTTAGAACCCGATCTCCAAATCCATCACCATCAGTATCCTCTAAATTATCATATCCAGGGAATGGTACATATGCTTGATCAATATCTTCAGAATCATTTCTGATCAACTGATAAAGAACTCTAAAGTCTGCAGAAGAATGTCTATAGGCACCAACAAGAACTTTTAATGAAGTCGCTGGTTGCTTAAGAGTAACCTTATTACCTACATATATTCCACCATGTGGGTCATCATTAATAGAATTTGATCTTCCATCGAGTGCATAATCCAAAATTGGTTTATTTACTCTAGTTCTACTTAAAATGACACATGCATTATCTAAATCAACAACTGGAGAAACATTCTCACTAGCAGATGCAAAATCTAAAACCATTGAGAAAGACTTATTCTTGGGTAATGTAGATAATTTAGCGGTTTCATTAACTTGAGAAGCAATTAATCTTGGACTAGTCAATACATTCATATTGTTAAGTTCAATTGGTTCATATCCTTGATCTACAAATGAGATCTCATTTCCACCAGCACTTGTTCCAGAAACAGTTCTAATTTTTCCTGTAATAGTCGTTCCATCACCAGGAGTTATAATATTAACTCTTGGAGTAATCGCATTAAACTGAAGGTTCTTAGTACCATATAGATTATCACCACCTAAAGAATTTTCATTAGTAAAGTTCAATAAGTTATCACCAGAATCTCTCTTAGTATCTTCTGATGCTCTATCAAATGATAGATAATACTTATCAAAATCTTTTTTAGTATCAAGAATACTGGTAGAAGAATGTTGCTTATTAAGTCTCCTTAAACCAACACCATTCAATTCATAAGTCTGGATTTGTGCTCCAGATTCATGTGCTCTTGCGACAGTAGAATCAATTCCTCTAGTTGAAATACCAATAGTTCCAGATCCACCACCACCTGCGGTAATACCACTATAGTAAATAATTTCATTGTTAATCTTAGCATATCCCATAGAAGTTGTAATACCTTCATATGTGGCAAACAAACTAGTATTTGCTACAGAGATAGATCCAGATGCACCTTCATTAATACCAATAGCAGCATTTATAGATGTTGGGATTGAGTTTGGATCAATACCATTAATCTTAACAATGTTAGCAGCACCATGCATACCATGACTAAACTGCTGAACTTCTAATACATTACCAGCATATTCTGTTCCATTTTGGGCGGAAGATGTAAAGTGAGTATTACCACTATTAAATTGTGTATCATTTACAAAGATATCAGTTCCACTAGAAGTCTGGAATTGTTCACCCTTAACATTGGTTAAGAAGAACGTATTAAATCTGTGTATAGTGCTTATAGTAATCTGAGCACCAGATCCTCTAGAACCAGTCAGATCAGAAGTTGTAATACCGACAACATCACCAACCTTATAACCAGCACCCCTTACAGAAGTGTTAATAGTAATCGCTGAAACTTGTCCATCACTATTAACAGTGACAGTTCCTTCTGCTTTGGTTCTTTCTTGAGAACTAATTGGATAGAATTCTACGTTAGCAGTAGCAGATTGTGTCTGATATCCAGAACCAGCATTAGTTATTACTAAATCATTAGCACTTCCACCAACAAATTCAATATAACCCTGAGCATCAGTGCTTGCAGATCCATCAGCAACTTTAGCACCAACTTTAAGTGGTGATGCAGTTCCACTAGCACCAGGTACACCAGTTATATCGTCAAACCCTACCTTTAATTTTCTTGGAAGAGTTCTAACAGCATCACCGTATAATCCAAATCTACCCCAATCTCCATCTGTAAGTGCAGGGTTATAGAAGTTAAGAGTACCAGAAGGAACAAATTTTGCTTTATAAAGTTTAAATTTCAGATCTTCAAACTGGTTTGGTGTCCAGATAGTACCATTCTGTGATTTGAATAAACTACCACCAATATACTGTTTGGTTACAATAACATTTTCATCATCAGGTAAATTGGATGTACCTACAGTCTTTTCACCCATTCGAGCAATCCATGCTTCATAGTTATTAGAACTTGGTGACATTATGATTATTGCATACTCGGTTTGTGGTCCCAAGTAAATTGGTGATGGGAATTTAACATTAGTTGCTGTTTTACCATCATCCGAAATATTGATCTCTGTAGGATCTAATATTACACGAGCAAAATCTTGTACTAAATCTGCTGTAGGAGTTCCAAGTTCAACTGTCCTCAATTCAACAGTAAGTTTCTCCTCTGGATCTTTATGTCCGAAGAATAAATCAACAGAAGTCAAGAACATACCTTCTCTTTCAGTCGTAAATGACTGTGCAAGAGGGTCAGCGTTGTCTCCATCAGGACTTATTCTATATGGAGGTGGTGGTGGTCTTCTTACAATAACTCTTGTCTGTCTGTAAGTATCAAGAATACCACTTGTCCAGTAAGAAGTTTCACCTCTACTAATTAATAGACTTCCAGGTAAAGAACCAGCATCTGTCGAACTAGAAGTTAATTTAAATTGTTTCTGTCCAGTAGTCCATCTTAATGGAGGTGCTGGACTTACATTAGGATCTCTAAAGAAGAATGATCCTTCTAAATCACCCCAATTATCATTAAGAAGTTTAACCTCAGAAACTGTTGCTTGAGCACCACTACTTCTTCCTAATATCGTCATTCCTTTGGTAACATAACCACTAAATCTTCCTTCTGCTTCCTTAGCAAGTGAAGCAATATCAATATTTAAAACCGTAGATGAACCAGAATAAGCAGTTCCTAAAGCAATACTTCTATCATAAGGATTCTTACCATAAGTTTTAGGTGCACCAGAATTAAAGGCACCTGATTTATGATTTGGTTGACATGTTCTAGCAGTGAATAGATGCTTTCCACCTACCCATCCTTCTACAGTTTCTCCAACTGAGAATGTACCAGATGTCATTGATATTTGAACAAGTTTCGGAATAAAGTCAATTCCAGCAACACTATCAAAGAATGGATACATTCTTGTATATGGACGTAATCCAGATGAAGTAAATCTGACGTTTCTAGAACGTATGAACTTATCGGGTTCTCTACCAATTTTAACAGTATCCGTAAATTCAAATTGAGTTGCTGGATTACGGAATGTCCAAGCTCCTCCATCCCAACCCCAGAATGGGTCACCTCTATCACCAGTAAGATGTCTTTCTCCACCATCAATATAAACACTCCTTACCCAGTTATCAGATTGAGGATGAAGTGTAATTCTACCTGTCCAAGAAAGCATATTGAATGGGTTAACATTCTCAACTCTTGATGCTAATGGTTGATCTAAGAAAGTAACTTCATCGTACTTGAGTGTAACTAATTCACCAGTCTTTTGTACATTAGAATCTAATAATTGAAGATTTTGTGAATAATCTGCTGTATTTGCATCTATTGAAGGATCTAATGCTACTTGTGGTTCTATAAAATCAAAATCAATAGGTACAGTAAGTGCTGCTGCAGAATCCAATAAAGTCATCTTAGACTCATTAATATCAATTCTATTATCATCCTTGAAGTCATCTACAAAGAATCCAGTTTTAAATCTATCAAATCCATCAGTATCTTTAACTTGTAAAGATTGTGTAGCAAGTTCCAACATAGTTAATGAAGTTACTACCTCTAGATTTTCAATTCTATCCTCAAGTTTACCAATATCACGCATTGTATATCTCTTATTATCTACAACACGTACCACAGCATCATCTACATCGTAAAGATATGCAGGTAACTCAATCCTAGCAATATCCATTGCTTCTTCTTCATTAATCGGTAATGTTGGAATACGTGCAGAGGTTCCTTTAATTACTTGGAATTTACCTCTAGTATTCAATACTAACCTATCCATTCTTGGTAGATAGAACTCATATCCAAGAGTTGATGACTCACCAGGAGCAAGAACTAATGTTGGGTTTCCTGTTGTACCACCAACATCTCTACTATGCCATGCAAAAGGAGATGCTGTAACAGATGTAAATTGAGATACTCTAGGTCTAAAGTCTAGTAGATCAGTTGCTCTTGTACCATCAGGTAAATGTGGAATATCTTTAGTAAATCTTTCTTTAGGGTATGAATTTACAGTATATACATCTCCACTATCATCTGCAGCAACATTATAGTAATCAAATATTGCTAATAAACGATGTGTTGGTTTATAACTACCAGCCTTTCTAACCAATCTAGAATAATCAAGAAGAGTATCCCTATGACCATTATCTAACTCAAAATTCGATGTAACATTCTGATTGTTTCCTTTATTAACTGTTTGAAGATTTGATGAAATATTAGATTCTTCAAATGTGATTAATTCACCAGGAACAAAATCATTTGAGTTTAAATAAGCAATTTCTATTCTTGTATTAGAAACTCTATTAGTAATTTGTGCATATGCACCACTATCAGCACCAACAATAGCTTCTCCTAATACAGAAGCAGTATCTAGACTCAATCCAGCAGAGAAATCTAAAGTATCAAGTGTTAATGCATTAGTATCTAAAGATTCATAGACACCAACAATATTAACAACATCAGGAAGGTTTAAAGAAATTACATCATCTTCAACCCTCATTCCATAGTAAACACTGGTAGTTAACCCACTAAGAGCAGTTGTGGCAGCAGATACTGTCTTATTAATTTCTAATTTTTGACTTCTTACATACTCCTTTGCTTTACTAGTAATTCCTTGCTTCCTAAGTGTTGTATTAACAGTTACAGTATTAGTAGCATTAACAGATAATCCAGTAAAGTTTACTGTTGCTCCATCATTAGCAAGAGTTACTTGATCTGAAGTTAATGGTTCTGTAGTATTATTGGCAAAATGGATACTATATCTTTCTGCATCAAATGGTTGGAAAAATGCACTTGAAATACCTGTTTGATTGGTATGTATAGTAAGAGCACCAGCAGAACTGGTCTGGAGAGGAACCTGCCTGTTAACATAAAGTTCTGAATTAGCAAGATTTACTGATTCAACATTATTATTATCTAACTTAGCATACAATCCACCTTTTTTCCTAACAGTAGGAGATACAATACCAAATGGACTAAATTGTCCTGCACGTAAAGCTCCATCACTAACATTAGATACTCCAATAGTAGATACTAAAGTTACATTAGTAGCACCAGTACCAATGGCACTAACTCTATTATATACAATTAAATCATCACTAGCCACACCAGGTTGCTGGATTGCAACAATATCATCAATCTCTACACCAGTCCAAGTCTTTCCAGCTACAGTTGCCTTACCACCAGCATCAATATTTAATCGATCAGCAATACCAAATTTATTATCATTTAATGAATCTAGAACCGTATCACCTATAAAGAATGTCTTATAATCATTATTCTTAGTTGGAGCATCTTGAATTACAGACAAGACATCACTAATATCCCAAACAGTAGATTCCTTAAGAACTCTAGTAACATCTGGATCTTCATTAAAAATAAGTTTCTCACCATTAACAAATGTACCTGATGTACCAATCAACTTCAAATCAGTTGATGTAGTAGTACCAGAATTTTGAATATATCCAGTAGCACCACTACTTACACCCCTAACACGTTCTGTTTGTGTTACTGCAATCTGTTGATTTAAAACTATATCAGTATATGTTTGTATATCATAGAGATATAAATCCCATTTCGATGCCTTATTGGAAAAAGTACCATCAGTTAAATTGAACGAATATATCCTTGCACTACCAATTTCTGAACCACCAGTTGCATTATTAGCTGCAGTTCTTCTTCTATTATGCAATAACACAGTATTTAAAGAAATATGGTTATCAATAATAGGTGTTCCTAGAACATTATTAAGTCTAAACAACGTTCCCATTTCAAATGGAACATTTGCAGTTGCTACCTTTTCTTTATCTCTTGGTTTTTCTACATCTACAATTCTATTTCTTTGTGTTTCAACATCATATCCCCTAACATATGCCTTTCCTGGAGATACACTTATACCCATCAGATCTTCTGATGGAGTATTTCCTTGTTGAGTCTCTTGATCACTATAGTATATTCCACCATTTGATTTACGGTTATTTAATGTCTCTTTTACATCAACAGTAAAATTACCTATAGTATAATCACCAGATTCTTCAAAAGTTCTCTTAGCAAAATAATCCTTGATTATGGAATATTCAGATTTATTCTGAACTTTTTTAACACTTCCATTTTCAACTCGCATTAATTCTACGAATGTCTTATCATCATGATCTGTTAAGAGTTTTGATGATAGACTAGTAGAAATCTTTAATCTATCTGCACCTGGAGCAGCATAGTTAGAGAATCCCTTAGCATTATCATATAAAGTTGTATTCTCCTTTGCTGTAATAATCTCTTCTGAGATTGTTAATCCAACTCTATAAGAAGGTTTCTTGGTATATGGATCAAGAACTATCTTATCAGCAGCAACATCAACAAAAGTTCCACGTATAAAGTATACACCTGCACCAATAGCAGCTGCACTACCAGCACCAGTGGCATTTGAAGATATAAGTGTTCCTATAGAATCTTCAGCACTAACTGCAGTATTTCCATAAGTGAATGAATCCTCGGTGATTAAAACTTCACCATCATTCATGTCAGTTGCTTCATTATTAGTACCTGACCTAATATATGTTACATAAAGAGTAGGATCAGTAATTCCAGTTGTGGAATTTACATTAAAATACTTATCTACTTTACAAACTACACCAGAATCTTTACCTCTAAGACGCTTTCCAACTAATTTTTCACCATAAACAGATATATCTATACCCAAATGATCACTATTTAACTTAATAAAGGAATAATGAGCAATATATTGAATATTACCAGGGATCACCATTGATCCTTCTTTAAATATATGACTACCAAACGATTCTACTTGATTCTGTAGAATTGACTGAAGAGTTGTTAATTCCCGAGCTTGTACTGGATGTCCTGGTTTGAACAGTACTCTATAGAAATTATTGTACTTATCAAAGTCATCATAATAGGGACTTATATTAAGATTCGTTTTTTGTGACATTTTTTAAAATTCGAGGATGATTTTAACGTCTTCTTTTTGTCGAGAATTTCGTGAGATTTCAGGACGATTATCAATGTAAATAATATCCCCTGAGCCTTTATTTATCTCAGGACTCGCAATGCCATTTGTAAACTCAAGTCCAAGTGAAATAAGTTTGTTTCCAGATGGGTTGGTGTTAATTCCAGTGAAATTGCGGTCAATTGTTCCAGTAAATCCATCAGAACTCAAAATGTTATTAACAGAAGCAGAAGCAGATGGGTCTGCAGTAAAGAAACTTAAAACATTACCAGTAGTTGTAATACCAGAATGATCTTTTGTATCAAAAGAAGTTGGATTTAAGAATAATGTTCTATCCTGTGTATATTTAAGGACTTTTGTTTCCCTATCATACGAAGATACAAAACCTTTTGCAGTTCCTTGATCAGTTACTTGAGTTACCCTAGATCCAATTGCTGGTATTGTTGTAGTCTCACCCGATACTGAGGAGAACTTAAATGCACCCAATGATGAGAATTGATTCTGATTAAAGATAGAACTTGCCGTACCTATCGTGGTGGGATTCTTAACTATCCCTATTTGCCCAAATTTAGTATCAGTTGGAAAATCTCTTGTGGAATCATCAAATCTAGAATAAACTAATACTTTATCAGCACCTAATTCAGTATAAATGTCATTACCATGTCCTTTTGCAGGAGGTATAATAGGAATTAAATTAGCGTTAGATGTTCCTACACCAACAGGTCTAATTGGACCTAAATCAACTACACCAAAACTATAGTCTTTACCACCAGCAGAAACTACTGCATTTGTTATATTACCACTTGAATTAACATCTACAACACATTTGGCACCAGTACCATCACCAAGAATGTTTAATTCCCAAGAACCAGTAGAATAACCTTGTCCTCTATCTGAAATATAAACTTGTTTGATCTGGTTTTCATTAACACCAGAATCACCATTATTCCTTACAGAAGTTACTTGAGCATCAGTTGAAGTATCCCAATTTGCGGGTAAAGAGATATAATCAGTAGAGTCAAATTTAATAATATCGTTTGGACTAACAGTAAACAAATATTTCCAAGTATATCCATCAACACCATCACCTGCTTTAGATGGTTCCAAATCAGTAAAAGTTGGTTCATTCAATGATGCATTACCAGTAGTAGAAATACCAGAAGAACCATTATCAATACAAATATAAACCTTATAATCACTATTAATTACATAATAATTAGCATCATATAGTCTAGATGAACCTGTAATCGGGGATAGGTTCGTTAAACTATAATCATGACGATACATTTCATATTTTGTTCCTCGTGCCCAACTAACCTTTCTTGCTAGTCTTCTTACGTTGGCAGAAGTGACCTTCTTACCAAAGGACATATTATCTCCTACAAAACCATGATAATCAAAATTATCCGTAGGACTAGGAGTTGCCGTGTCCCAATCAGCACTTTTACCATATCCTGTAGCAGCAGGATTTGACAATCCTACAAAGACATAGTAAGAATTAGAAGTATCTGTAACGGAGTCAACAAAATTACCCGCATTTAATATTCTAAATTGATCTGTTACAATTGCAGCCATCTTATCAGCTTTTTCCTATATTTATACTACCCAAGATCCTTTCTAAGAGCACCATTGGATCTTATTCCAAATCCTCTTCTCTGAATCGTTGGGAATGTGCTTATTCCAGAAGCAAGAATATTACCTGTAACAGCAATTCCTACCCCATCACTTGTTCTAGTATCAGTATATTCTAATGCACCCCAAGAGAATCTACCGATTCTTGATGTTGATACACCAGCAGATGTCGCTATACCAGCAACATTAGATCCAACCTTGATTTGGCATGTAATAATACCAGAATTATTATCAATACGGTTATATTCAGTAACCTTATAAACATTATCTATAAATGTTGTACCAATACTAACAATTGAAGATTCATGTCCGTCAATTGAAGTAACACCATGTCCAACATTAGTACCACTTATGTATATTGGATAACCAGCTTTCAACTGAGTAGTAATATTCTGTGTACCTTTAGCAATATTAAAGGTAATTGCTAACTTACTATTAGAAGGTGCTGCTCCACCAAGGCTGGTTGTGGTACTAATACCAGTAATAATACCAGAGAATCCCTTAACAGTTGTAATGGTGTTAATAGTTTCATCTAACGGTACAGTTTCAATTGGTACGAGTACATTTGGAGGTGTTGAATGTGTATATCCTACTCCGATACTTGTTATATTTGCTGTTCCAGACAAAGAACCATTCACAACAGGTACAGTTGCAGTTGCTATTCCAGTGTATACACCAACACCACCGTTAAAGGTAACTGCAGAACCTACAGGTCTAGCAATTGATACTGTAACAGCAGAACCAATGTAACCAGAACCACCATTAGTAATTGTCAATGCACTTATAGTTCCTGCTGCAGAAACTGTTGCGGTTACTGCTGCTGCGACTGGTTCAGCATTTTGCATAATTAATGCACCACAACTAATAATATTAATACTTGATTCATTCTCTTCATAATTGAAGAAATGTGCATCATCAACATATATGGTAGAAATTCCAGTTGAAGGTAGATCACCAATTACTTTAGATGTTGGATAAACTAATCCTTCAATAGAATCTCTTGATTTATAAACATTTTCACCTTCAATTGCTTTATCAACCTTTTGCTTACTCCAATCTAATAATCTGTAGTTGACTTCATCAATATTCAATCCAGTATACAGATTGGTTTGTACCTTATCAGAACTAGAAATACCTGAAATTGTTCTTTCATCCTGCCCCTTAATAGAACCAGTTGTTTTAAGTTGTACAGTATCACCAACTTTTATACTCTCATCTATATTAACATAGGCACTATCAACACCACGAGTTCCTCTATAGAAGAATACTGAAACACTAGAATCTGCTTTTGGAGGTGCAGCAAATACGAATGAAGTACCACCATCGAAAGTATAATGTTTGCCTGGATGTTGTATAACACCATCAACAAATATTAATAGAACTGAATTTAAATCAATTTCAGGATTAGAAGTTTCAAAACTTAGTAAATCACCATTATATTGTAATGGGAATCTAACTCTAGATCCATTCTGTAAATCTTTTATACTATCAATATAATCTAATTCTCCAAATGTCCATGCAGCAAAATTATCAGTAAATGTATCTAAAACAGTAAGAGAGAAATCGCTACTAGGAGTTGTTAATGCAGCATCAGTAACAAGTCCAACTGGTTCAAATACATCGCCTTTCTTGAATCCATATCCAGGTCTTGCTATCTTAAAGTCAGTAACTTGATATGTTTCAAAGGAACTTATAGTTCTTGTTGGTAATTGAGCAGCATTATGAGTCTTAATAACATTAGTAACAATTCCTACAAGGGTATTAACAGCAGATGCTTGAGTTGCACATTTAGGATCTGCAGTATCTACAGTAATTGTATTGTCAAATGTTTGTTGCTTACTTGTCTGTGAAGTAGAAGAAACCCCAACATTGACAGTAATTGTAGAAGTAGTTGTAGATGCAATTGATATTTGCTTCTTATTCCATGAGAATGGATCTCCTGGACGTGGGTATAATTGCTGTGCTACACCCCCTGGGTTGGCAGCATTAGCGTCTCTAGTGCACTTGAACCCTAATTTACTAGTTCCAATACCAAGATTACTATATGCCTTCTCAGGACCAGCAGACGCTGATACAAATGTATGTGCTGATGTATCTGGAGATCTTCCAATATTAACCCATATTCTATTTGCTGATACTTGATGTATTGGCACCCATGTATTACTTACAGATGATCTTGATAATGGATATGAATGCTCTGTAGTATGATTATCTTTAGCACAAGTAAATGTTATTGAATTGTCAGGAATTCTAATATAATCACCAACTTGACAACCATGTCCCGTAATAGTGAGTCTTAAAACACCTGTTGTAGGAGCATAAGTTGCTGCTGTAGGAGTGTTTAATGACATTGGACCAAGGAATCCATGATTTTGACCAAGACAAAGAGTTAAATCACCAGTTTTTGCATCATACTTTGTTGCTTCTACACCTGCACCTTGAATAACAGTCTTAAAGGTTAATGGTGATTTACCAATAAAGACTGTAAATTGAGTATTAGAAGTTTTAGTAATAGCAGAAGTTAATCCAACAATAGGATCTCCTGTCTTAGATTCACCAACATCAACCGAGAATTTTGTCGAACTAATCAAAGTTGCAGTGAGTGTAGTACCAGATGCAGGATCACTAGCTCTTGGATAAGTATGCTCTGACTGATGATTATCTTTTGAACATGTAAATGTTAGAGAATTATCAGCAATAGTTACATTTCCACCATTAGCAACTCCATGAGCACTACTGAATGTTAATGTAAGAATACCAGTTACTGGATCATAATCAGCACTTGATGGTTTCTTTGAACCATTTATAGCATTATTAGTAGCAGTTACAAACGTGTGAGCGAATGC
>VTLG01013233.1_pt1 | contig 20351 bp, 28 predicted proteins | sample 4694571 | NCBI WGS metagenome assembly VTLG01 (sample SAMN12604809, study PRJNA352737) | marine metagenome | biome: ENVO:00000447; feature: ENVO:00000209|ENVO:00000569|ENVO:01000036; material: ENVO:00002151; isolation source: viral sequences binned using virsorter ... | reverse complement strand
TTCTGCTTCGTTCCCATCATCATCTTTAGGGGCTAAAAGCATTATAGACAAAATAGAGTATCGTCTACTGTAAGATATTCCACTTGCCTCGGCGTGGGCAGAATTCAAATCTTTGCAAATAATATTTTTATAGCACCTCATCCACTGCCCGGATTTGTGTCCTAGTTCAGTCACCAATAATGCATTTCTTAGAGGGAGCTGAAATAGACATAAATCATTATCAGATAATGGTTGCCTTATCGCATCCAATACAATATCAAGAGATGCAAATTCAGATTTATAGAAACCATTTTGCTTATTTTTATAAATTGTGTCTACTGCACCCTGTGCTTTAGATAATGCAAAAAATAATTTATTTCTTTTTTTAGAATAGGTATACATTAAATCATTAGAACCAATTTTTTTAACATCTTCATTTGTTTGATTTTCCATATTTTATTTAAATTTCATTTGTTTATTCAAATCATTAAAAGTTGTGTTTTCTCTGATAATTTTAACTATGTGTGTTACATCCTCCAAAGACCGTGCAATGATATAAATTCCACCCGTTTTTTCTATTTTTTCTTTAAATATTTTCTGATTATGGCTTAATGTGCCTCTGGGTGATTTACATTCTACGCATAAAATTTTACCTCTGATACAAATTATAATATCTGAAATTCCTACATGAGCCGAAGGGCGGTAAGTATTTTTTTTTGGTATAGGCACACCTATAACATTAATCCTGATAGCAGTAAGGTCCTTTTGATATTTCGACCAATCTAAAATTGTTTTTAATATTTCCTTTTCTGATATTTTTTTTAAATTATTTTTCATTTTAGTTGACAATACATATAATTACTTATATATTATATATACTATATATATTTATTTAAATGTCAATATACAAAATAAAAAGGGGGAAAAATGAGAAAAATAAAACGTCAAAGTCAGTGGGAGCGTTTGGAAAAATCAGTGTTTAATTATGAATTAATTCTTGATAAAAATAAAATCGGAACTGTGGATTACAAAGGGTACGCATATTTCTGGGCGTATAAATATAGATATGACCTTAGAGCTACGACGCCTAATATCAGGAGACAGATTCACAAGCAATTTTTGAAAGAAGGTCTGCTACTTCATGGCGAAACTTCTAGACATGATGAAATCATAAATAAAAAAATAAAGACTAATGAACACAGAAAGAGGATGTATGATAGGTTTGGCAGTTCCGAAGGAAGTAGCTATAAACAAGACTAACCTAGGCTTTTATAGCGTCATTCAGTGACGCTTATAGAGTCATTCAGTGACGCACTTTAAAATCTTTAAACGAGGTCCAAAATGTATCAATTTTATACAGAGGGTTATATTTCAATTAAACGGAACATGCTTGAAAATCCTTTAATGCATAATCATTTAAGTTTTACTTATTTAATATACTGCTATTTGAGAGCAGTGTGGAAAGATAAAAAATTCATAAGAAATGGCAAAAATTTTTCTGTTATTAGAGGCAGTTTTGTAACAACTCAATCAATGGATTGTTACACATTAAATATAAGTAAAGGGCAACGAAATACGGCTATTAAAATTTTGACTGATTGCGGTGATATTTCAGTTAAAACAAGCCCCGCTGGAAGCCTCATAGAGGTGCGTAACTGGGCTAATGAGAACCCACTGCATGACAATTTACCTGCTAAAAATGAGGAAAATCAGAAACCTACTGGAAACCTACAGGAAACCTACAAGAAACCTACTGGAAACCTACAGGAAACCTACAGGAAACAAAAGAATAACTTACATAACATAAATAATTTATATAATAATAAGGATTCAAAAATTAAAAATGATAGGAGATTAGGAAAAAATAAATTGAGTCCAGAAGCACAAGAATGGAAAAAATCGCTTGAAGAAAATTTAGAATCTTACAACTAAAAAGATGCTTATGACTAAACTATTAACATTAAAACAAACTCAATCTTATTTAGAAAACTTGGGCATTAGATACCACGTGGAGACGCTTAGGAGGTTTACTAAATTAGGAATTCTTTTATGCATACCTTCGTCAGGCGGTTCAAACAGGATATTAATTAAAGAAATAAATATAAATAAATTTATAAAATCATATGTGATGCATGAACTAAATTAAAAAGGAATTAAATGAGACAGAATAAAATTTATAATGATATTTCATTTACTCAGCCGTCAATAAGAGCCTATTGGAGCACTTACGATGAGCTTGATTTTGTGAAAAATATCCCAAACATAGCTAAATCAATTCAATTAAGACATGGAGGAAGTTTAGATATTGGTAAATATTTTAGAGGGTATTTAATTGGTCTTAATAAAAGACGATTAGGTTTTGAAAAAGTAGATATGCCACGAGTCAGATCACTAGCTGAAAAATTGTTACAACAATTTAATTAAAATTAAACTGATTGCCACGGTTTAAATTACAATTGCCACCAATTTGGCATAGTTAAATTTGTTATCTATGGCAGTGCAAAAGCTTTGTTTTCAACGTTTTATAGAAGATTGCCACGGATGGCACAGATGATTCCTATTTTACGCGCAGTATTATGCGGGGGGTGCGCATATTTTTGCGCGTAAATATTATTAACCATTGTTAGCAAAGGAAGTGAAAATAAATAAAAGATAATCTGTGTGCTACTGCTACATTTGCTACAAATGCTACCCCCCTAAAAATCCTAATAGAAGTAGCAAAAGTAGCAATTGTAGCTTGGGGGGAAGGTGGTAAAACAGTGGCAGAACTATGGCAGTTACATCAACAAGCTTGTGATTTTATTTAAAAGCCTTAAACTATTTTTATGTTTTATGCTAAGCAATTTGACACCCGTGGCCTCAGATTCCAGGTCTTAATGGTTGCGGGTGTTGCTGTTTAAATCAGGATATGGATATTAAATTAACAAACGATATTGATACAATATTTAAGAAAGAATTTAAAAAAATAGGGGCGAAACAAGTACCTTTTGCCACATTAAGTGCTCTTAACGATACGGCTCTCCAAGTAAGAACAAGCTTATACCAACACATGAAAATCCAGTTTGACGAGCCAACCCATTGGACTGTACCAAAAAATTTTGAAAAAGCATCTAACAAAAAAGGTTCATTAATAATATTATATGCTAATAGAAATAATTTAAGGGCTAGCGTCATGGTCAAAGATAAAGGTCAGGCACCCCATATTGATTATTTAAAACCCCAGATTTTAGGCGGATCTAGAGAGGCAAAGAGTTCTGAATTATCCTTGAGATCAAAAGGCTTAATATCTAATAATAAGTTCATAACTCCGGCTAATATTACTAAAAACAAATTCGGAAATGTTTCAAAATCTAATATTACAAAAGTTCTTTCTGGACTATCTGCTTTAGCTGGTGCCCCCTCTGGTAATGTTTCAAAACAAAAATCTAAATATTTTATAATTTCCGAAGGTATCTGGGAAAGACGTGGAAAGAATCTAAAAAAATTGTTTAATATCGTAAATCAACCACGTTATAGCAAAAAGATATTGTTTAATAGAGTAGCGGATAATGTGATAAAATTAAATATTGTAAAAAACTTTGAAAAAAGCCTAAAATATGTTCTTAGGACTTCCTAAAAATAATTGTGGGTCCTTTTTTTAATTTTTTTTCGGGGGTTATTCGCGCCCCGATTTCTCTCTAGAGAAATCTTCAAGAAAAAGAGTTAGTTAGAGGAAACTAAAAACTCAAATGCAACCTAAACTTAAAAACTCGGATGCGGTTCGAACCAGTTCAAACCAGGTTCAGAACCAGCCCCCAGGTGAGTGGGTAACGCCGAGCGAATACGCCCGCTTCAAAGGCGTCTCAACTGCATACGTTGCAAAATTCCAGCGTGAGAGTGGGGTGCCTGTAGTCGAGGGGAAAATGGAGCTTTCCACCGTCGAGCGATATTGGTCGAATAGACCGAACTCGCGGCAAAAGAAAATAGATTTTGAGCAGGCGCGTACTAAGAAGATGGAGGCTGATGCACGGCTAGCAGAAATGAACGCCGATACCATGGCAAGTCAGTTAGTAGAAACCGATTCGGTTGTTGAAACTTGGGAGCGTTCATTTGCCAAAATCAAAACGAAACTCACAAGCCTTCCTAATAAATTAGGTCCTATCCTAGCACTACATGATGACCCTAAAATTGTGACTAATAAATTAAAAAATGCCATTAACAAAACACTCAACGAATTGGCGACAAGCACCAGACGGCGAAACAGACCAAGAGAGGAACAACCGGCTATTAGATGAAATAGTCGAGCGAAGTTTTCATGTATTCGCAACCCCTCCAGAAATAACTATTTCTGAATGGGCCGACACAGAGAGGCAGTTATCTAGGGAATCATCAAGCAGTTTTGGGCAGTGGGAAACATCAATAAATGAACCCCTTCGGGGAATAATGGACGCAATAAGCAACCCTGAGATTGAGGAGGTTATTGTAATGAGTGCAAGCCAAGTAGGAAAAACGGAAGCACTTTTAAACGCAATCGGTTATCATATTTCAAATGATGCTTGTCCAATATTGTGTGTACTTCCATCCGAAGCGATGTGCATGAGCATGAGCCGGGACAGAGTTGCACCAATGGTTCGGGATACCCCAGCATTAAAAGGTCTTGTAGCTGATCCAAAATCTAGGTCAACGGGTTCCACTATAATGCACAAAACTTTCCCAGGTGGAAGTTTGACACTGGCTTCGGCACAAAGTCCAAGTTCTTTAAGTGCCCGTTCTTGTAGGCTGGTGCTGCTTGATGAGGTTGACCGTTTCCCCGCTTCAAGCGGTTCAGAGGGTTCTCCAGTTCATTTAGCTAAAAGAAGGAGTGTATCTTTTTGGAATCGTAAAATAGTGCAAACCTCTACCCCGACTATAAAAGGAGAAAGCATAATTGAACACGCTTATGAAAATACGAGTGATAAAAGAAAATACTGGGTTCCGTGCAAATCTTGCGGGGAATTTCAAACACTTGATTGGTCTAATGTCCAGTGGGATGCTGGCAAGCCTGAAACCGCAAAATATCAGTGTAAAAACTGTGTTATAAAATGGAATGAAGTTGATAGGAAAAGAGCCATAAAAAAAGGTGAATGGAGAGCTTCGGAAGATCATACAGGGGTGGCGGGGTTCCACTTGAGTGGGCTGTATTCTCCGTTTGTAACGCTAGCGCAAGCAGCCACTGAATTTATTAACGCAAAAAAACACCCTGAAATTCTTCGGACGTTTGTTAATACCTATTTGGCCGAGTCGTGGGCGGAAGACAGTGACCAAATCAACACAAATGAATTAATAGAAAGACGCGAGGTTTATGATGACAAAATTCCTTACAATGTCCTTGTCCTTACAGCCGGAGTTGACGTTCAAGCGGATCGTTTAGAATGCCTTGTAGTTGGTCACAGCCACGCGGATGAATTGTATTTTATTGACCATAATATTTATTATGGCCCTCCTTCGGATGATCTTGTCTGGAATCAACTATCTGAATTTCTTAGGCAACCCTTTCCTCATCCAAGTGGGAAAGATTTACGCATTATCCAAACCCTTATAGATTCGGGATATGAAACACAGGCAGTTTATAAATTCTGTAAAAGAATGGTAGGCTTGCGCGTTAACGCATCGAAAGGAGTAGGCGGGATTAATAGGCCTGCATGTGGTAGACCTTCAAAAAATAACTCTGCAAATTGCAATGTTTTCCCAGTTGGTACTAACACATTGAAAGAAGTACTTTTTTCACGGCTCAAAGTTCAAGAACCTGGACCTGCATACTGGCACATATCTGAACATTTTGATGAAGAATTTTGTTATCAACTGACCGCCGAAAAAGCTGTGAAGCGATACACCCGCGGAATACCAAGAATTGAATATATAAAACTAAGGCCACGTAATGAGGCGCTTGATTTAGCTGTTTTAAATTTAGCAGCCTTCGCTATGCTGAATGTCAACACCGAAGCAGTACAAAAAAAACTTGAAGATCAAAGGAGACAGGGAAGGGAAGAACCTAAAAAGATGTTCCACAAACCAAAAACCAATTGGGCGAAACGGTACAAATGAGTAATATCTTTAGCGCTACTTACTGGCCTTCATCACCCCCGGACCCCTTTGTGGCTGGGGATTATTTTGCCTTTAAGCGTGGAGATTTAACAAGTTCATATCCAATTGAAGATTATTCGATTAAGTGGAGCGCCTCCCTTTTTGGAAGTGGGAGCGCTTCAACGTCGGCGAATCAAATTAGTTTAGATGCAGTTGAATCCGGTTCTGAATATCAAATAGCTGCAGGGCATACAGTCACTAAGGACTGGACGGCTGGCGACTATTCATGGGGTTTATTTGTAACTGATACAGCCGATGCTCAAAAACGACAGCGCGTGACTTATGGGACGTTTAAGGTGTTGTCTAACTGGGTTGTAAGCACGGAGGACCCCCGTAGCGAAGCGCGGAAAAATTTAGACTTAATAGAAGATGTGCTTTACAATCGAGTTCAAGGTGATATTTCTAGTTATTCCATAGCAGGGCGTTCTCTTTCCAAAATAAGTCCAGATGAATTGATAACAATGAGGGATTTTTATAAACGCCAGGTAGTGATGGAAACACGAGCCGAGCGTGTAAGGCTAAATAAAGGGACTGGCTCAAATATTCTTGGAGATTTCAGGCGATGAAATTCCCTTTTTTCAAAAAAAAAGAAACGAAATCAAAACGCACTAACCCGCTCGCATTCAAGCGGTCATTTGTCGCTGCAGAATCTGGACGGCTTTATAATTGGCAGTCCTCAGTTGATCGTTCTGCAGATGGTGAAGTCCAAAACGCATTAGTAAAATTAAGAAGGCGTTCACGCGAATTGGCACAAAATGAACCATTAGCCCGCAAATATATCAACCTTTTAAATACTCAGGTGTTGGGGCGTTGGGGTATTCGGCTACAAATGAAATCAAGAAATGAAGACCGATCTTTAGACATTAACGCAAATAATATGATTGAATCCCTATGGTCGAACTGGGGAAAAAGAAGCGGGCCAAATTACGCGGGGTGTGATGCATCGGGAAAATACACTTTTCTAGATATTCAAAGGCAAGTTCTGGATTCAGTTGTAAGGGATGGAGAAGCATTAATATATTTTCATGAGGGGCGTGGAAATCCTCACGGTATTCAAATCGAGTTGCTAACATCAGATAGGCTCAACATTGAAAAAAATGAGGTTCTGAGAAACGGGAATATAATCAGAATGGGAATTGAGCAGGAACGCAGAACACGGAGGCCACTTGCGTACTTTGTGAACATGTCAGAAAACCCCGTTTATCAGTCTTATGAATTCAACACGGTTGGCGCTACTTATGAACGAATTCCAGCTAATAAAATGATGCATGTCTATTATGCTGACAGAATGGAGCAATCAAGGGGAGTCCCTTGGATGGCGACCGCTATGCCTCATCTTAAACTGTTGCAAACTTATCTTGAAAATGAAGTGGTTGCGAGTTCACTAGCTGCTGCAAAAGTGGCAACGCTTTCAAACAATTCAGGCGATGATTACAGAGGTGATGGTGAATTAGACACATACACACAACTTTCCAGCATGGAACCAGGTTCTATTGAGCAGTTGCCAATAGGCTGGGAAATGAACCCCCTTGAATTCTCGCATCCTACTTCCCAGTTTTCTACGATGCTAGAAACGGTGATCCAGCATATAGCTTCTGGTTTGTGCGTCCCATACTCCGACTTATCTAGTAATATGACCTCTATGAGTTACTCCAGTCTCCGTCAAGAGGCTCTGCAAAGCCGAGAATATTACAGAACTTTACAACAGTGGTTCATAGATCAATTTGTAAGTCCTATTTTTCAGCGCTGGCTTTCCAGCGTTCTCACTACGCCAGGGGTAAACGGTAACGCGTTTCTGTCACTTCCTGTTGAAAAGTTTTTTAAATGGTCAGGCGGTGCAGAATTCTACCCACGCGGATTTGAAGGGGTTGACCCTCTGAAAGATGCGAATGCAAAAAAAGTGGCATTAACAAACGGGTTTGTATCGCTTCAGGACGTTGCAGCAGATAGAGGGACAGACTTAGAAAGTCTTTTTGCACAACATCAGCAGGCTAAACTATTGGCGGAACAATATGGGATTAGTCTTGCATTTGAGCCATATGGGACACCACACAATTCTATCGATCCAGAAGGGATTGACATAAAAGAGGAATCATGACCGAAGAAAAAAAAATTAATGTGCAAAAAATGCAATATCGTGATTTATTAATTGATTCAACTGATACATCTGCGGACTCATCTGATAGGACTGTAGAAATGTCAATTTCAAGTGAATCACCTGTGATTCGAATTTGGGGAGGAGTGGAAGGGCAGGAGGTGCTTGACCATTCTCAGGATTCAATTGATTTGAAAAGGTTTGAAAATGGGTCTATGCCGTTATTGTTAGACCATGACCCTACTAAACAAGTGGGAGTAATCGAGGATATAAGTCTAGACCAATCACAGCGGAAGCTAAGAGCTAAGGCGCGTTTTGGGAACTCAACGTCTGCCAGGGAGACTTATAAAGATGTTATTGACAAAATCCGGACAAATATTTCTATCGGATATAATGTCAATGATTACATACAAGAAAAATCTGAAAACAGGTTTGAACTACCAATTTTTAAAGTTATAAATTGGAGTTTGCTGGAAATATCTTCTGTCTCCATCCCCTCAGATTTTGGAGTGGGTGTTGGGCGATCAGTTGAGGAAAAACCAATATTTAAAAGGATTCAAAAAATGGAAAAAACAGATTTAGCAAAATTAGAAGAAAGACAATATCAAAATTTAGAGGTGCAAGAAACTGAAATTTCATCTAACGCCGTTTTTTTAGACCATAAAAGGCAAAAAGAAATAACTGAAATTGCAGGGCGTAACAATCTCCCCCCAGAAGTACGAGACAAAGCAGTTTTTGACAAAAATTGTAGTGTAGCAGATTTTAGAGGTATTGCCCTTGACTGGAGAGAAAAAGAGGGGCTACCGTCTAAAGATGTTGAAGAGACAAGAATGGGGATGAGCAAAAAAGAAGTACAAAGCTTTTCAATCGCTCGGCTTCTCTGGGCTGAAATCAACCCACATGATAAAACGGCCCAAGCAGAAGCGGAAGGAGAACGGGAGACTGTACGAGAATGGCAGAAATTCAATAAGCGCACTAGCAAGGGGATAATGGTGCCTAATTATTTTCATAACCGTTCAAGTTTGTCCTCTTTGCCCGTCGATGTTCTTGCGGGCAAGCAATACGGCACAAGGCATCTGGCTGCACAAAATCGAGACTGGAACACAACGGATGCTACTGGAGGATATCTTATCCAGACTGACGTGATTGGATTTATTGAAAGACTTAGGCACTATTTATTTTTAACTGATGTAGGAATTACAGAGTTGAGGGGACTACGAGGGCCGATTAATATCCCTCGGCTTACTGCATCGCAAACTGCTTACTGGGTTGCAGAAGGTGGAGACCTTACTGAGTCGCAAGGTACACTTGATCAGGTAGCTCTTACCCCGAAGACAGTAGGTTGTTTTTCACAGGTTACTAGGCGTTTACTGGAGGAAGCGAAAGAAACACCAGATGTAGAAACCTTGATTGTTGACGATATGGCAAAACAAATAGCTGCAGCAATACAAGACAAGGCGCTTTCTGGTGATGGGTCTTCGAATACTCCAACTGGTCTTTATAACTCGTCCATTTCAACTAAAACCTGTGCAGATCAAAATGATCCTACTTGGGCGGAAGTTATTGACGTCTGGAGCACAACCGCAAGCAATCGAGCACTTTCATTGCCTCGTGATGAGTTCGCCTGGGCGTGCCCTAGTACGGTGGCGGGCAATATGATGGCAAAAAGTAAAGATTCAGGGTCTGGACGTTTTGTCATGGAGGATGATTTTAGAATTCTGTCTTATCCTGTCATGGTCTCAGAGCTTTGCAGCCAATTGACGTTTGGCGCGTGGAAACAGCTCATAATAGCTTACTGGTCTGGGTTGGATTTGCTCTCTGACCCATATACAGCGGGGAAGTCTGGAACGGTTAATTTTTACGCCCTTCAGGACGTTGATGTTGCTGTCAGACTGCCAACTGCATTTTGTAAAACCGTTTAATTGTAGGGGCGGTAATGGCGTGGGACACAACGACTTTCCGCCCCCCCAACGATCAAAATAAAATGGAAAGAACAATTAAGATTGTTAAACAAACAATTATATCAAACAAGGTTGCTAAAGTTGGTAATCAGTACAAATTATCATCGCACCTTTGTGATATCCATGTGGGAGCGGGGAATGCTATTTATATCGAAGACGGGGAAAAAATAAATAGATCTATTGGTTTAGACGTTTCAGATGCAGAACCTAAAAAACGTTCTAGGAAAAAAAGAGGCTGATGCATGGGAGTTGAAAGCGCTGCGGATCTTAGCGATTTTTTCAGTCTTAACGATTTTGCAATTGAGGCTAGTTATACGCCGAGCGGAGGCAGTGCATCAACTATAAACATCATTTTTGACAAACCCTTTTCAAGTGTGCCTCTTGATACGGGTGAACTTGATATAGAATCTAATTCACCTTCTGCAATTTGTAAGGGCTCGGATGTTCCAAGCGTGGCTCATGGGGATGTATTAATAATAAATTCAGTTACTTACCATGTTGTAGGTGTACAAGAAAGCTCAGGAAGTGGGTACGAAAATACAACACTTTTGATTTTGGAACAACAATAACATGGCCGATTTGTTAAAAAAACAGATTAGAGATAGAGTTAAAGCTAATTTAACAGGACTTGACACAACTGGGACTAATATTTTTGTTGGTCGAATTTATCCGGTGGAAGAGTCTAAGTTGCCTTGTTTATTGATTTACGATCACCAGGAAAACATAGAAATTGGGACTGTGTCAGTGGCTGGGAGTCGTACAATGCTCTCTGAATTAGAGATTTTGGTCGAAGGTTATGCACAATCTAGCAGTGGTGAACTACTTGAAAATATTTTATGTGATATCCAAAAGGAAGTTTTAATAGCTTTGAGCGCGGACCCAGATTTAAACAATCTTGTTATGGATTGTCAATTTTCAAACTCAGAGATTTCGTTATCTGCAGAAGGGAAAAAGCCAACGGGATCAAATAAATTGACACTTTTAGTTAATTATGCATATGCAGAAAATAGGCCAGATATTGCAGTAGGACATGAATAATTTTTAATAATTTAAAACTAATGAAGGAGGATTTATGACGGTTCATAAAGGTAGCACTGGAACGGTAAAAGTAGGGACTAACGCGATAGCAGAAATAGTAAGTTTTCAATTTGAAGAAAGTGCTGACACAATTGAAAGTACAGCGCTTTCTAATAGCGCCCGGAGTTACGTATCTGACTTACTAGGGTGGAGCGGGTCAGTTGAATGTTTTTACGATCCCAGCGATACCAATGGACAAGAAGCAATGTCCATTTCGTCAACGGTAACTTTGTATTTATATAATATTGGCGCCGAGTCAAGTGACAAGTATGCTTATGGGTCGGCTATAATCACTGGGATTTCACGTTCTAACGCTGGGGGGGCACTTGTAACGTCTAGTTTTTCTTTTCAAGGTACTGGCGGGCTAACATGGGACACTGTTTGAAGTTTCTTGTTAAAATCAATAATATCAAATATTTATATAATTTATGTCTAATATTATAGATAAAGCTAAAAATCATTTTGCATTAAAATTGTCGGGGTCTCTAAAAAAAATTGAAGTGCCTGAATGGGGTGAGAAAAATAAACCTCTTGAAATTTATTATAAAGCCTCTTTGAATTTTAAACAGCAAGAATTGATTCTAAGTCTGGCAGATCAAAATAAAAAAGCTGAAGCAGTTGTTGAATCTTTAATCCAGAGGTCACTAGATGAGGATGGAAATAAATTATTTAGGTCTTCGGATAGAATTGATTTAATGCGTCACTGTGATCCAGATATTATTTCCGAAATAGTCAGAAAAATGGGAGAGAATGAGGAAGAGAGCTATGAGGAAATTGAAAAAAAATAGCTAGCGACTCAAACCTATATTTGCTTTTTCAAATTGCTGAAGTTTTACATAAAACGGTTGAAGAGGTGACTAATTTGAGCATGATAGAAATATCCGGTTGGGTCGCGTATTTTAATATTAAAAATAAAAAAAATGGTTAAAATATCAAATACTTACTAATTTTATGGCTAAAATTAATGTTGATATTGTCGGCAAAGATAAGACTAAAAAAGCATTCATTTCCGTCAAAGGTAGCACTGATAAATTAGAAAAATCATTTAATGGTCTTAAAGTCGGTATAGCTGGATTAATTGGTGCAGCAGGTCTGGGAGCACTTTCAGCCCAAGTTTTGGAAGTAGGGGATAAAATTGGTAAAATGTCGGCTGCGGTTGGTATTGCAGCTGGAGAGCTGCAAGGGCTGCAATTCGCAGCGGAACAAAGTGGCGTTGGTGCAGATACATTAAATAAATCAATTAAAAAATTAAGTATAAATATTGGAAAAGGCAAAGATGGGGTTAAAAAGTATAAGGATACTTTTGATAAGTTAGGTATATCTTTAGTAGATTCAGAAGGTATAGGACGGTCAACAGAAAGTATTTTTTTAGACTTAGCGGACGCGCTGGGGGGGATGGGTGACACCGCTCAGGCTGCGAAAATAAGTAATGATTTATTTGGTGAATCGGGTGTATCTCTTTTGAATATGTTTGCAGGCGGTAGCGAAGGAATACAAGGCTTTTCGAATCAATTAAAAAGTGTAGGTGGAGTAATACATGAAAAAAGCATAAAAGCTTTTGAAAGTTTTAATGATAGTTTAAATTTAATTTCAAAAGCTGCACTAGGTAATTTTTCGGTTATTTTATCAGTAGTTATGCCACAACTGACTAAATTGGCTGATATCCTTGCAAATAATCTCGGTAAAGGTACAAGAATTTTATCTATAGGTTTGGCCTATTTGGTTCAAGGTTTTAAGCTTTTAGTTCCTACTATTAAATTAGTCGCTTTACAAATAATAGATGGTATGGTCGGGGCTTTCAAAATTTTATCAGTAAGTATAAAAGTTTTATTAAGCAAACTTGATCCTTTTAGTGATGTTGATATGTCATTTAAGGATATCAGTAAAGCAGTAGAAGATTTAAATAATAACGTTTCTAAAAATTCCGCAGAATATGATAAATCACTTGTTGCAGTTAAAAAAAACACTAAAGAAAGATTAGCTTTAATTGATGAAATGACCATTAAAACTGAAAAATTAACAGATCAGAATAAAAAAAATAATATAATAAAGGCAGAAACTGGAAAAATAGAAAAGAAAGTTTCAAGCGTTTTTGGAGCTGATTTTACGAAAAAAGTAGAACAAGAAAAATTAGGTCAAATTTCAAACCAAAATGCTATTACAGACTTATTTACACAAAAAAATATTAAAGAAAGACAATTAGAACTTACTGATAAAATTTTGGGATATGAAGACAAAATAGCAAATGTTAAAGGGGTGCAAGTTGAAGAACAAAAATCTTTTTCTGATTATTTAAATATAGCGACGACAGAAGCGGCTACTTTATTCAAAACCCTTGGAGGGGGAATTTTAGACAATTCTGGCGCTGGTGGTCAAAGACTCAAATCAATAATACAGGCTGGATCAATCCAGGAGGGTATGGCTAATCTAGTTTTTTCTAATGAGAAAGTGCAAGAAGCTTTAGGCAAAGTAATGGATGCTATTTTTGAATTGATAGACCCAATACTTGATTTATTAGCACCAGTTTTAGAAAGTTTTATTGAAGTTTTCCGAGAGTTTAAACCACTTTTTGAGCCATTAATCCCATTTTTAAGACAATATGTTATCCCACCTCTAAAAACCTTAGCAATAGGAATTAAAAAGGTGGCGGATAATTTAAAAGTTATTAAAGATGCAATTGAAGGTTTTAAGGGGATTGATCGAGTTTTTGAAACATGGATTCCATTTTTAGAAGATTATATTATCCCACCGCTTAAAGAATTAGCAGAAGGCATGAAAAAATTAGGGGAAAATTTAAATTTTGTTAAAGACGCACTTGAAAATTTTAGCCCTAAAGATCCTTTCCAAGAAGCGCAAAGCATAACAAGCGGTGGGCTTTTTGGTTTTGCAAAAGGTGGCAATGTTTCAGCCCATAAACCTGTAATTGTTGGCGAATCGGGGCCTGAAATTTTCCGGCCCAGTTCTAGAGGCACAATTATACCTAATAATAAAATAGGAGGTGGAATAATAGTTAATATTTTCGACGGGTCAGGACAAAAAATAGATGAATTAGAATCTAATATAAGAGTGGAAATAAATCAAAGAGCTAACCGGTTCGACCAATTCCCAGCTTTGGCAATTTGATGGCTAATGAAATAAGTATTAAAATACAAAATTCAGGAAATTTTTATGTTTCTGATGATGAATTTATTGCATTGGACAATGTTTTTCATTATGGATTTTTATTGGATGCCCCTGTAATCACTTTAAGTGCCACAGATGGAGGTTTTATAAATTTTTCTTCTGCAAGTATTAAATTGACTAATGAACCTTTTAATACAGATCATCCTTTTGGAAGTTCAAGATATTTAGCACTAATTGAAAATTCATCAACTACTTACCAAGTTGAAATCAAAACTATTGATTTATCATATGCATGGATAAAAGGGACAATTTCACTTGAAAATCTTGATAAAGAAACTTTATCTTTTACAGTTTACCCCGTAGAATATAATATTTCCTCCCTTTCAAGCGTTACAGATTTAGATTCAAATGTATGTGCAAAACCTTTAATTTTTGGTGCAGCCAATTATTTTGATTCTCTAATTCAAACCTCTGGAACTGCCTTTTCTAACCCCGTCGGCCTAACATCTGGATTAACACTTTATGAAGATGGGGCCTCGAAGTCAATTAGCAGTACCAGCTCAATAATTACTTGTGCATCGTATTCAGGTGGTCAGGCTGCTCTATCCAGTTCAACAGCGAAAACACTAAAAGATTTTTTTGATTATTGTTGTGTACAATTTGGGCTTGATGTTTCAGAAGCTGATGTACAAAAAAGCACTACAGCCAATAGCTTGCCAATCAAAATAATTCAGACAGATCCTATAGCACTTATTCAACTGGCTTCTCAAGTTGCTCACGCGTACAACCATCAATTTTTGATCAAGGTTGATCCTGACAATTCTGATAAAACTACGCTATATTTAATTGACCGGGCAAATAATCCGGCCTCATCGATTTCTATAGATGAAGATGAACTAATTAATACTAGCCATGCGCTGGGCTATCAACTATCTTCTGTTACATCTGAGATATCAATAAATACATTTAAAAATTCTAAATTGACAAAATTAAAAGAAAAATTATTAGTACAAAACAAACCATCTGGGAACAGCATAAATTTAAATTCATACGCCGATTCCTATAGTGATATTGCTGCAGTAAATTCAAATTTAACGGCCTTCAAAAATACTGAAATTAAAACAAAATCAAGTTTTAAAATATCAGGAATCCAAACTTCCTATAATATCGGCGACCGTTTTAAATTCGGACGCAGGTCTGATTTTTTAACTGCAGATTTACTTTGTAGGTCACTAACTTATGATTTTACTGATAAAACAACAACAGTACAGGGTGATTCAACACTATCTGATTATATAATAAGATTTTAATGAAATTTTTATCTACAGATTTAACCTCTGCTTACAGTGCTTCAAGTACACTATCAGGGTTTGCTACTAGTAATGTGGCAACCGACAAACCAAAAAAATCTTGGATGTCGGCTTCTTCTGCGGCTACATTTACGGTTAATCTGGCATGTACCTCGACTGCAAAAGCTGAATCATTTTTTTTGGATGGCATTTTGTCTAATGTATTTTCATGGGTTCTTAAAAATGAAAGTGGGTCTACTTTAGACAGTGGGACTTTAGATATGTCTATCCCTGCTGAAAGCATTCAATCTGGTAATCCAAACAATTTAAACACTTATTTTGATAATCAAGCACATTTACTAAGGTCGTTTTATATTAATTTTTCTCAAGATCAAGAGTGTGTTGACAATGGGACTTTAGAGCTTTCGATGGATTCTAACATAAATATGGGTGGAAAAAACACCACTGGGAATGCGGTAGCATCTTGGCAGAGAGATGGGCTAAAAACTGGGCGGTTACTTGATTCAGATGGAGCAGCAATTAATGTGTATGATCATGGGCGGATTTTTGTAGGTAGTTTTTTAACATCGTCGCAAATTAGCAATCCTCTTGAAACTAACACAACGCTTTCTGCTAATGCACTTGCAGAAAGTCAATTTATAATCAATGGTCTTGTTATATTAACTATTGATGGTTCAATTGAATTAACTGTGTCTTCATCGGCTGTAATTAGTCAAATTGTCTCTATAACAGGTGATGGAACTGCTAGTAGTGCAATTGAGTTGAGTTCTGATCTTATAACTACTACACTAAGTTTAGTCTATAATCCTATTCGGATAGGGGTTTTAAGGTGTGGGATGAATGAAAATTTTCCTAACCCGTCAAGCGGTTTGTCTTTAAATTACACAGATTATTCCATAAGGAGAGGACAACCAGCCGGAGGATATTCTTACCGGCAAAGGGGTCTAGCAAGAAACTACACAGGTGGGTGTTTGATGTCTAACGCGGAGGCTCTAAGTATGCAAAATTTATACAGAGCTTACAGGAGTAAGCCAATACCAATTATGATTTTTGAAGGAATGCCCATTGATTTTGATTCATCTAAGATTGGTAATTTATTTGCATTTTTTAAAGAACCGCCGTCTTTTCAATTTATTTCAGCAAATTATCAATCAGTAAGTTTTTCATTACAAGAAGTACTTTAATTATTAATTAAAAAAATAAAATGAGTGATGCAATTATAAAACCATCCACCTCTGATGATTTAGTCATTCAAAATGATGACGGAAGTGCGAAAATTGAAATTAATGAAAATGCTACTATAGTTTTTACTGGTGAAGTAACCATTAATTCCGTTTCAGATATTAGCACAACGACGACCGGAAAAATAAAACAAAAAGGCGCTGCATTTCAATATTTTTTACATTCAGATTTATTTTTTAAATAAGGAGTACAATGGCTTTGCCAACAGGTTCGGGAAGTGAAATTTTAAAAAGGGGTTACATAGATGGACAGGCTGAAACAGAGGGCACTCTAATAACGGGCGTGGCCTTACATATCTATTCCATTATATCTATCATTATTAATGAACGGGCTAACATATCCGATGCTTTATTTGACCTTTATGTAGATCCTTCGGCTGGTGGTACAGATTATTTTCTAATTAAAAATCAGGCACTTCCAGCCTACACCACGTTTATTTTCAAAGACCCTTTTGTACTGCACGGGACTGACAAATTACATATTATCGGCTCATCCGCTGGCTCTACTTTTGGAGCAGATATCCACATTTCCTATGTGGACGCGGATTGGTCTTAAAAAATTTTAGAGGTTTAAAATGGCTATTGGACTAATTAATGCAATGAATTCTTTGAGTGGTAATGTAGATCAAAAATATAGGACAAAACCCTTTGGCAGTATAATAAAAACTGTCGTGGAATGCAAAAGTTCAGACACCTTCGTTAGCAATTCTGTGACTGAAACCAGCATATTAAGTTTTGTATTTTCTCCGGATGGAGCTGTTGGATCAGTGGGGCAAAATAAAACAACAATTTTTGGATTTTTATATCTATGGTGCTACGGAGTTAACGACAGTTCAACGGGTAAGGACTCTAGAAAGCAATTTACATGCTCTATAACTGGAGACGATATAACTAATATCAGTTTTGGACCTTCTCAGGCTATAGGGAACTATAATTACGGCACGGGAGGAATTAAGACAGGCTACCTATCTACTATATTAATACCAGAATGCACACTGGACGGCTCTGGACATGCTTCCATTAGTATGGATTTCAAGATACGCAATGAAAACGCTAACGCAAACGAAGCATTTGAAGTTTTTGGAGATGGGACGACTAAAGAATCTCATTGCAGAATTTTCGAAGTTCTACAATATTAACAAATACTTACAATGAAAACAACAAAAGATTCTATTATTAATTTAATAAAGACTTATCACCCATCAGAAGAAATACTATTAGAAGGTGATTTAGAAAATATTTTAAATTTAGACTGTGTTAAGTCTCCAAAAGTTTTAGACTTTGAATGGGAAGACGTTGAAAATGAAAAAAATAATTAATAATGTTATTTTCTATACTTTTTTTATTTTTCTATCTTTATTTTTAACTTTATCCAGTTTTAATTTATTATTTGGTGCTGATCAAGGCGGTAAGTACGTCGAATTTAACCCAAATATTCAAAATATACAACCAGCCAGTAATCCACCGCCAAGGAATGACATAGTTGATTCTGTTTTAAATGCTTTTGTAAGTCAGGGAATCACCGGATGTATGCTTATAGTTATTGGATTTTATCTTTACAGGACGGAAAACCAGGCGCGTGATGATCGTAACGATTTGACTCGAAAATTAGAAGATTTAGTAATAAGGTCACAAGATAATCTGGTTGAAGTCAAATCAGAGGTCAGTGGCATGAAAGGAGAAATGTCTGGTATAAAAATTGAACTTGGGAACTATGGACGCGAAATCGAATCAATACGAAATTTGCTAATGACAAAAAGTTAATGTCTGAACGAAGTATTTTAAATAGAATTAAATATCATACTAAAATAGGAAATTCAAAATTAACACCAATTAAATATACAGGGACTCAAACAAAATCTAGGAACCCTATTTTTTTAATGCAATGCGATTGTGGCCAAAAAAAACGGATAAATCTAAGCGCTGTCCTTGTCGGTCGGATAAAATCATGCGGTTGTTTGCGGAAACCTAAAATTAGGTGATTAACATGGAGACAATTTTAATAAAAATTTTAATTTCAAGCATTTTTGATTTTGTAATTGATGAAAATAACTCTTTAGATGCTAAAACAGCTAAAAAAATTATAAAAAATAATATCCATGACCCAAATGTAAACGAAATTTTAAAAAAAGAAGTCAAAAAATTAAGAAAGGAACTTTGAAAATACTTAAAATATTCCCTGAAAAATTTCTAATTAAATTAGTCGTTGAGGCACTTCATTTTCTGGCTGAAAAATCCAGTAATAAACTTGATGATAAAATTGTTGAAATGGTTCGGAAACAATTGGAATTACAACAAGGAAAAAATTGAAATTAGTAGACGACTTTTTATTTTTCAACCTGCTATTTTTATAATTATGTCTGGACAGATTACCCCACATTTTTCAACTAAAGAAATGAAATGCCCAGAGTCAGGGATTTGTGAAATGGATGATTTTTTTATGAATTTATTAGAAAGAATAAGAATTGAATTTAATCAACCTATGATTGTAACATCAGGGTTTAGGAGCAAAAAATACAATGAAGCCATTTCTAAAACAGGTAAAGATGGTCCACACACGACGGGGAAAGCAGCAGATTTTCTTATCTGTGGTCTGCCAGCGGATAACTTGATCAGTATCGCTAAACGGTTTGGTATTTCAGGCATTGGGATAAAACAGCATGGGCCTTACAATAAAAGATTTATTCATCTAGATTGTCTTGCTAATTCCGACAAACATCCACGGCCAATTTTATGGACTTACCCTTAATTTTTCTTAGTTAAGATTTCAATCATATTTATTATAATTTCTGTTTTATATTTTTTATTTTGGTTTTCATCTTGCCAAGTTTTTGTAGTTAGGTAGCCATCCAGATAGATTTGCATGCCTTTTTCTAAATAATGGATTACCTTTTTATTAAATGAAACCACGTTATGCCACTCGACTTCGTCAACCTGCTGGCCGTCGCTTTTTGTGTATCTGCGATTAGTGGCAAGTCTAAAGGTAGCAATTTCAGTTTTATCAATAATTTTTATTTCTGGGTCATCGCCTAAGTGACCTACCAAAATGACCTTGTTAACGCTCATATTTTTTCCCTTGGATAATCTTTAATATTAAAATTTTTAGGTTTAAGAATTGGTTTAGTACTTTTAATATTTTCTGCTTCGTTCCCATCATCATCTTTTGGGGCTAAAAGCATTATAGATAAAATAGAGTATCGTCTACTGTAAGATATTCCACTTGCTTCGGCGTGGGCAGAATTCAAATCTTTGCAAATAATATTTTTATAGCACCTCATCCACTGGCCGGATTTGTGTCCTAGTTCAGTCACCAATAATGCATTTCTTAGAGGGAGCTGGAATAAACATAAGTCATTATCTGATAATGGTTGCCTTATCGCATCCAATACAATATCAAGTGATGCAAATTCAGATTTATAGAAACCATTTTGCTTATTTTTATAAATTGTGTCTACTGCACCCT
>VTLG01010589.1_pt1 | contig 20351 bp, 20 predicted proteins | sample 4694571 | NCBI WGS metagenome assembly VTLG01 (sample SAMN12604809, study PRJNA352737) | marine metagenome | biome: ENVO:00000447; feature: ENVO:00000209|ENVO:00000569|ENVO:01000036; material: ENVO:00002151; isolation source: viral sequences binned using virsorter ... | reverse complement strand
TGTATCTACACGCTTATAAGCCAATTGGGACGGATGTAAAAGTCTTCGCGAAGATTAAAGCGTCTTCGGATGGTGAAGCATTTACTGATAAAGACTATACACCCTTGGTTCAGATAACATCTAGTAATACGGTATCTGATAGTATCGATACTGATGATATTATTGAGTTTGAATATGGGTTCACCGCAAATACAACAACATTAGTTGGTTCTGGAAATGGCCATGCGAAATTATTATCTACTGATTCAAACATTGTTCATTACTTAGATACTACTGGTGGTTTGCATAAGAGTTTTGATATCTTTGCAATCAAGATTGTTATGACAAGTAGCGGAACAAATGTTGTTCCTCTTGTGAGAGATATGAGAGCATTAGCACTACAGGTATAGTATGAATTACACAAAGGTAAAAGACAGTGAAGACTTAGTTAAAGATAATAATTCGGGTGCAATCTTGAATATAAATAATGATGCACTAAGAGCATATAGACAAGCCAGAGAAAAAAATATGCGTATGCACGAAAAGGTAAATCAGATGGAAAATGATATTTCCGAAATAAAGTCTCTGTTAAACGAACTTGTTAAGGGTAAAAAATGACAGTATCAGTTGCAAATACCAATCTCACAGACGACTTTAATAGTTGGAGATTGAGGACCAATCTACTCGCAACCTCTATGAGCAACAACGCGGTTACTGCTTGGCGGAAAGGAAGTTCTGCAAGAGGTAAATCGGTTACGGGTAACTCGCACGTTAAGGGTACTTTTTCTGCTTTAGAATTAAGAGCCACTACACTCAAAGGCGGCAATGCCGCAATGGGTCAAGTTACATCGAACGGTGCTATTACGATTGCGTCAAATACTTCTGTAACTGGTACTTCTCTTAGTGTTGCAGCAAACACTACGTTTACAGGTAACGTTATTTTCAACACGGCGGGTACTGACCGTGTTAATCTAGGTGATGTATCTCGCGTCATTGTTGGTGGTGGTGCAGCTGGCCAATTCCTAAGAATCCAAGGTCCGGCAGCAGATAATCCCCAATTTAAAGCACTTACCCTTAGAGACATTACTGATCTTTCATCCAACTCTGCTGATATTATTCTTAGTGGTGCTAATACTACATTCAGTGCAACGGGTGCTAAAAATTCTCCCGCACTTATTCTCGCGGGTGGAAGTAACTCTGGTGCGGATAGATTTAAAATCTATGCGGCGGACAATACAACAGCCGGTGATGATGATCTAGTCATAAATCTGGTTGACAACGTTGGTGATAGTAAGTTAAGTATCAACAATCTTGCTAATACAGTTATGGCTACCATTGATAGTAGAGGTACTATCAGTGCGAATGGAGCGACTTTTGCTGAAGATGTAACTTTCACTGGTGCTGCCGCAAATATGGTTTGGGACAAATCTGATAATGCTCTAGAGTTTGCAGACAACGGTAAAATACAGATGGGTTCATCTTCTGATTTATCAATTTATCATGACGGATCACATTCGTATGTTCAAGATGGTGGAACGGGTTATCTTCTCCTAACTTCAGATGGTCCCGGCGTCAGAATTAACAGCAGTACTTCCGAGATTATGGCTGACTTCACCCCAAACGGTGCCTCTACTCTATATTATGACAATAGTGCAAAACTTGCTACCAAAGCAGATGGCGTAGATATTACTGGCGAACTCCAATCTGATTCGCTAGATGTAGATGGTGCAGCAGATATTTCTGGAACTGCGACACTTGGTGCTGTAACTGTAACTGGTGCTGCTACTCTAAACGGCGATGTTACTCTTGGTAATGCATCTACTGACACAATTACTGTTAAGGGAAATATCGCCAACGGTGTATTTACTGGCGCATCCGCATTCAACGGTGGTGTAACAATTGGTAATGCAAATACTGATACACTAACAGTTAATGCGAACACTACCTTTAATTCCGGCGTAAACATTTCAAGTGGTTCGGCTGTTTCTGCTCCAACTGGTACATTTACAGCATTAGTTTCAACTGGTTCTGCATCTTTAAACGGTACAACACAGTTGGGTGACGCATCTACTGATATTATCACTACTAAGGGTAATTTTGCAAACGCATCATTCAATGGGAACCTAATGTTAAATGGTTCCGCTGATTTGTTGGTTGATGGTACACTTGTTATTTCTGAGAATGGTAAGCTACACGCAAACAATGCGATTACAAACGGTACTATCAAAGGTGTAATGCTAGAGAACTCCGGTGTTAGTGCAGCTAGTTATGGTAGTTCATCTGCTATTCCTGTTGTAACTGTTGATGCTCAGGGACTTGTAACTAGTGTAACTACAGCAACTGTTGCTGGTGTAACAGGTTTGACTTATACTGCCGCTAATAATAACATTAGAATTTCTACTGCTACGGGAACCACATATGATGATGTAATTGACCCGGCGACTGCTTCTGTGAAAGGTGTTGCATCTTTCAATAGTGCTGATTTCACTGTATCTACTGGCGCAGTGTCGTTGGCATCTACAATTACTACAGCCCATACATTTGATAATGACATAACTTTTAATGGCGCAAATTATGATGTTATTTGGGATAAGTCTGCTAATGCTTTAGAATTTCAAGATGCCGCGAAAGCAACATTTGGCGATGGCGGTGATTTGCAGATATACCACACAGACACAGTGAGTTATATACGAGACACCGGCACCGGAAGCCTCTTTATTGATACGGATGGGACAGCCGTTCATCTCATCAGCGACGGCTCGTATGCCAATGGCAAGATGGCGTCATTTAATAAGGATGGTGCCGTAAACCTTTACTACGATAACGTTGAGAAACTAGCCACTACATCAGGTGGCGTTAATGTAACAGGAACGGTTACTGATGACGGGGCTACACATGATGGTGATGTAACTTTTACAGGTGCTTCTGCTAGTGCTGTTTGGGATAAGTCTGATAATGCTCTAGAGTTTGCTGATAACGCAAAAGCAACATTTGGTGGTTCTGGTGATTTATCAATTTATCATGATGGATCAGCTACTTCGTATATATCAACTGCTGCCGGTAATTTGTATATTACCGGAACTGGAACCAATAGCATTATTCTCCAAGCAAAGAGTGGTGAAAATTCTATCGTTATGACAGGTGATGCTGGCGTTACGCTTTACTATGATGGTAATGCAGCAAAACTATCAACCAAATCTGACGGTGTAGATGTTACCGGCGAAGTTCAAGCAGATTCATTAGATATTGATGGTAATGCTGATATATCTGGTAATCTTACTATCGGTGGCACGCTAGCGGGCGCGATTGAAGCAGATACGATTATTCCTGCTGCAAGTTCTGATACGGAAGTTTTTCTAGCATTCTTTGAAAGTGCTACAGGTGCCCAAGGAATTAAAACTGATACTGGCCTAACATATAATGCCTCAACAAACACACTAATTGTTCCACATATCAGTTCGGGAGGTAATATTACAGTCAGTGGTAGTCTTATAGGTAATGTTACAGGTAATGTTAGTGGAACTGCAGCCACAGTTACAGGTGCGACCCAATCGGCTATTACTGCTGTAGGAACTTTAACTTCAATAACAACATCTGGTAATATCACAGTCAGCGGTACGGTTGATGGTCGAGATGTTGGTGCTGATGGTACTAAACTTGATAGTATTGAATCAGGTGCTACAGCAGACCAAAGCAACGCAGAAATTCGTGCGGCAGTCGAGGCCGCAACCGATTCAAATGTCTTTACTGATGCTGACCATACCAAGTTGAATGGAATCGAAGCAAGTGCAACAGCAGATCAATCAGCCGCTGAAATTCTAACTGCGATTAAAACAGTTGACGGTACTGGTACTGGTTTAGATGCCGATCTATTAGATGGTGTTGAGGCAACATCGTTCTTGAGAAGTGATGCAGCAGATGCAAAAACTTCTGGAGATTTGACTATTAATGATAATATAAAACTCTCTTTTGGTAGTGACCAAGATGTTGATTTCTACTACACTGGTACTTACATGTACACTGATTTTCCAACTACTGCCAGAGAATGGTATGTTCGTGATGGAACCGCAAATAGATTCACCTTTCAAGTAGATAATGGTGAATTTACCGCAACTGGTGATATCACCGCGTTCTCTGATGTTCGTGTCAAAGAGAATATTGAGTTAATCCAAAGGCCGATTGATAAAGTAAAACAGATTAGTGGATATACATACAACAGAAGTGATATAGAAAGTGATAAGAGATACGCTGGTGTAATCGCTCAAGAAGTTGAGAAGGTTTTACCAGAAGTTGTGTCTGAAGATGATGATGGTATGAAGTCTGTTGCTTATGGAAACATGGTAGGATTGTTGATTGAGGCGATTAAAGATCAGCAGAAACAGATTGATGAACTAAAGGAAATTATCAATGGGAACGGTTAAAGCTAGCGGTACTCTATCATTAGAAGATGATGTATTACCTAATTTGCCTGCTGCTGCTCCTAGTGATGGTGGGGCTACTATCGGCTCCAATGCTGTATCAATGTCTGATTTTTATGATAGTGTCGCAGGCGGCGTTCCATCTTCCGGCGAGATAAGTTTCTCTGATTTCTATAACGTTAATAATCAATATGCAGTTGCAAATTTTACATATAATACTGTAATCTCAAGTACTGATGGTAAGGGCAATTCCCAACAAGGCCTTAGAAGCACTTCTGTAACAGGTAGAGTTGGTTATAGATATGGAAATAGAAGCACAAACACAACTTATACTCAGGGTGCGCTTAGATCGACAGACACCTCAGGCGGTAAAGGTAACAGCTTCCGCAACACTGCTTTTAGCCAGTCTGCCACTAGAAGCACAAACACATTAGCAACACACTATACAACATATTCGTAGTTAATTTATGAAAAATGGTGAAGTGAATTCCCCTGTCATGTTTTCGACTGATAGGGATTTTGGAAAAACAAATTTATATATCAACATAATGAGAGAATGCGAACAATTTCTCATCGATAAAATTAAGAAATATGAAACAGTAGTTATGTATGATATGAATTTTCCAGAGCAACCTTTCTTCTCTACAATAAATTATTGTTCATTGGGTGAAATATTTTATACTCATCCTCTTTCACCAGAATCAGCGTATTCTCAAATGGAAAGTTGTTTCGTTGATAGAGAACCAATCAAAACAGATTACTTTGAATACTTCAAAGAAAAATATTCTAATGAATATATGAATAAGTATGAAAATCAAAAAGAACGAAGTATTAATGAATTTGATGCGGTTGTAGTTTTGCCAGGGCAAAATAAATTCAATACGATATGCATTAATAAATTGAAATACATCGTTCATGAACATGGCTATAGGGCAGTGTTCAAATTTCATCCCCTAACTAAAGAAGACGGACAGAAAGATTTTATAAGATTGCTTCCAAACAATACATGTTTTGTTGATGGTAATGAAAGTGTGTATGATTACATAAAGGATGCAGATATTGTGTATACTAGTCATAACAGTGATAGTGCTTTTGCTTCCGTATGTTTAGAAAAAACTATATCCCCTATAGATTCATTTCAGATGAAGGTTCATGGAACTTTTGCAGCCATAAATCATTTCCTTTTTTCTCATATGAATAGAAAAGAAATCATAAATATGATTCTAAATAACTATAGAAGTGGATTATTCGTTCCAAATTTAAATGATGATTGGCGCGAAAGAATGAGTAAATATCTAGAATACATTCATGAAAAGAGAGACATGTTCAAAAAATACTACATTGAAAATACAAATGTTCCTAAAAGGAATGTAGGAGAATAGAAATGGCAATTAATTATAGCGACCCAATTAAAGGGTTAGATTTGTTTTCACTTCCAGATAGTGATATAACCGCTATGGCAGAAATGATTATCAATTGTCAAAAAAAGAGAAGTGTCACACCACTTGCTCAAGATGTTCAAGAATCTTTTATTAGGTCATATCTTAGATCGCCACTAGCATCATTGATAAAGGTACATGATGATTCTAAATTTATTGCATTCATAATTTTAGCTCCTGTGGTATTTTGGGCAGATGAAGGATATTCAAAAGAAGCTAAAGATTGGCTTATTAGTGAGGGAGTTGATATAACTAAAGTATTCAGCAAGCATCATGCAGTAGATACAGATTATAATGGTCAGGGTATAACTACAGAAATGAAGAAAAGATGTAATGCTGAAGCGAAAAAGGATGGATTTGTGGGTAATATGGTTTGGGGAATGAAAGACAAAGTACATTATGACCACGCAATCAATACATATCCTGATATTGGAGCAACACTAAAAATGTCTGATATCGATGGGGCATCAGGAACCCACGGTAAGATTGGATTTGCAACTCTGGTATAACTGAATATAAATAAGATAGAATAGATATAGAGGTAGGATAATGGCCAAGGCAAATTTGATAATCGATCAAGGTGCAGATTTTTCAAAGGAATTGACTGTAACGGATGACGATGGAGATGTTGTAAATCTCACGGGTTATACTGCGGCGGGTCAAATCAGAAAGCACTATTCATCCAATACCGCAACAAACTTCACTTGTACTTTTGCATCAGATAGAACCACAGGTAAGATTACTATATCTCTTGGAAGAAGTTTATCGCAAGCACTCGCATATGGTAGATACGTTTATGATATTGAGATAACAAATTCTTCCGATAAGACAACAAGACTTCTTGAAGGTATTGCCACCATTACACCAGAAGTTACAAGAACAACCGCATTCGTTAGGAGTTAAAAATGAAGGTTCGTTTGGGTGTAACTGGTTCACAAAAAGTAAAGTTTGAAAGTGAAACTGATACGTTAACATTAAAGAGTTCTGGACTTGCAAGTGGAACTAGGCTTGATGGTTTGGATGATGTTAGTACGCCTATCACAACTAACAATTCTATTCTTGCATATCAAACTTCTACTGATACATACGTACAACGAGCACCCGCAAGTGTTGTTCAGTTGATTGCAGAAAATGTGTTAGGCCTGAATTACGGTGGAACGGGACGATCATCTTTCCCTGTCAATTCTATTCTATATGCGGGAAACTCTACCACAATGAGAGCAGCCACAGGTTCAGTTGGCCAACTTCTACAAATTGCTGCTAATGGCACACCCACCTTCTCAACATTAGATGGAGGTAGTTTTGCATAATGGAAGAATTTGTTGGTGGTGTTGTTGATGAAGAACTTACAGGTGCGGTTGATTTGTTCATTGAAGAACAGAACGCAAAAATCATGGAGCTAACCCAAGAAAATCTAACTTTGAGAACGAGATCGAAATTTTTAGAAAAAGAATTGAATGAATCTGTTGTGCCACTAAGCGCAAAGAGAAAATTGTATGATGCTAAGGTTGAGAATGAAAAATTAGTCAATGAAATTCACGCATTGAAGACAGAGATATACGAATTGCGTAAACTTATTCCAGAAGGAATTCTTATAAATAGAGAAAGTACATATAAACCTGTTCGACAGGGCAGACAGTTACGCTAGGAGTTGAATAATGGCATCAACAATTCAAATTAAAAGAAATACTTCGGAAGGTCAAACTCCACAAAGTCTCGCAGCGGGTGAATTGGCGGTTAACGTATTTGACCGCAAACTATATGTTGGTAATAATGCGAGTGGTGTTACCGGCCTCGTAGGTGAAGACTTTAAGATAACAACACAAACCGGCGTTAATAATGGTATCGGCGGCAGTGGTCAGCACGCACATATAAAACTTTTTAGTGTCCCATATGGAAATACAAGAGGTGTAGTATCAAACACGATTGCGCTCGTTGGTGATGATGCAATTACAGTAGCAAAGGCCGCAAACGGTGCGATTACCTTTGCATTAGATAACGATTTTGGTCAATCATTCCCAACTGATAGTGGTACAGGTACACCATCAAGTCATGCATTAACGATTGCTGGTGGAGAAGGTATTGATACTTCTGCATCTGGCGCAACAGTTACTATCGCTGCTGAAGAGAGTACAGCATCTAATAAAGGTGTTGTTATTGTTGATGCTGGCGAAGGGATAGATGTATCGTATAGTTCTGGAACTGCTACTGTATCCGGTGAAGATGCAACTACATCCAATAAGGGTGTTGCATCGTTTAGTTCTGACAACTTTTCAGTTTCAAGTGGTGCTGTTACCATTAAAGATAACGGCGTTATCATGGGAACGGAAACTGCTGGTAACTATGTTGCAACGATTGCTGGCACTTCAAACGAAATTAGTGTAAGTGGTAGTGGTAGTGAAACCGCAGCTGTAACTATCGGCCTACCTGATGATGTTACTATTGCGGGACAACTAAACGTATCTGAAAACATAGTTGTTGCGGGTAATACGATTGTAAATGGTAATCTTACAGTTGAAGGTGCGACTACATACGTAAGTACAAGTACTGTTAAAGTTGATGACAGTATGCTTATACTTGCTGCGAACAACAGTGCTCACTCTGTAGATGCTGGTGTTTATCAGAAGTATGTAAGTTCTGGAACTAAATATGCTGGATATTTCTTTGATGCATCAGATAATGTCTTTAAGTTTTTTAAAGATACAGCAGTAGAACCTACTACAACTGTTAATGTATCTGGTTCTGGTTACGCTCTTGCTCAACTTGATGCCGTCATTGATGGAGGAACTTTCTAAAGGTCTTATACATATAAGATAGTTATTAATACCCTAGATAGGGATGAAAAGGAGCCATTGCTATGGCATCGACTATTAAGGTTAAACGGAGTTCCGTATTAGGTAAGGCTCCGACAACGAGTGATATTGAGGTTGGCGAAATTGCCATCAATACACGCGACTCAAAGATGTTCTCAAGAGATACGAGTCTTGGCGTCTTTGAAATTGGCGCGAATGTATCTTCTTCTACAATTGGTACTCTTAAAGTCGGTAACTCTAGTCCTTATACATTACCGACTACTGATGGCGGTGCTAATAAGATTCTAAGAACGAATGGTTCTGGTACTATATCATTTACAGGTGATTATGTTAAGGTTGCAAACCTACAATCATATGTCGCAAACACCAATCCAAGATTAACAAGTTTAGAAGCTGACGTTATAGCGATGGCTATTGCATTAGGATAATAAAAAATGGCAAGTACATTCAAAGTAAAGACACACAGATTAATAGGAACATCAGCTACAACTGTTAATTCATATTCTGTAGCTTCTTCTACTACATCTACTGTAATTGGACTTACACTTGCAAATAGAACTACAGGTGCTATTACGGCTGATGCTATGCACAACGATGGTGTTGGTGCTAATGGTAAAGATACATACTTGGTATATAAAGCCCCTATTCCTTCGGGGGGTTCGTTGGTTGTTGTCGGGGGAGATCAGAAGGTAGTATTACAAAATGCACATTCAGTCAAATGTGTTTCCAATACTGCCGTATCACTTGACGTAATAATGTCAGTACTTGAAATTACATAAGGAGCAAATAAATGGCTGGTGAAAACGAAAACGTGAGCAATGAGAATGTTAACCCTGAGATTCAGATGTTGCAAGTTATTGTAACTTTCTTGAATCGTGTTGATTTGAAGGGAAATGAAGTTCCTGCATTTAATGGGGCAATCAATTACCTTCAAGGAAGGGCTCAAGAAATTTCATCTTCTGAACAACCGGAAATTGTAACGGGTGCGCCGTTACCTAATGTAGAATAATAGGAGAAAATAAATGGCTGTTACTTGGAAAGTTGTAGCATGTGACTACGCCAAATCACTCAATAGTAAAACAGACGTTATTACAAACGTTCATTGGGAAGCAACTGATTCGGAAACGGTTAGTGGTAAAGTTCACGGTGGACGTAGGTATGGCGCAGTTGCTTTGGATACAAGTGATTTGTCTAGTTTTATTGCGTGGGCAGATGTAACTGAAGCAAATGCTGTTGGCTGGGTAAAAGCTTCACTTGGTTCTGATGAGGTTACTGCAATCGAAACTGGTGTGGCAGCTCAAATTACGGAATCAAAGACGCCTACTAGCGGTACTGGCACACCTTGGTCGTAGGAGTAAACACCTATGGCGTATCTTGGTCGTCAACCAGCAATAGGACGATACACTAAGTTAGATGATTTTTCTTCCAGCTTTAATGGGAGCCTTACAACATTTGATTTAACTTCTGGTGGTGACGCACAGATGTGCGGATCGGAAGCACAGATTATTGTGTCTTTGGGTGGTATTATCCAAGAGCCTGAAACTGATTATACGGTTGCTGGTACACAGATAACTTTTACCACGGCACCTCTTAGTGGCGATGATTTCTTTGCGATATTGCTTGGTGATACACTTGATGTAGGTGTTCCTTCGGATGATGTTATACGGAACAGGCATGTCAAGTCTGATGCAGCTATTGCTATGTCCAAACTTGATGGTAGTTCTGGCAGCCTAACCGCACTTACTGTTGATGATATAACGATAAATGGTTCTACTATATCTGATAGTGGTGAGCTAACTGTAGATGTAGGTGGAGATATTATACTTGATGCTGATGGTGGTGATATCATCTTTAAAGATGGTGGCACTACTATTGGTACGTTTGCCAACAACTCAAACAATCTCCGTATAGTTTCTAACGTATCGGATGCTGATCTTATATTAAGAGGTGTTGATGGTGGAGCAGCAATTAATGCTCTAACGCTTGATATGTCTGAAGGTGGTGCTGGATTATTTGTTGCTGGAATAGGTGTGTTGGGTGGTTCAGTTGCAGCTAACATAGGTGTTAATGTTCCTAACGAAAAGTATATTGCTTGGTTTGATTCGGGTACTAGTGGAGGCACTGCCGCTTATGCTAGAGGCGTTGGAGGTGCTCTTCATTTTGGTGGTTCTTCTTTTCATTTTAAAGCTGATGTTCTTACAAACTTTGAAGGAGATGTTTTACTTGCACATGATGGCGCAGTATTAAAGTTTGGTGCTAACAGTGATGTACTAGCAACGCACGTTCACAATGTTGGTCTTGATTTTTCCAGCACTCGTAGTGGCGCAGATTCCATATTCCGATTTAAAAATAGCGCCAACGCCTCTGCTTCTGATATTCGTTTGATACTACAAACCGGCGGTACATCTGGTGGTGATGTAATGATCAACTTGGATGGTCAAGCTACTGGTGCCCGGTTTACTATGGGTATAGATACATCAGCTGATAAATTTGTTATTGCTGATGCTGATAAGGGTGGGTTTGACGGTAGTGACGAAGTTTTCACGATTGCTAATGGTGGTAGTGCCACATTTGTTAGTGATCTTGCTGTTAGTACTACTCTCCCAACAATCGCGGGTGAAACGGGTACACTTGTTATCGGTGATAGTGGAGCAATAGTTACGTTTGATGGTGAAACCAATTTTTCACAAAATGTCTATTATAATAGTGGATGGAAATATAGAACTACTGATATTGCTTCTATACTTCAAATGGGTAATGGTGATATTCCCTTTAGATTTTCATATGCAGCGTCTGGTTCTGCTGATGCGGCCGTTACGTTTACAGAAGCGATGCAAATTAATGGTGATGGCCATGTCGGAATAGGAATGGCAGCAGATTCAACGTATGCATTGAAAGTTACAAATCCTGGCGGCAATACCTATCAACAAATTTATGGCCCAACTGGTTATATAGCAGAACTTCAAATACAAAGTCAAAATGCTAGTGGCGCATTGTTTGCCAAAATGGATAATAATGGTGTTGGTTATTTTGGGACAAATATAAATACAGATTTATTATTCTATTCTAATAATACTGAACGAATGAGACTTAAAAATGATGGCAAATTTGGCATCGGCGTAAATTCGCCACAAGGTCAAGCTCATATTCATTTAGGTGCCAGTAGCGGTGATGTACTTAGATTGAGTACGACTACTTCTGGTTCTGGTGCTAGTGATGGTATTAAATTCCATATGCAAAGCGATCATGGTATTGCTTATATGAATATGGAGGAAGGTCACCACTCATGGTATACTCATAATGGAACTTCAGTTGGCGAGAGAATGAGACTTAGTGGTGCAGGCCTGTTGGGCATCGGCACAACTTCGCCAGAAGCACTATTAAATGTCTTTACTGCTTCTGCTGGTACATGGACTGCGCCTACTAATTTTAATGATGTTGTTATTGAAAGTAATACATATGCCGGATTGGTAATTGGGGTTCCTGATGCTGATGAAGGTCTTATAGGAATTAGTAGTCCTAGCACTAATGGTGCCGTTGGTTATGGGATGTTATGGGATTATGATGTAGGCATTGGACGATTATTTACAAGTAAAGTCGGTGCTAAAACTAGAATTGAGGCAGATAATCAGGTTACACAAGTTACTTTTGATGGTGCAGCTGGTTCACAGTTTGCAGAATTTGCCAACGACATAGGGCTTAAATCTGATAACTCCGTTATTTACTTTGGTGCAGATAATGATATCAGATTAACACATGTCCCTGATAGCGGCCTTAGTATTCAAGGTACTGATGCTGGCGCTGGCGGTGGACCGATTCTTGAGCTTTACCGTAACTCAGCAAGCCCAGCAGATGCTGATTTCTTAGGTGAGATTTATTTCTACGGAGAAGATGACGCTGGAAATAAGCAAGAATATGCTAGTATTAAATCGAGAGCGGTAGACGTTTCCAGCGGTTCAGAAGACGGTCGGCTGGAATTATATAGTTCACTCAACGGAACTATGAAATCTGTCTTTCTCTCCAATAACACTGGAACGCCAGAAATTGTTATCAATGAAGATTCTGAAGACATTAATTTCCGTGTCGAATCAAATAGCAATGCCAATATGTTGTTTGTTGATGCCGGGGAGGATCGAGTTGGCATTGGTACAAATTCACCATCTAGTGATCTTACATTCGGTGGAGCATCGGGTGGTATTCATTTCACCGACTCTTCTAAAGGAATTTATTACGACGGCAATGAGTTGGTTATGTATACCACGGGTGCTGATGATTTCGTAACACTCAATGGTGAATCTTATGTAAGGTTCAATACCAACAGTCAAGAAGCAATGCGAATATTGCTAAATCGGAACGTAGGCATCGGCACAACTGCGCCATCAACATCATTACATGTTAAAAATGGTTTTATGAGAGTTCAAGCTGGCAATCAAGGAAGTGGTGATTTTACTCAAGCGGTTGGAATAGATTGGTCGCAAGAATCTGATTCCCAAGTCGGCAAGATTCAGATGGTGAGAACGGCATGGGGTCATGCGCCGCATAAAATGGAATTTTATGTAAGAAATACTAGTTCCAGCGTACATAACGCTTTAACTCTTGGTGAATTAGGCCAAGTTGGTATTGGTGGTGCTAACTACGGGACAGACGGTCAGGTATTAACTAGTCAAGGTGCTAGTCTACCACCTCAATGGGAAGCTGCCGGTGGTGGGGCTTGGACGCTGATTGGCACGCAAACGGCTAGTAATTCGGCCAGTCTGACGCAAACCGGAATTGACGCAACATACGCCACTTACGTCATTATTCTTGAAGATATGCGCCCTGCCACTGATGGGGCCCAGGCATATATTCGTCTGGGAGATAGTAGTGGGATTGATAGCACTATGGGCGATTATGAGTGGTTGGGGGCAGATGGCACCGACATATCGGGAGACGGAACCCAAACGACAAGGACTTTCGACGTTGATGACAGCGACGACGCAATCAGACTAATGGGTTCAGGCCTTAGCGTAGGGAGCGGAACCGGCGAAGGATTGGCTTGCACTATGTACCTTAGAAACGCCAGAGGTAGCTCTATGTATCCAGTAGTCGATGGGCGTGGATTTGGTTTTTCCACAAGCACTGTAGGCCAAGAACTAGACTTCTGGGGAGTGAGAACATCAATGATTACTACTGACAGGATACAATTTTATTTTGGTTCTGGAAATACTACATCTGGAAGGATGACAGTTTGGGGGATTGCACATGCCTAGTTTCACAACCGTTAACAAAGTCGATGAAAATAATCGTATCTGTAAATACGACGTTTTTGATACACGGGAAGAAGCCGATGCGAGGATTGTAGAACTGCACAAAATTTCCGGCTATGAAGATGCTTTTGTAGTGGACAACGACGCAACCGCACATAACGGTGAAATGTGTTTTCAACAGCCAAAACACTGGCGTGTCGATAAAGTAAATAAGACAGTTAGTTTCGATAAGAATTCTTTTGATACAAATAAATATAATGAAAATATGGCTAATCTCCGAAAAGATCGTAACAACCGTCTAGCGGCTAGTGACATAGCGGTTCTACCAGATCGTTGGGCAATCATGAATGATGACACCAAAACTGCCTGGTCTAATTACCGCCAAACTCTCCGTGATCTCCCAGCTAATACATCCGATCCTGCCAATCCAACGTGGCCGAACGAGCCTTCATAATGCTTAAAGTTTATATGCTATTGATTGTATTAGGACTTCTTGGTGGAGTTGGTTATGGTGTATACTATTACTATAAAGACACACAAGAACGTATTCAAACCCTGACTGAAAACAACGCAAAAATAATGGCTGCAAAACAAGCGCAAGACAACACGATTAATACATTGATTGCTGATAGGGAGAAGTTTGCTGCATTAAATAATGAACTACAAACGAAGTTGGATAAAGCAAATGAGTATAAAGACACACTCATCAGTAAACTAAGGAAACATAATCTTGCAAAGTTAAGTTTACAGAAGCCAGGATTAGTAGAGAAGAAGATAAACAATGGAACAAAAAAATTATTCAAATCTCTGGAAGAACTTTCTGGTGCTAAGCCTGACCCCGCTGTTGCTCCTGACAAGCGGGTGCAGTAGTTGGAAAGAAATACTTCCTATAGAAGTTAAAACCGTTGAGGTTGAAAGAAAGATACCCGTTCAGAATAGGCCAAGTCCTTTAAAGCTGAATGATATACACTTCTATGTTGTTACAGAAGAAAATTACGATGAATTCAAAAATAGATTTGAAAAAGAGAATGGTGATTTAGTAGGATATGTATTAAGTGTTCGTGATTATGAGACACTTGCACTAAATATGTCAGAGATTAAAAGATTTTTACAGCAACAGAAAGAGTTGATAGTATATTATGAAAAGGCGGTAACACCTCTAGAAAAAGAGAAAAAATAAATGGCATACATAGGGTACAATTCGGTTGCGGCAGGAATAGCGAATACTTCCAATTATTCTATGGGAGAGCTTACTGTAGGCAAAACGATTAAACTTGATAATACGGGTGATGTTACACTTGGCCACGATGGCGCAGTATTAAAGTTTGGCACTGATAGTGACGTTACTCTAACGCATGTAGCGGACAACGGTCTACGATTGCCAGATAGCCGCGCAATGTATTTTGGTAACGATACTGATTTACAAATTTTCCATGACGGTAGTAATTCATATATTCAAGACCAAGGCACTGGTACTTTAATAGTTAAAACAAATCAATTCCTGCTCAGAAATGCTGCTGGTAGTGAAAATATGTTTGATGCTACTCAAGATGGCGCTGTTAATATTTACTATGATAATGTTGCAAAACTTACAACAACATCAACTGGTGTTAATGTAACTGGAGATGTTGTCGCGACAGATGACTTATATCTAGATAGTGATTCGTCTGTAATTCATTTTGGCGATGATGGTGACGTTACTCTAACACATACTGCTGATGTTGGTTTAACACTTAACAAGGAACTTGCGGTTGGTGGTGGATCAAATTTAAATGTATCCAATCATTTCACCGTGGATGTTGCCAATAATTCAAGATATGTCAGGCTAACTCTCGACAACAATTCGACTGGCGGCCGCCAATTCTCTATACACTCTGTTGGAGATGGGGATGGAAACGTCCCGAATAGTTTTGCTGTCTACGATGATACAGCATCAGCTTGGCGACAAAGAATTGATAGTAGCGGTAATGTTAACTTCTATGCTGATATGAGACTTGCTCACGATGGTGCAATTCTTGCTTGGGGCGCAGATTATGATGTAACTCTAACACATGTTGCCGATACTGGATTAAGACTTTCTGACGGCGATAAGATGTTATTCGGTTCGGATTCGGATTCAGAAATTTACCATAACGGTAGTAATTTCTACATCAGTAACGATACTGGAAATGCCCTTCTATACAGCGACACATTCCAATTCTTTAGTCATACTGGTAGCGAATTATTTGCTCAATTTAATCATAATGCCGCCGTTAATCTTTATTATGACAGTGCTAAGAAATTTGAAACAACTTCTACTGGCATATCTGTAACTGGTGGAATTGTTGGTAGTGATAATGTCCATTTGCGTCATGATGGAGTAAGACTTCTTTTTGGTGTTAATGATGATGTTTATATGGAACACATTCACGATGTAGGCGTAAGGATGCCTAACAACGATAAGTTTCAATTTGGTACTGATGGGGCCCTTTCACTCTTCCATGACGGTTCTAATAGTTACGTTCATGACAGTGGAACTGGAATGTTAGTTCTTGCTACATCAGCCTTACATGTAACAAATAACAATGCCACAGAATCTATAATATATGCTGCTGAAGATGGTGCTGTTACTCTTTATCACAACAATAATGCGAAACTCGCAACTACAGCATCCGGTGTTAGTGTTACCGGCAATGTTGTAGCTACAGGAGAAGCGACATTTGGCCCAGGCGGGACGGGTACTGATGTTGTAAATATTATTGCGAATGGTGGAAGTGGAGCGGCTGGTGGATCAACATTTGAAGTTCGATCCAATGGTGCCTATCTGGGTGGGCTTGGAAATAAAGCTGCGCTTTTGGGTAGTGGCACTAGCACGGATATAGAGTTGCGTGCTGCAAGTGGAATCCCAATCAGGTTTGCTCCCAATAATACTGATGCTGTTACTTTGGACACAAGCGGCCGCGTAGGAATCGGCGCTGCACCGCACGCAACTTTTGGCTCAACGCTATACATTCAATACACACCAGCCGCAAACAAACCAATCATAGCGGCATACTCAACAGGTAACAGTAACAACGCTGGTATTGGTATTCTGAACGACACTGGAAACCGTGGAATTTGGACTGAAGGTGGCGTGATGCGGTTTACCCAAACATATGAGGGTAACTCAACGGCTCATATGGTTATAAGCGCCGGCGGCAACGTAGGCATTGCCACAACTTCGCCAGCGTCTAAATTTCATGTGGCGGGTGATATAACGGCGTCCGGTGTAAGTCTTACAGAAGCAAGTTCTATTGATCTTTCTACCCCGCTACTTGCCAGCGCGGATCACACTTGTACAGGTTTGACGGCGCAGATGTTGGCGGGAGGAGCAATATCCGCATTTGATTTGGTGTGTGTTCATACGACCACTTCTGAAGTGGTGGAAGCAGATGCGAGTGCATATGCAACAGCAAGAGTTATAGGCATTGCACCCGCTGCAATCAGCGATACCGCGACAGGAACAATCCTATTACAGGGATTTATTAGAGATGACTCCTGGAACTGGACTCCAGGCTCTACTCTTTATCTATCAGAAACAGCGGGTGCGATGACCCACACCGCACCATCAACAGATGGGGCGTTTGTCAATGTTGTCGGCGTAGCACTTTCGCCGGATGTTGTTTACATCAATCCATCGATGGATGTTATAGAACGGGCGTAGCGATGGCGAATCAAATTGAAAAGCTGAACACGATTGCTATAGGTGACATTGAGAAGGTCAACACGCTTACTGACGCTCAAATCGAAAAAATTAACGCACTGGAATTTACCGGGACTTCATACACCGCAGCAACAGGCGGGACAATAACTACTGATGGAAACTTCAAAGTTCACACCTTTACTTCAAGCGGAACTTTCCAAATTACGACGCTTGGCACTGACGCCGTTGTGCAATACTTGATTATCGCTGGCGGTGGAGGTGGCGGCGGAATTTACTACGCTGGTGGCGGTGGGGCTGGAGGTTACAGAACAGCAACCGGCATGTCGGTTACAGAGACATCGTACTCTGTCGTTGTTGGCGCTGGCGGCAGCGGCGGCGCGTCGATTGATGTTGCTGGCAGCGACGGCAGTAATAGTTCATTCAATAGTATAACAAGCACGGGCGGCGGCGGCGGCGGAAGTGACGACGGCGCGCAGGAAGACGGTAGAGATGGCGGGTCTGGCGGTGCCGCATCCGGGTTCATTGGGTCGGACTACGGGCGCGCATCACCGGCTGGACAAGGAAACGATGGCGGCCAGATGACCGGCGCATCTAGTCAGGCTCCCGGCGGCGGCGGTGCGGGGAGTGCTGGCTCGAATAGCACCGGATCAAACTACATTGGCTCGGCAGGCGGCTCGGGCTCGGCATCGTCCATCACAGGATCAAGCGTGACCCGGGCGGGCGGTGGCGGTGGTGGTGGCCGAGACGCCGGTGGTGCTGGCGGCAGTGGGGGTGGTGGCGCGGGCTCGAAGCAGAATGTCGAGCCCGGCGCCGGGTCAACTAATACAGGCGGTGGCGGTGGCGGCGAAGGTCACACCGGGACAAGCGGCGGCGGCAACGGCGGCTCAGGCGTAGTGATAATTCGATACCAATTTCAGGCGGGATAGCATGGCACATTTTGCGGAATTAAATGACGACAATATTGTTCTTCGCGTTTGCGTAGTGGCTGATGAGCATGAAGAAGATGGCGAAAACTGGTGCGCTTCTTTTTTCGGAGGTGGAACGTGGAAACAGACAAGCTACAACAATAGAATTAGGCGTAACTTTGCTGGGGTCGGCTACACTTACGATCCCACATCGGACGCTTTTTACGCACCACAACCTTATCCAAGTTGGTCGCTAGACGAAAACTTTCGATGGCAACCGCCTGTCAAATATCCCAGCGTTGTTGGAGATATACAATATGACTGGGATGAAGTTAGTCGAGCGTGGGTCGAAATTAAGTTAGGTTTAGAAAGTTAAATGTTTACAAACTGGTACAAAGATTTAAATAATACAAGAAACGTGGCCAAAGGAACCAAGCTAAATGAGTAGAACAAAACTATCACAGAACTCAATTGCCGCTGGAGCAATTAATTCTAATACGTTCTTCGGCGCAGACGTAGTTAGTCCTCATGCTGTTGCGAATACCTCTACCTATTCTGTTGCCGAATTACTTGTTGGTGGAAAAATTCTACTTGATAATGTTGGTAAAGTAGGTATCGGCACACTTACGCCTGCATCTTATGATAGTAGTGCAGACAATCTAGTAGTTTATGAATCGGGACATGCCGGTATTACTATTGCGGCCAATACCGCTGGCAACGGTAGTATTTATTTTGCAGATGGAACTGCGGGCACAACACCATATCGCGGAGTAATTCAATACGGCCATTCAGCAGACTATATGCGATTTTTAACTGCTGCAACTGAACGAATAAGAATCGATAATACTGGTAAAGTTGGCATCGGCACAAGCTCGCCGCAAGCACCATTGCATGTTGCACAAACTGCTGGCACGCTTCCCAGCTCTAGTACTAACGGAATTGTAGTACAGAAAAATGCTGCTACAACTGATATTGCTGTCATAAGTCTCATAGGTGGGGCGGCCGCCGATTCTAGAGTTGAATTCGGTGATGCTGCTGATCGTGATATTGGAATGATCCGGTATACCCATAGTGATAATGGTATGGAATTTTGGACCAATACTAGTGAAAAAATGTTTCTCAATAGTGACGGCGATTTAGGCATCGGCGTTACTTCACCTGACGCTAAATTAGATGTATATCAAGCTGCGGTTGGTGGAACTGGATATCAAAATGGTATTCGTGTTCATGCTGTATCTGGTATTGATAGTAGATGGTTTGAAGGTGGTGGTTCTGATATGGGTATAGGTACTCATAGCAATCACTCATTTGCACTACGAACAAACAACACTGCTAGATTGACAATAGCAGCGGGTGGGCTTGCAACCTTTACTGATGATATTCTTGTCGGTCATACTGCACAAGTTAATACAGGTACAAACGATTATAGTCAAATTCATTATTCTAATAAAGGAAACACACTACTTTTGGGAGAGTGGTCATCAACTAATGCATCATATCCCGCGCTAAGATTTTTGAAATCTGCTTCTTCTACTATTGGAACAAATGCCATAGTAGCAGACGGTGAGCATCTCGGTGGTATTGAATTTAATGCTGCTGATGGAGTAGACTATATTTCAGTTGCGGCAGCAATAAGAGCATACGTTAACGGTACACCGGGCGATAGTGATATGCCTGGCGCTTTAACATTTGACACAACTGCTGATGGATCAGCTGGTACATCGGAGCGAGTCAGAATTACTAGTGCAGGCAAAGTCGGTATTGCTACAACTGCACCTACTGGATATTTGGAGATTGGTCCTACTGGCACTAATACTGAATCTATTATACTAAAACGTACCCAGGCTGGTCATAACAACATTATTAAAC
>VTLG01007974.1_pt1 | contig 20356 bp, 39 predicted proteins | sample 4694571 | NCBI WGS metagenome assembly VTLG01 (sample SAMN12604809, study PRJNA352737) | marine metagenome | biome: ENVO:00000447; feature: ENVO:00000209|ENVO:00000569|ENVO:01000036; material: ENVO:00002151; isolation source: viral sequences binned using virsorter ... | reverse complement strand
CCCCTTTAAATAACATATCAGCTGTTTGCTTACGCTGTGCAAGTTTTTGTTGTTGCTCGATTAATTTATAAGCTCTATCTAATCCACCATCTTGTGATCCAGCCATTGGTTTCATACTCATAACCTTTTCTAAAGATGTCATTTCAGTAGATTCAGGAGTTATTGCTCCTGGAGTATAATCAATTGTTCGTCTTTCAGGTTCTTTTTGTACAAATTGTCCTGTTGTCTCATCAAATCTTACTTGTCCAGGAATTTCTCTTGTAATTTTTTCTGTTTGTTCAGTAATTGATGGCTCACTAACTAAATTTTCTTTCTTTTGACCTTCATAAGCTTCAAATTCTTGGGTATTAAGAGTAGCTTTTTGAGGTTTATCAACCTCTTGATACTCATATTGCCCTTGATCATTTAAAACTAATTGTGATGCCATTATATTTTTTCCTTATTTCGTTTAATTGCCACCTCTAAGTTGAGGATCTGTCGCACTAAACCCAGTTTCCCCTGGCATTGGTGCATTACCTGTACCGATGTTGCCACCTCCAGCTCCTGTTGGATCTGTTGGCGAAGCTCCTGAAGGTACTGGACCAGGTGATCCCATTTCTGCTTGTCCTCCAGCAGCGGCTGTATTGTTTTGATTTCCATTTGCTAACCCCATTATATGTGCATAGATCGCAGCTTTTTCTGGATCATTGATTAATTGATCTGGATCAATGTCTAATGACTTAGCTATTTCTTTTAAGCAAGTATGCCATCTGACAAATGGTGCTAAAGAAGGATTTGATGCAGTCTGCATAAACGTCATCAACCTTTGTGAGCGTACTTCTTTTTGCATTAAAGAAGAAGTGCCTCGTGCTTTAACTTCCAAATCACCTTTTATTTTTGGAGTATCTTCATTAAATTGCATATTCCAATGAAACAAGGATTCTCCTAGAGGTTTTAGTAAATAGTCATCAATATTTTTGATAACTGTTTTTATACTTAATGCTGCAGCTCCCATTAACATTGACATTCCTGCTGCAGTTCTTGTTGTTGATTGTACTCCTGTTGCTCCATGTGAGTATGAAGGAATACCTGTTGATTCATCTGCCAACTGTCTAAATTTATCAAACATCATTAAATTTTCATTTGCTGTATTTGGAAACTTAACTCCATGTAATGCCTGACCTGGCTGACCACTTTGTCGTCTAAATATTTTACCAGGAAATACTTTCATATCTTGACCTGGTACTAATAAAGTTTCATCAATATCAAAAACTAAATTTCCTGCTAATGCTAAATTATCAATTGCCATTCTAGCATGACCATTCATAACTTGTTGTGAATCTTCCATATTTTCTGGAATACCTACTCCAAAAAACTGATATGGATTAACTTCATATGGAGAAACTAAATATGGTAATCTTGTTGGTGTAAATGGATTTTCAACCATTCGTAAAATATGCCCACCACAAATCCAAACATTAACACTAATAACTTCACTATCTGTCTCATATTTAATTCCATATTCATCAGCTACTTTCTTATCTAATAAACCCCAAAATTCTAAAACTTCATATCTATTTTTGTATAGCTGTGTAATATTTTCTCTGTCATAAAGTGAAGACTCATATCCTCTTGTTTGATAATTTGGTCCCATTTCAAGACAAGCTTTAATTGCTCCTTCTCTAAACATGGGTTTTCCAATTAAATTTTCTAATTGCTGCTTATTATAGGAATGCCTTTGAATAACATATTCACAATCTTTAATATTTGTTGCATTTGGATCTGGATAAAAATCCCAACATGAAACCGCCTCAATAGAAGGAGTTGATTTTGTCTTTGCAACATAAATACTACTTTCATTTCCATTTTCATCTGTAGCAGTATCGTAACTATGATATGTTTTAGTATCAGTAAATGGTCCTTTTAGAATTCCTGTCCCTAATAATGCCATTTCAAAAAATACATGACGTAAAATTGTAATTGCTTGACTTTCTTCTAATTGATCATGTATAAGTTTTTCCATTTGTTCTGCAGCTAATCTTGCAGGTTCAATTTGTGGTTGACCTTGTGGTGCAGGACCTGTATCAAATCCTAATTCTTTATAGTCTTGAGCAATAGTTTGCATTAAATCCGTTGCTGTTGCTCCAGGTTTTAATATTTGCCCATCTCCTTCAAACCCATAAATACTTTTAGTAATATCTTTTGCTGAAGGTTCTGTATCCTCACCATTTGCTTTTGCAGTTTGCGGATTTAAATGGGCATAGTTATCACTATTCTCAGGTACTGTAGTTGGGGATACCCCAAGAGGAAATTTACCTTGAGAAAATAAGACTTCTATAATCTGTCCAAATGAAGCTAAAACTTTTGTTTTTGTGATTTTAACAAAAACTTTTGAGTTTTCATTAGCACGAAACATCATTTCAGGTCCATATAGACCTCTATAGTTTCGGTAAGCCTTTAACCATCTTTTTTCGTCATATAATTTAGAAGTCTCAGATTGCTGAAACTTTTGTCTTATATAACCGACTAAAGGATTAACTTCCTCTGTATACGGTTTTTTAGCCATTAATTAAACCTATTAATAATCTTTTTGATTTGCCATCTTAAAGATTGATGGATCAACTTTATCTTTTTTACCTGGTTTGTCTGCTGCAGAAGAAAAATCACCCTGCTTAATTTTCATATTAGGGTTTATTTCTAATTTATCATTTTTTCTTTTAGCAACATCAGGTGCAAGTTCACCATGTGCGTATCTTTTATTAATGTCCATTATGTCTCCTTATTAGTATTTAGGTTTGCTCGTAAAATTACTATAAACTTTTTTTATACCACCTGCAATATTTGTAATTTTTTTCTTAACTGGATTAACTGTCATTTTATGTGCAGTTTTTATATCAGTCCATACAGGATGTTCATATTCTTTTTTTAACATAGCTTTAACTTCTTTAGGATTTTCTAAAAAAGGTTTAATTTTTTTAAAATTCTCTAAAGCTTTTTTCTTATTTTCTTTACGATTATTATTATTATTTGCCATAATTAATAATCTTTTTCATCCGCTTGTTTAAACAAAGATTCTTGAACATGCTCAGATCCTGACTTCGTAGGATAATTATTATTTTGCAAAGCAGTTTCAGATTCACCTTTTCTAGGTGCATCTTGTGAGAAATCAATATTTTTTGACTCCCTGTTTGGCTGCTTGCCATCAGGTGCTATACCGAATTCTCCTTGTTTAACTTTAGCTTTTGGATCAAATTTAGTTTCCATTATTCATCTCCTTCATCATCATAGTCAATATCATCATCTAAATCATTTTCCTGTCCTTTTTCTTCAAGTTCAGATAAGAGATCATCTTCTTGTGCATGAAGATCTCTGATTTCTTCAATAATATCTTCTATAGTTCTTTCCTTTTTCTTTTTTCTTGGCATGGGGGGTTCTCCTATAGTTTAATTTTTTTAATTGATAGTACGTTTTTAGTTGGTATCGTAGTATACGATCCTCCCTGTTCAATCTCTCTATTCTCTTCAAAACTTAAATCAGACATAATAACAGTTGTCTGTGAGTTTTTAGAAATAAGCCATCCAACACTATAGCAAATTGCTGTTTTTGCTTTTGATATTTTTACAATTGATTCCCAGTCGGATGAACTAACAATATCTTCCCATGCAACCATGACAAGGTCATATGGAAAATTCTTTTTACTAAGCTCTGGCAGTTTTTTTCGTGACACCTTTTACTTTCTTTTTTTTCTCCATAGCATAAAATATAGATTTCCCTTTTTTAAATCCATATTGCCTAATGAGCTTTTTTAATAATTCCTGTCCTTTTTTGTTTAATGGCATATCAGTATCCAAATATCCTATCTGCAGGTTTAAATTGAGGATGCATAGGTCTACTAAATCGTTTTGCATAACTTGTATGCATTGGTCTACTCATACATCCATAACGTAAAGCATCGTATGCATGATCTTCAGCATCTGTGTTTACATCCTCAGGATTATTTTCATCCAAAGGTAAAACAGGTAAAGTTCTAATTAAATTACGACAAGTTGAAAATACTCTAAGTCGTGGTTCTTTTTTCTTATCATCATTTAATTTTAATCTTTTATGAATTTCTAATTTTCCACTGATTCTACTTTTAGGTGTTCGATCAGATGGTCTCCAACGACAACCTACTTGAATCATTGTTTCTGCAATACTAGGTCCTATATCACCACGTTTTGCCCAAGTACTTGCATCGAGTACGCCATATCTAATATACTCATCTTTTTCTAATTCTAAAATTTTTCTTGCAAAAACATCTGCTGTAATTTTTTTGGTATATAACTCTCTATAAATCCATAAATTATTATCATAGTCAATAGCAAACCAAAGAACACAAGCAGGAGAAGAATAACCCCAGTCAGCAGAACGAAACCGCTGCCATCCTTTAGGTACTTCAAAAGGTTCGACAACATGCGTACTTTTATTAAATTCTGGAAATGCTGAATCTTCAAAGGCATCCCAATCTCCATCTAAAAATTGTTTACGTTGAACCTCAGGTAAAGATGCCAACATTGCATAATAATCATCTGTTTGCATTAGATAAGGATTATCTTGCAACTTAGCTGAAATAAAACGTCTTGTAATTGTTTTATTACCTGTTGGTGTATTTATATTTAATGTAAACGCTTTATTGGGTTCACTAGGATCTACAAACATTTCCTTAACCCATTGTGAACCTATGTTTCCTGGATTTCCTGTGGCTCGCATAAACACAGGTATACTTGGATCAACTGAACGTAATGATGATCTTAAAAAATTATAGATATCTGGCGAAGGATATTGTGGCAGTTCGTCTATGCCTATCCATGTGTAAGATTGCCCTTGGTAACGTAAAGCGTCTGTCATGTTCTCTGCGTACCCGAACTCTATCTTTGCTCCTGACGGGAATCTCCACTCTTTTTCTTGCTCTCTCCATTTTGCTCCTGGAAATGCTCTGTTGTATAATCGTTGAGAATGCGTAATCAAATCTCTCAACTCAGGCATTGTTCTTCTAAGTAGTAGTGCTCGGTGGTGTGTCTTACTACAATAACGTAGAGGATCAACTAACATTGCGTAGGATTTACCTCCACCTCTTGCTCCACCGTAAAAAACCTCTCTTTCGGAAGATGCTAAGAAATCTGTTTGTGGACCTGTATTAGGTTTAAAAACGACTTCTTGTTGTTTGATATGCTCCTGTATGTTTTTTGAAGCACTATCGATTACGTCTTGTGTTATTAATTGTTGCTCTTTTCCATCTAATGCTTTGTTAATGGTTAATAGTTTTCCTTTAACATTTTCTGCATGACGTTTAGCGGAACGAAGTGATTGTTCTGCCTTCGCAACTTTTTTACGTGTTCTTTCTAAAACGAGTTTAGCTGACTGCTTGGCTTTGTGCTTGACCTTTTTCTTTGGTTTCGGAGGCGGTATCTCTTTTAACTCTTTTTCTAAGTCCGACATAGGATATATACCTGCCTGTTGTTTTTGTTAGCCATATTGCTACTTCTCTGTATGAACACGTTTTTAAATATTCTTTTGCTTTTTCTAAAGCTTGTAATTCTAATTCAACTGGCTCAATATAATTTGTATCTTCGGATAATTTATATCCAAAGGGAATTGTTCTAGCCTTTCGTTTGATCTTTGTCAATGTTATCTTTAGCGGGTAATATGAAAATACCATGCATTGCTTTCATATTAATATCAATCTGATCTTTTTTAACAATACCAATTCTATCTAAAATTTGTTTTGCCGCTTCTAATCTAATATTAGCATGGGGTGTTGTACCATCCTCTTCAAGCATATCTACCATTTTAGTAGCAGCTTTAGCGGAATGAGTAGCTAAGTAATTCTCTGCTCTCGAAACAATCTCTTGTTTCAAATTACGCAAAACTTTAGGATACGAATGTTCTGAATATCCTGCCAATTCCCCTGCCTTTTTCGGATTGCCTCTTGCCTCTCCGAATAATGCGTCTAGAAACTTTTCCTGTGATTCGGTCAAGCTTCTTTTTTGAGTTGGCATTATAGTAGAATCCATGTTTTGCATTTATCAGTTCCATTAATTCCTTAAAAGGAATATTTTTAGTATTTATCTTAGTCATAGTCTATGAGAACCCTAGGGAATTCTCAATTAGTGGTGCAGTTTAGTGATGACCCTATTTAGCCTATTGGCTGTGTATGATAGTGTGTGTCCTTTTAAAGTGCACCTGATTCTATTATACACACTGATAACCATTTTGTCAAGCAATAATTTAGGGTGCGACACTCTGTCTTAATAATGTTCTTGACAAAATTGGATAGGGGGTGTATAATGTACATAGGTACCCCCAGGGGGTCCTTATATCTATAGCACAGGTAAATTTACAAGTTGCCCCCTAGGGATATTGTCGGGAGATATTCAGAATATAGACCCCAAGATATAGCCCAGTATATGGTTAACAGGGAAACCTGAGATTTTCTGGTGTTGCTATATATATTATCTAGGTAAGGGGGGGTGGTCACCTGCATACCCCAATGTAAAACAAAGTTAAATCTTGTAGAAAATCAAAACCCCCCTGTAATATTGTCAGGGGTTTCATAAAAATTTTTTAAGTGTTCCCAAAAAATCCCCCTAGTAAAATTTGGTTATCACTTGGTAGAACTTTAGGGAGTGTGAGATTTTGTAATCTATAAACTCCCTTGTAAATCACTTAGTAAAATTTAATGTGTTCAGATGTATCAACTGTCTGTTAATTGTTATTGATTAAGCAATTTTAGATTTCCCTAAAATCTGCCCTTTGTTATTCTTAATTTCATACGTTGCACTACTGATAGAAATTACTGAAGTATCTTTTGTTTTTCCGTCTTTAGTGTCGTTTGAATTATCCCTTGTATATTGCTCGGATAATCTCATAGCAATTTTAATTATCTGATTTAATATTTCAAAATCAGTTTTACCATAAGTTTCCATAATATAGTCAGGGTTCTTTTGACGTTTTAATATTTCTGCATTTAAAAAAGTTTTAATATTTTTAAATTGAGCAGTAATATCGTCACTTTCCTTGTCAACTGTTTTTGTGTCAGTCGGTGCTATTCTTTTATATAAAGTTTCCAAACCTTTGACAGTTAAAAGTATTAACTCGTCAGAAGTATTTTTTACATAAGTTAGGGAACTATCTGCACCGATAACTTTTACTTCGGGATATAATTCTTTACTAACTACATAAACTTTATATTCCTTAACACATATTCCAGCAGTTTTATTTACTAGCAATAGAGCAAGTTTTAATGCTCTTGTTGTTGCAGTTTCAAAAACTGAATTTCTTATGTACTTTCCATCAGGTGTTTTTTCTGATGGATAATTTACTCGACTATACATAAGCTGTCTGAATTGCGACATCTTAAAAGCGTCTTTAACATTTAAAGAACTTTTTTCTGCTTGTGCTTTTACTTCATTGTAAATTGCTATAATGTCATTCGCAAAAAGCACAAAATTTGAAAGCCCTTTAACTTCTATTTTGTCGCTTAATTTCTGTAAGTTTTTTAAGTGTGTATCTACTTTAGATAAACCCTTAATACTTTTCCAAAAATTATCTTTTTTATTCTCATCAGATTTTTTAATTTCTGATTTTGTTTTTTCTTTAGTCATTTTTGACCTACACTTTCCGACAGTTGATACGTCAGAACACATTAATATTTTTTTTAATTATTCATAATTATTTTATCGGAAATTTTAAACCGACTTTTAACCAGTAATGCTAACTGCTAAAAATTTATTACAAAGTATTTTAATTCCTAAATTAAAAAGCTACTTAATAAAATAGTGATTTATTTAAATTTATACTAAAGCTAAATCAAACTCGTAAATTCAATATCGCATTTTGAGTAGGTTAAGTCAAATTATTTTTAATTTAATTTACTTTTAATTAGTTGATAATGATTCTCAATCTCACATTATATCACGTGATATCAATTATCAGTTGTATTTATTGTGTGATATTTATGCCACAATTTAGTGTGATATATTTGACACACTTAAATTTTTATGTTAGATTTATACATAATTAAAAAATAAAAAAGGGAAAAAATAAAATGACTAGAATATTAATGGCAGTTGCATTTGCAACAAGTTTTGCTTTTATGTTTTTGGGCGTAATTCTTTTTTTACATTTAGACAAAATGCTAGGCGTTATGCTTTTTGTTATAGGTGGAATTTATTTTTTTAAATATTTGCCTAGTAATAATAAAGAATATTTAAAAGAAAATACCTACAATGTAATAAGAATAAAACCAAAAATTAAAAAATGAATATGAGTGATATTAAATACAAAATATTTATTGTTATTATAGCGTCTATATATATTGCTTTGATATGGCAAGATATAAAACTATATTGACTTGACACAAAGAAAAGTAAAGCGTAAGATTTGCATAGTATAAAAAAAAGAAAGGCAGAAAGGCAGGATATATGCAAATAACACTAGCGACATTTTTTTGGGCGACAATAGTTTTATTAGTAATAGCTACAATCACTTAAAAGAATAGGAAACGAAATGGAAAACGACACGTGAAACCCCTTATGTTCAAGGACATAGGGGGTTTTTTATTTGACATATCAAAATTCTTATGGTAGTATTAAACATAATCAAAAAAGGAGATACAAAAAATGAAAAAACGCAAACCACCAAAATCTTTTGAAAAAAGAGTAAGAGCTATGGGTTATTTATATTACACAAAATATAAAATAAAAATGTTTATATTTACGTTGAGAATAAAGTGGGGTTTACTCTAATGACAGACGATAAAACAATAGAACGCATACAACAAGAAGTTGTGAGTGCTAACAAAGATAGACTATATCAAGCTACTCATCTTGAAAGAGTTAAGAACATATACAAAGATAGCAACGGACTTGATAATATATCTGAACAAGATATGAAAGTCTTTAAAGAATTTATGCTATCATAAAAATTATATAGCTACCTTTTCTCTATCTCCCTTTAAGGTGGTAGCTAATAATGAAACCCTACTGATAGCAATATTGGTAGGGTTAAACTAATAAAAGGAAAAAATAAATGATTACAAAAATAATATTAAGGTTTGAAAAATTAGAGCAGGAACAACAACATAAAGTCCTTAACTGGTTAGCAAATTGTCAGGAAAAAAAAGAAATACCATTTAAATTATTTCTTCATAAAGGGGGAGTTCAAAATAAAATGGTTGAAATAGAATCGGAAGATTTAAATTAAAAAGGAACTATGAAAAAAAAAAGAATGGGAAGAAAATCACTTAAAATTAAATGGTTTAGAAAAAAAATAACCAAGAAAGATATTTCTTCAAGCATATATAAGTCTGGAATCATATATCTTTTTGGTCATGCAGTAATAAGGAATAGAAACTATGAAAAAACTAGAAGATTTAGAACAACACGAATGTAAATATCCATTGGGTGAATTCAATGACCCACCAGAATTCTTTTGTGCAGATAGAACCTATCGTCATTACTCTTATTGCCCAAAGCATTTAATGATATGTATTAAGCCAGATAATGAGAGTAAAAAAAAGACTTGACATTTAGGTAGTATTCTGTTAAAAGAATAGATAAGGAGAACATTATGCAGATACCAAAAGAAACTGATGATGAAGGTATAGTTAAGTTCAAGCGTATGAATAGGAAGTGTGCATTAAACCTTATGGTATGGCACGAAAACAATCCTAACCCTACTGAACAAGAAGCTGACCAACTTATTGCAATAGCTGAAAAGATATTGGAAACAAGTTTTGCTTTTAAAGAAAACATTAAGTATTGGGTTAAGCACACAACTACACTTCAGTTAAAAGAACATCAAGATTATTTGGAAAAGAATCAAGTACCTTATGATGAGTAAAGTATTTACTTGGTTGTTATTATGGTTGTTAGGACTATGGATAGCAACCAAGATTTTTTTCAAACGCAAATTAGATATGGATAGTACCGACCTTTATCTATTTGCCATAGCTGTTGTGTTTTTTATTTTTATAGGTTGGTTAAAACTAGCAGGAGTTTAATGGCAATTTACGCAGATTGTAAAAGTAAACGAGAAGCTAGATTAAGGTGGCGAAAGAGTCCTAAAGGTAGAACTTGGGATTATAATTATAATCAGCGACCCGAAGTAAAAGCTAGACGACATCAAAAATATATTGAAAGGAAGATAAAGGGTTATGTTTGAATTATTAATACTACTAATCTCACCATCAGAAATTAGTCCTGAAAAAGCTATCGTTAAATATGTAGCAAAGGAAAAGTTTGTGAAGTATGAGAAGTGTGAGAAGTATGTTCAAGAAAATGTATATGTGAGAAGTGAAGATGAAAAGTTTGAAGGAGTTTTCTATAAGGTAGATAAGAAAGAGTATCGTGTAGTTCTTACTTACTGCAAACCAGTTGACAAATCAAAGTAATTGTTATATATTATAAGGGCAATCAGCGAGAGTTGGTTGCCCTTTTTTGTTTATACAATCAAGGGGGGCAGTATTCCTATCCCTACTGCAGTTAATCATAGCTATTACAGATGGGTGCTATGTAGCTTTACTGCCCCGAAGTTAAATCAATTAATATAAGGAGAACACAATGCTAACAACACAAGCAGATGTAAGAATAAAAGATTTTCCTAACTTTGTTGAAACTTTAATTGCTCAATTCAAAGCTGAGAAGTTTAGAGTGGGTTGGATAAAAAAAGATGGAACAAAGAGAGTAGGAAAGTTTGATATAGTATATAGAGTTCGTTGGAAACAATCTGATGGCTCAATGTATAAGCGTAAAAATAAAGCAAGGACTACTGACCCTATGAAATTTTTACAAGCGTATGATTTAGAAGATAATCGTACACCTAAAAATATTAATTATGCTACTATGAAGTGGCTTAATGTAGGTAAAAAGTTCTATAAAATCAATCACTTAAAGACCAAAGTTAAAGTAATAGAGTTCCCTAAAGTAGAGTTTGATGTCAAGAAAGATTTACTTGATGGCAAGTGGGATATATTGGAGAATATAAAATGACAATGATTAGAGATTTACAAAACTCTAAACTTCCAAATGGTTTAACTTTACGAGAAGATACTTTATTACGAGCATTAAAACTACAAGCTAGAACTGGTATGTTTTTGACTAATCCTAGAGTAACAGGATATAGTTCATTTGCTAAAGCTATACTAGCTTGTAAGACTTTTAATCTTGATAGTAAAGCACCAAAGACTTGTAAGAAATTATATCAACATCTAAAAGAGAAAGGATATTATAATGAGTAAGTCTTTAAAAAATAAAGTAGAAAGTTTTAAGAACACTACTCTCTTTTATGTTTTAAAATATATAACAAGAGATTGTGATATTAATTCTTTAAGAGATTTAAAGGATATAATTAATATGCAAATTGAAACTTTAGAAATATTAGAAAGGAACAAGAATGAGTGAGTGGTGTCAAAATAAAAAATGTCCACAGAAAAAAACTAAAGCACAAATGCGTGGAACTAAAGGTAAAAAATATTACCAATCTAATAAAGCTAGTGGGTACTACTCATATTGGTGTAGTATGGGTTGTCGTGATGAGTGGTGGAAAGAACATAAAACTACTTGTATAAATGCAGTTGGTTTTATTGATAAGCAAGTATTACCTTTAGAAGATTGTTGGTATGTTTATTATATTTGGAATTCGGGTGATGATGGTGACTATAAACTAGCCAATAAACTTTTAGGAGTTGACCATACGATAACAAGACAACAAGCACAAACACCAACACAACTTGCTAATAGAAATTATTGGCAAACCATAGACGACACACAAGCCAAAGAACTAGCACAACAACTTGGCTTGACAAATCAATAACAACCTGCTATATTATAGACATCATCTAGTTATCTAGGTGATGTCTTTTTTTTAACCAACAAGGAAAGGAGTACTCAATGGAAAAGAAGAAAGATATAAGACTTAATAAAGACTTTAGAAATCTTTACATAAAAGATTTCAGAAGATTTTTAGAGAGTCAAACAAACAACCCTAAATATCAAGCGTTTCTTGAGTCAAGAGAAAACTGTCAGACAAAGATTGATGACGCTTTTAAAACAGCAACTGCTGTTGTTGAAAGAAGATTTAATCCTACTGATGTAGCTGACTTAAGACGATTGCAAAATAAATATACAACTGTTGATTCAGTAGGAAAAGATAGTTGTTTTTATATGGCAGTTGTTGATAGCAAAGGGAAACCTGTTAATACTACAGATGAATACAATGATGAAGTTCAAAAGAAGAAACACTTTGACTTTAGATTGACTGGTAATATCAATGGTAGCGAATACAATAGGCAAAAAGATTTTGCTTATGCTTGGTATCGTGAGCCAATGAAAGCTAATGGATTAAATCCAGATTGCAATATAGAACATAGTGGCAATCAGAATAATCCAAATTTATCTCAACACCAAAATGCTAACAGCGATTGGCTTGAAGGTAATAGTGGTAGTAGTACAAATTATGCTGATAAGTGGGAAAATGATTTCGCTTTAGACATAATTGGAACGGGTGGTTGTCGGTCAAGGGCTATACCTTGTACTGATTCAGAGTATGCACAATTTGAAATGATGTTAATTGCAAAACAAGCAGTAATCAGAACACATCAAGAGTGGATTGGTTCTATTGTTAGAGCAGTTAATATAGTTGGCGACTCAATCAGAGCTATGAAATACAAGTCGGAAGTTGACGCACTTGCCAAAGAATATCAATGGGAACCTAGTGTTTCTATTAATAAAACTTTTGGTACTGCATTAACTATCAACCCCGCTAGTGTTAAGAGTATGACTAATGAAATACTTGGTTATAATACTCAACCTACAAGGGAAGAGAAAATTGCACTTGCAAAAGTAGCATTGAAAGAATACCAACAGAAATCTGTTGCATAAATTTATAGGGGTAGGCGAGCAATCGCCTATCCTTTAATTAACTAAAAGGAATTTACAATGAAAAAATTTAGAAAAGTAAGAAGTAATCACAATAGTTTATTTAATTATTTTATCTATGATAAAGAATATTTAAGTAAAGAATATGTAAATAAGTGTGAAAGATTTATAGATGATTTAGGTAAAAGAAAACTAGAAGATTGTTTTAAAATGGAGAATAAAAATGAACAATAAAACATACATAAGATTTACTAAAGATGATATAAAAAATATTTATTTAACATCAAGTAAATATGATACTTGGGTGGAGATAACTTTAAAAAGTGGTGATGAAATCCGAAGCCATAGTTTAGAGTTAGAAAATCTTACATTGAGTAAGTATAAATCTTATGTTGCATTTTTAGCAGTTAAATATTATTGGTTATCAACTAATAACGGGGAAGATTTTAAAGATAATACTATATACCCCCCTGCAACGGACAGGATAGCATAACATATTTTTATGGATTTGTCAAGTAATAAACCTATAAAAGTAAAAAAAGAAAGGATACCTTATGAGTTGGAACACAGCAAACCACAATACAGAAAAATATAGAGAAGAAGAACCTGCATATAAGAAGTTAGCCAAAGCAGTATTGCATAGGGCATTGTTAGATTTAGCAGGGTATCATGGAAACACAGGAAGTATTAGTAGGTCAGAAAAAGATTTGATTAAAACAAAAGCTAAAATATTTTTAAAAAGAAATAATGAAATGCTAGAAGTATGGTGTGATATGGCAGACATAGATTGCTATCATCTTGTAGATTTTTCAGATGAGCTGGTCTATCATTTAAACAGAGGAACATTTAAAAATCGTATGCCTCATATGGTAGTTGATAGATTTCTATATAAGTTTTAATATGAAAGAGGAAGATTTCTTATGGTACTTGACATTAATGCTATTATGTTATATACTGTTTAAAGTATTCGGGTGGTTATGAACATATTTCATTTAGATAAAAATCCAAAAGTGTGTGCTGAATATCATTGTGATAAGCATGTTGTCAAAATGATATTAGAATCAGCACAGATGTTATCAACTGCATATCAAAGACACGCAGGTAGGGAAGAAAAAGTTTATAAACCTGCACACGCAAAGCACCCAATGACTATATGGGTTGGTGATAGTATACAAAATTTTGGTTGGACATTATTGCTTGGCAATTGGTTAGGTTGTGAATTTGAAAGACGATATAATAAAATGCACAAGTCTATGAAAATAATAAATTACTTTATTGATTTTAATTTAACTTGGAAAGACAAGCTACCTAAAAAAAATTTTACTGCACCACCACTATGTATGCCTGATGAATATAAATGTGATGACTACATACAAGCATATAGAAATTATTATATTAATAAGAAAAAAAGTTTTGCAAAGTATACACGCAGAGAAATGCCAGACTTTATGAAAGACAAACCAAAGGAGAAAGATGAAACTAAAAAAGATACTAAGTAATTTAGAGATATGGTCATTGTATTACAGACAAGAGATTGTTTGGTTTATAGTTGGCTTTATTGTGGGAGGAATATTAATATGAAAATAAAAGAACTAGAAAAAAAATATACACTTGAAGAAATAATAGGTGCTTGGTATGAATGTTATGGAGAATATATGGAAGATGAGTATGAAGGCTTTATACAATTTTTAAAAAATAAAAAGGAAGAAGATGAAAATTAAAGATATAGAAAAAAAGATAGGAACACTATCTAATCCTAGTAAAATGCCTGCGTATGCGTGGGGTATATCAGCAAAGAAATGTAAGACAGGTGCAAAGTTAGCAAAGATAAAAGGAACTATCTGTAATAAATGTTATGCACTTAAAGGGCATTACACATTTCCTGTCACAGCAAATGCACATAAGATAAGATTAGACGCAATTAAAAAACCAGAGTGGGTAGATTATATGGCAGAACTCATTACCCAAAAGTACAAAAACCTAGATAAATCAAGGCTTTTTCACAGGTGGTTTGACTCTGGAGATATACAATCATACGAGCATTTGATGAAGATATTTGAAGTGTGTGAACTCACACCTCATATAAAATATTGGTTAGCTACTAGAGAATATAATATTGTAGCACAGATAAAGGAAGAAGATGTACCAAAGAATTTATGTTTGCGTGTATCTGCAATCAAAGTAGATAGCCCACCACCAAAGTTTTGGAAGTGGACATCAGGTGTACACAAAGATAAACCAGCAGTAGGACAAGAGTGTCCTGCCTATAAACAAGGTGGTGAGTGTAAGTCTTGTCGTTCCTGTTGGAGTCGTGAAGTTAAACAAGTAAGCTATAAGGAGCATTAATGAGTGATAAAATAAAATACTATTTTCCTAGTATACGAGATGAAAAAGGAGAAGTAGTATACATAGAAAGCAGGGGATATAAGAAAGCTGTAAAAAGTTTTCAAACAAAATATTCTAAACTTAAAGAAGTTATGGTTGAGTGGTATAAGAATAAAAAATTAAACCATAAACTACAGAAACTACCACTAGGAAGGAAGAAGAAGATAAGCAAATGGTAATCTATGATATACGAGAAGTGTTAAGAACTTCTATTGAAAAAAATTTAAATGCAGATGTGACAGATGCAGGCACCATGTTAGATGGGACAGGTGCAGACTTTGCATTTGAATTAAATGGCAGAAGATATGATGTTCAAATAAAAGATATAACAAAACCCAAAGCTACTACATCAAAGGAGTGGGTTAAAGGCTACAATAAGTGGAAGAACGAAGGAGTACACGGACAACAAGAACAAGAAGAACTTAACGCATCTTACAAACAATCCCTAGCTAATAAAAAAGAGAGAGAAAAGAAATGAAATGGGAGAATGAAAACAAAAAACGATAAACTAAATGCAATTAATTCAGAGAGGTTTGTAAATTATATGTGGTATAGCCCTAAACAATGGAGAGAGTGGAAAGCACGAGGCAAGAAAGATAAAGAAGCCTTGACAAATAAACAAAAGTATGATATAGGAGATAATAATGAAAAATTACAAAGTAAGACTATTCGGAGCAGGCGTGTTCGGAGAACATATAATTCCATTCAACACAGAGCCAACGGTAGAACAGATTGAAGATACTGTTGCGTTATTTATAAACGAAGGCATAATGAAATTGAGAATTGATTTAGGATTCCATGCTAGAAATAGATGGACTCTTACTTATGAAGAAATAAAAGCATGAACTATAAGCAACAACTAGAAGTAGTTAAAGGATTATTTGTTCCACCATCAACAGAGATGAGAGTGGATTGTCCTTTTTGTGCTAATAAAAATACTTTTTTAATTAGTACATTCGACAATGGATTAAGCTGGTATTGCTTTCATGCCTCGTGTAAAGCCAAAGGCAAACATCAAGGAGAAAAAACTATGGACTATGTAAATACTACATTTAAAAAGAAAGAAGAAAGTCCTGATACAGAATTTAAATTACCTGATAGTTTTAAAATAGTAGCAACAAATGAAAAAGCAAGAATGTATCTACATAAAAATAATTGTTGGGAAGCTTGGGCATGGGGTCGAGCTGACATTAAGTATGATGTACGACAAGACCGAGTTGTATTTTTAGTTAAGGATAAAAACACAGGCAAGTATAGTGGTGCTGTGGGTAGAGGATTAAATAAAAATGTTTATCCTAAATGGTTTATGTATGGGAGTAAGGAAGTTCCATTTAAATGTGGAGAATGTGATGATGCAGTTATCGTTGAGGATTGTGCTTCAGCTTGTGCTGTATCTAACATACTCACAGGCATATCCATAATGGGTACATCTTTAATGCCTGAACATAAAAAATATTTAGAGCCATATAAAAATTTATATGTAGCATTAGATAGAGATGCAACATCAAAGTCTTATGAGATTGCAAATGAATTAAAGTCTGATGGTTTTAAAAATGTAAAAGTAAAACCTTTAACAGACGATTTAAAATACTTTAACACAGATGAAATAAAGGAGATGTTTTATGGCAGATAGACCTAGTGCAGCAGAACCTAATCCAAAAAAAGATGATAGAGGTGAGCTTGATTTAACAAAAAGAATAGATGATTTAACCAACGAGAACAATAGATTAATAAGAGAGGTTGGTGAATTAAAAAAAGATAATAGGCATTTAGCACAACAAGTAGAAGACTATGTACAGAAACTTAGAGAGGCAGGAATAATTTGATAGAGAAACAGATAATAAAATTATTATTAAATAAATCTTTTTATACAAAATATAAAGGACAAATATCCCGAAGTGTATTTCAAGGTAACTTCGGTTCTTTGTTTGATACAATACAAAAGGCACATGAGAAGTATAATAAAGATATTAATATTGATGAGCTATATTCATTGCACACTGCTGTATTTAATCCAGCATTAACTCGTGCAGCTAAAGAACAGTTTAGTGAAATGTTGCAAGACATTCGTGAAACTCAAGAACCATCAACTGAAATCGCTGATGATATAGTAAAGATACTAGGCGAAAGAGATGTAGCACAGCGTATAGCTGTTGAGGCTACCGAAATTTTTAATGGTAAACCTGCAGACTTTAATATCATTACAAGATTAATTGATGAACATAAGAAAGGATTACCAACAGAAAGACTAGATGCTGTCACAAATGATATAGGTCAATTGATTGAAGAATTAAATGTGACAAGTAAATGGAAATTTAATTTAATGAGATTAAAAGAAAATATAGGTGGTGTTGGACCAGGAAATTTAGCTATCATTTTTGCTAGACCTGAAGTAGGTAAGACAGCATTTTGGGTAAGTCTTGTTGCTGCACCTAAAGGATTTGCTGAACAAGGTGCAAAGATACATGCGTTTATAAATGAAGAACCAGCAGTACGAACACAGATGAGAGCCATCAGTTGTTTTACAGGATTGAATAGAGAACAGATTACAAAAGATATTGCTGGTGCTCATTTGGAATGGGGTAAGATAAAAGATAATATTAAAATGATAGATACAGTTGATTGGACTATACAAGATATTGATAGTCATTGTGAAAAACATAAGCCCGATATTATAATTATAGACCAACTAGATAAGGTTAATATAGGTGGAACTTTTGCACGAACAGATGAAAAGTTAAGAGCAATCTATACAAGTGCAAGAGAGATAGCAAAGCGAAGGGACTGTGTTGTTGTGGCTATATCACAAGCATCAGCCGATGCACATAATCGAGATCATATATCTTTTGATATGATGGAAAATTCTAAAACAGGTAAAGCTGCTGAAGCAGATTTGATTATAGGTATTGGTAATAGAAATTCAAATGACCCAACAAATAATATGAGAATATTAAATGTAAGTAAGAATAAAATTACAGGTTGGCATGGAGACCCAGCTTGTACCATAGATAAATATATAAGTAGGTATGATGATTAGTACAATAGATGTAGAAACTTCCTATCAAAAGACAGAGAATGGTGGCATGGATCCATTACCATTTAATCCTAAAAATATTTTAGTAAGTGTAGGAATTAATGATGAGTATTACTTTACCAATCATAGTGAAAGAGTTGATGAGGGTTGCTACTATAAGATTCAATCTATATTAGATAAAACAAAATTATTAATTGGTCATAATATTAAGTTTGATTTAACTTGGCTATTAGAAGCAGGATTTAAATACAATGGTAGAGTTTATGATACTATGATAGGTGAGTATGTTTTAAATCGTGGCATAAGAAAAAGTTTAACATTAGATATGTGCTGTAAGCGTAGACGAATAGGCTCAAAAGACAAGGAAATACAGGAGTTTATGGACAGAGGAGTATCCTTTGAGAATATACCAGTAAGAGTTGTAGAAGAATATGGTAGAATTGATGTAGCTATTACTAGAAAACTTTTTGATTCTCAAATGGATGATTTAAGATTGGAAAAAAATAAAGGATTATTATCTACAATTAAAATGATGAATGAATTTTTAATTGTGTTAACAGATATGGAAAGAAATGGAATCCATATTAGTTTAGACAGTTTATCACAGGTTGAAAGAATTTATCGTGCCGAGTTTGAGCATCTTAAACAGAAGATTGATAAGATTGTATATGAAAAGATGGGAGATACACGAATTAATTTAGCAAGTCCTGAACAATTATCATGGCTTATCTATTCTAAAAAACCAAAGGATAAAGAAACATGGGCAAAGCTATTCAATATTGGAATAGATAAACAAACAGGAAAAAATAAAAAGAGACCACAATATTCTCGTATAAAATTTAGAGAGTTGGTTAGAAATAATACAGAGGTTCTACATAAAACAACTGCCAATCAATGTATCGATTGTAAAGGTAAGGGTGTAATTAAAAAAATGAAAGTTGATGGCACACCTTATAAAAAATATAGTAAGTGTAGTGGTTGTGATGGAGATGGATATACTTACACACAGCTTGCTAAACTTGCAGGGTTTAATCAAAGACCTAGAAGTGTGTATGATATAGCTGAAGCTGGATTTAGAACAGATAGAATAACTTTAAATAAAATTGTAGGTGAAGCTGAGGGTGAACTGAAAGAATTTATAGATGCAATTATAAGACATAATTCTATTGATACTTATTTACATACATTTGTTGCTGGTATTAAATCATTTACAAATGAAAATAATATGCTACATCCTAAATTTATGCAAGCTGTAACAGCAACGGCAAGGCTATCAAGCAGGGATCCAAACTTTCAGAACCAACCAAGAGGTGGGACATTTCCTATTCGTAAAGTTGTCACATCTAGATTTGACAATGGTCGTATACTTGAGGTAGACTTTGCACAATTAGAATTTAGAACGGCTGTATTTTTAGCACAAGATAAACAAGGTATGGAAGATATAAAAAATAAAATAGATGTTCATCAATACACTGCAGATATTATTGGTGTGTCTAGACAAGATGCAAAGGCACATACCTTTAAACCTTTATATGGTGGAACAACAGGTACTGAAGAAGAAAAAAGATATTATAAAAAATTTGCAGAAAAGTATAAGGATATAACTGAATGGCATGGAAGATTACAAACAGAAGCTATTAAATATAAACAAATTAAATTACCTACAGGTAGAGAGTATGCGTTCCCATATGCAGAGAGAATGCCTTGGGGTGGATCTAGTTATAGTACACAAATAAAAAATTATCCTGTACAAGGTTTTGCTACAGCAGACATTGTACCTTTAGCTTGTATAAAAATATATAAGTTAATGAAAGAACAGAAGGTAAAGAGTTTACTTATAAACACAGTACACGATTCAATTATAGCTGATGTTTACCCTGGTGAAGAATCCGTAATGAGTAAGATATTTAGACAGGGTACGGGTTCTGTAATACCTGCATTGAAAGAGTATTATGGAATTAATTTTAATGTTCCTCTTGACACAGAGGTCAAGATAGGATATAATTGGTTAGAAATGAAGGAGGAAAAATGAAAAAAAGAA
>VTLG01000174.1_pt1 | contig 20360 bp, 16 predicted proteins | sample 4694571 | NCBI WGS metagenome assembly VTLG01 (sample SAMN12604809, study PRJNA352737) | marine metagenome | biome: ENVO:00000447; feature: ENVO:00000209|ENVO:00000569|ENVO:01000036; material: ENVO:00002151; isolation source: viral sequences binned using virsorter ... | reverse complement strand
CAACGCTTGTACTGAAGTTACATCAGCCGACGATAGTGACGTTTGCAACCTTGGCTCCATCAACCTTGGGCGCATTGAGTCAATACAAGAACTCTCAGAAGTCGTTGACCTTGCCATCCTCTTTCTCTTGTGCGGAACGCTACGAGCAGACTTACCCTATGCCAAAGTCGGAAAAACGAGAGCTAAGAATAGACGTTTAGGTTTGGGCTTGATGGGAGTCCATGAATTTCTTTTAAAACAAGGGAGCAAATATGAAGTTACCCCCGAACTACATAAGTATCTATCGGTATACAAAAGTGCATCTGATAGAGCTTCTACGAAATATAGCGACTTACTTAGCATATCTCATCCTGTGGCTAACCGCGCCATTGCTCCTACTGGTAGCATTAGTATACTCACAAGTAGCACCAGTGGTATCGAAAGTGTATTCGCGGTGGCGTACAAGAGGCGTTACCTCAAACACGGAACAGAATGGCACTACCAGTACGTAGTCGATAGCACTTCTCAAGAACTCATTGAACGCTATGATGTTGATCCTGATTCAATAGAGTCGGCTCTGGACTTAGCTAATGATTTCGAGAGGCGTATTAAGTTTCAAGCTGACGTTCAAGACTACGTTGATATGTCTATTTCTTCTACCATTAACCTTCCAGCTTGGGGTACTGATGGTAATAATGAGGATTTAGTAAAACCGTTCGCTCAAACTTTAGCCAGCTATGCCCATCGTTTGAGAGGTTTCACCTGTTATCCTGACGGTTCCCGTGGTGGTCAACCGTTAGTGCCTGTATCATATGATGAGGCGAAGGATAAACTTGGTGAGGAATTTGAGGAAGGAGTAGAAACGCACGACATTTGCGACATAACAGGCCACGGGGGAAGCTGTGGAGTATAACGATGGCAAGAAACTATAGACGAGAGTACGACACTTATCACGGGAAGCCTTCACAAATTAAACGAAGGTCATCCCGTAATAAGGCCAGAAGGTTACTTATCAAAAAACGAGGTAAAGTAGCTTTAGCTGGCAAAGACGTAGACCACGCTGATCGTAACCCAACTAATAACAGCGTTAAGAACCTACGTATCCAGACGAAATCACGTAATCGTCGTAGAAACAAATAACACCCAATATGTGAACAGATGAAAACATCAAAGCAAATCCCCCCAATAGACAAGGCTCTGCTTGAGTGCCTAGACGGTATGTTTCCAGACTGCGCTCCTAATTTCAAAGACACAGAAAAAGAAATTTGGATAAAAGCTGGTCAAGTTTCAGTCGTTAGGTTTCTGAAAAAGAACTTTGACAAGCAAAACGAAACTGTACTTAGGAGTGAATGATATGTGTTTAGGAGGAGGTACTACTGTAGCGGCCACCCGCCCCCCAAGCTGTAGAAATCCCTGAACCACCAGAGTTAGCGGATCAAGGCGAAGGTGCTGTGCAAAAGACCAAAAAGAAAGGTCGTAGTTCGTTACGTATTAAGCGACAAACGGATGTGAATGTTGCAGGTGCAAGCGGAACAGGCGTAAACGTACCGGAGTAATCTCATGGAACAACGAGACTATAATACTGATGGTACAGCTAAAGGGCGGTACGCTCAGTTAGAACAGGCTCGTGAACCTTTCCTACAGAGAGCGAGAGAAGCCTCTAGGTTGACCATTCCCTCTCTTATACCACCTGAACACCATGCTCATACTACTGACTATGAAACCCCCTTTCAAAGCGTTGGCTCCAGAGGTTTAAACAATCTCTCTGCCAAGCTTTTGTTATCGCTCTTACCCCCTAATACCCCTTTCTTTCGCCTTACAGTAGATGACTTTACCCTTGCCGAAATGACGCAAGAGGAAGGTATGAGGGCGCAAGTTGAGGAAGCGTTAGGTTCAATAGAGCGTAGTGTCCAAACCAAGATCGAACAGGATGCACTTAGGGTATTCACTTTTGAGGGCTTAAAGCATCTATTGTGTGCAGGGAATGTGCTTCTCTATCTTCCAAAAGAAGGTGGCATGAGGGTCTTTAAGTTAGACACATATGTTACGAAGCGTGATCCCAAAGGTAATGTTTTAGAGATTATTGTTAAGGAATCGGTCACTCCTGACTCCTTACCTGAAACCACTAGAGCCAGTATAACCGATAAGCTTTCTTACGGTAATGACTCTAATGAAAAAACTTGTGATCTCTTTACGTGTATCAAACGGCGTGACGACAAGTGGGAAGTATTTCAAGAGGTACATGGTTACATAATTCCTGAAAGCATAGGTAACTGGCCTCTGGATAAATCCCCTTGGTTAGCTCTGCGCTACACTCGTATTGAGTCTGAAGATTATGGCAGAGGTTTCATCGAAGAATATATCGGTGATCTCAAAAGCCTAGAAGGTCTTACTCAATCCATTGTCGAAGGTTCTGCGGCGGCAGCTAAAGTTCTCTTTCTTGTCAATCCTAACGGAACGACAGATCAAGAAACTTTGGCTGAAAGCTACAATGGGGCTATCGTAGATGGTAACGCAGATGATGTTTCTGTACTACAGGTTGAGAAGTATGCTGATTTTCGTATTGCATATGAGGCAATTAACCAGATCACAGAGAGGCTTTCGTTCGCGTTCTTAATGAACACAGCTATTCAACGGAACGGTGATCGTGTTACCGCTGAAGAAATCCGCTATATGTCTCAGGAGCTTGACTCCGCGTTAGGCGGTATGTTCGCGCTTCTCTCACAAGAATTTCAACAACCACTTGTATCCATTCTCATGTCTCGTATGGAACAGGCTGGTAAGTTACCCAAGTTACCTAAAGAAAAAGTAAGGCCAGAGATTGTGACGGGCCTTGAGGCTTTAGGTCGTGGTCAAGATTTACAGAAGTTACAAGCCTTTGTTCAAGATATTGTAGCTATAGGACAGGTTAAGCCTGAAGCATTACAAGCTCTCAATGAAACTGACCTCATTAAGAGGCTGGCTACAGCGAGAGGCATGGATGCCAAAGGTCTTATCAAGTCGGCTGAACAGCTTCAGTTTGAACAAGAACAAGCTATGCAACAACAACAGCAAATGCAGATGCAACAAATGGCTGAGAAGCTTGGGCCAGAAACTATTAGACAAGTAGGAAACGCAGTTAATGGACAGCAATAAACCTAAAGACGAAAGCAAGAAACCCGAAACCTCTAAAAAGAAGGAGCTACCAATGTGGGAAGGGGCCGCTAACGCTAAAGTAGGCGTGGAGTACCAACTTCCTTCAGGTGCTACAATACAAAATGGCTGAGACTGTGCAAATCGCTGGTGATGATGCAGGGCAAGCCCCTGATGGTCACGATGAACAAATGGCTAATTTAGCTGATGGTGTAAAACCTGAAGCTGAAGAAGAAAAATTATTAGCTGGTAAGTATAAAACTGTCGAAGAAATGGAGAAAGGCTACAAGGAGCTTGAGTCTCGCTTGGGTCAGCCTAAAGAGGAAGAACAAGAAGCGACAGAAGAAACTACCGATTTAAAAATTGATACACCTTCAGAAACCGATGGCCTTGATTTAAACGCAATGTCGGAACGGTATGCTGAACAAGGCGAACTCCCTGCTAAAGATTATGAAGCTCTGGAAAAAGCTGGTATATCTAAAGATATTGTTGACCAGTACATAGAAGGTCAGAACGCTCTTGCTCAATCACATTTTAATTCCATCACTTCTGAAGTAGGTGGCGCAGAGTCTTATGGCGACATGACCACATGGGCTGAAAGTAACCTATCTGAAGGTGAAATAGACGCATTTAATAGGGCTGTGGATTCGGATGTGCATACAGCCCGTTTAGCTGTTCAAGGTTTGAAGGCTAAATATGATTCCGTGAATGGTGTCGAACCAAGCCTAACAGGTGGTGACTCCTCTGGTACTGCTACTGATGTTTATACGTCGATGGCACAGCTACAGAGAGATATGGCATCTTCAGATTATAAGTCTGATTCAGCGGAACGTATGCGAGTGCAGAATAAACTGGCTCGTTCTAACATAATGTAAAACTACAGGACTTTCCCCCCATCGTAGTTTTACCTGTCATCGTCATTGAGGTTTGCGGTTCTCCCTCAGATGATGGCGAGGTGAGGGAGAGGTTTTAACTCCTTTCCCCTTCTCCCTCACCGACAGTGCTGACTGTTACTAAAGTAACTTTAGTCGGCTGTCTGCCTAACTTTACAAATCCTTTGCCCCTGATGTTTTAACTGAGGTTATTACCTACGGGATACCTTTGTGTGATGTAAGTGTAATGGCGTTTTTTCCATAACATTTATACGGAGATACAAAATGGCTAACGCTACTGTCTCTCGCTTGGGTCAGGCTAATACGTCTGGTGATGCAGAGGCTATTTTTCTAAAAGTGTTTAGTGGCGAGGTTATGACCAGCTTTGGTGAGAAGGTTGTAACGGCTGATAAACACATGGTTCGCTCCATTTCGTCAGGGAAGTCGGCACAATTCGCAAAAGTTGGACGCAATTCAGCCGCCTACCATACACCGGGAGCCGAGATTGTTGGAACAGCAGTTCCGCATAACGAAGTAGTGATTTCGATAGATGATTTGCTTATAAGCCACTCATTTATTGCCAGCATCGACGAGGCTATGAATCACTATGATGTCAGATCGGTATACTCATCTGAAATGGGCAAGGCTCTCGCAGAGCAATATGATCGTCACGTTCTGCAAGAAATTTGTTCTGCGGCTCTAACATCATCCCCAACCATTACGGCTGAAACAGGTGATGTGGGATTGATTGTTACGGACACTGATGCTGGCACTGATGCCGACTCATTGATCCAATCAATCTTTGATGTTGCGGCAAGCTTTGATGATAAAGGTCTACCAGAAGATGACCGTTATGTTTGCATGGCTCCAACGCAATATTACCTCATGGTAAACAGTTCTTCCAAATTGATTAACGTCGATTATGGAAACGCTGGTAATGGTTCTATTGCTGGTGGCAAAGTGATGGATGTAGCTGGCATGAAAATTGTCAAGTCTACGCAAGTTCCTACCACTAACGTAAGTTCTGGTGTAGCGGCTGGTGATGGCGATGCCCGTCATGCTGTCGATGCGCGGAACACGGTTGCCCTTGCTTGGCATAAGTCGGCTGTCGGTACTGTTAAGCTTCTCGATCTCGCTGTTGAGAAAGAGTACGACATTCGTAGACAAGGTACTCTCATGGTTGCTAAGTACGCTTACGGTCATGGGGTATTACGTCCTGAGTCTGCTGCTCAAATTCGGAGTGCGGCTCCTTAATGTCCTCCCTGTGGGAGAGAGCTTTCGGGTTCTCTCCCATTTTTTTCCTAAAGTAACTTTAGTGGAGCTTTACATGGCTACAGTAACTACACCTACTTCAGAGCTTGAGGCTGTAAACTCAATGCTGTCTGCCACAGGTCGTGCGCCTGTAAACTCCCTCACTGGTGGTTCTACTGATGTGGCAATCGCTAAGAATATACTTGATGAAATATCACGCGAAGTTCAAACGAGGGGATGGCATTTTAACACTGACAAGGAATACACCCTCACTCTTGATGGCGACAGTAAGTTACCTCTACCAGCTAATACCTTACGAGTGGACTCTGTTTCTGATGATGTAAATGAAGATGTAGTTCAACGGGGTTCTTATCTATACCACCGCAAAAATCACACAATGGTTTTTACAGCTAATATCAAGGTTGATCTTGTCGTTCTCCTTACTTTCACTGATTTACCAGAGGCCGCAAGGCGTTACATAACAGTTAGGGCCGCTAGGATTTTCCAAGAAAGTCGAGTCGGTTCTGATACTAAGTCAGCCTTTAACAGATCAGATGAAGCTACCGCTTTAGCTCTACTCAAGAAGGCTGAAGGTAAGACGGGTAATCACAATATCCTCTACGGTAATAACGATACGTACCGAATAATTGACAGACGTTCACGGTATAGCTCATGGCTTTAATTTCTTCATCCATACCCAACCTTATTAGCGGCGTATCCCAACAACCTTATTTAATGCGTACTCCTACTCAAGCTGAGAGACAGGAGAACTTTTTATCGTCAGTGGTTGATGGTCTACGTAAACGTCCACCTACGACACACCTAGCCAAACTACAGACATACGCCTCTGACTCTGATACGGAAGCTTTAAGTCATCTACACACAATAGATCGAGATGGCTCTGAACGCTATGTTGTCGTGGTTCCTAAGAACGCTACCAAGATACGTGTGTTCGATCTCGCTGGTGTAGAGAAAACAGTCACATATGAAGAACTGACAGATACTTTATTAAGTTCCGTTGCTTCAACTTCTACTGGAACTGGCCTACAATTATACATAGCTGATGGGACAGATATAACTCTAACGAGTACAGGTATATCTACCGCAACCGTTGTTTGGGAGATGTCGGCTGTAAGTGACTTTAGTTCTGGCGTTACGACACTACGGACTGACACGGCAAACACTGACGCAACTGTAGGTACATTTACTACAGGTAATTACATACGGGCTAGAGTGTCGGCGTACACCAGTGGGACAATCACTTGTACTGTTAAATCCAACAATCTTAATTACCTTCAAACTACCGACTCTGCGGCTGATATCAAAATGCTCACGGTTGCTGATAATACTTTTATCGTGAACCAGACTGTGACCACAGCTATGCAGACTGACTTAACAACAACAAGAGGTAACGAAGCTTTAGTTCGTATCCTTAGTGGTCAGTATGGTCGTAACTACCAGATTGCTCTTGTACCAGCTACAGGTTCAGGCGTAACGGTAAGCTACCAGACAAACAATGGCGGCACAGCTAGTGACTCCAATACCATAGATACAGTTCACATAGCTACACAGCTTACAAGTGCTTTGACGGGTTCTGGTATTGCTAGTGATATTACGGTTACTCGTTACGGTAACTCTATTCACATAAAGTGGAACGATGGTAGAGCTTTCTCTATGGCTGTCGAAGATGGCTATGGTGGAAAGGGTATGATCGGAATCAAGAAGAAAGTCGGTGACTACAAAGACCTACCGTTAGAAGCTCCTGACGGATACCATGTAGAGGTTACTGGTGATGATGATAACGCTTTCGACAGCTTCTATGTAAAGTTCGAGAAAGATGACACAGCCGACTCCAAAGGTGTCTGGAAAGAAACCGTAGCGGAAGGCATCAAGTATAAGCTCAATGCGGCTTCTTTGCCCCACACTTTACAGAGTAACGCTGACGGTACGTTTACTTTTAAACAGCTTACTTATGGTGATCGTATTGTTGGTGATGATACAGATTCAGCCGTTGATCCCTCCTTTATTGACTATAAGATTAACGATGTATTCTTTTATAAAAACAGGTTTGGATTCCTGTCGGATGAGAACGTCATTCTCTCCAAGGCTGGAGACTACTTTAAGTTCTTCCCTGATACAGCCACAACAATCCTAGATGACGGGCCTATAGACGTAGCCACTACGCACACGAAAGTTTCCATTCTCCGTCACGCAATCCCCTTTAACGAAAGTCTATTACTCTTTAGCTCCCAAACACAGTTTATTCTGAAGGGTGCTGATCTACTTACTCCCTCTACCGTAGCAATCAACCAGACTACAGAGTTTGAAACCTCAATAAACACTAGGCCAGTAGGTCTAGGACGATTTGTTTATTTTGCTACAGAGAAAAGTAAGTACAGTGCAATACGTGAGTATTTTGTCGAAGAAACTACAGATGTTAATGACAGTGTAGATATAACGGCGCACGTTCCTAAGTACATCCCCACGGCTGTTACACGTATTCTTACGTCTGATGCAGAGGATGTTGTTGCTGTTCTTACTTCAGGCGAAACTAACGCTATCTACTTCTACAACTTTTTCTATAACGGTACTGAAAAAATCCAATCAAGCTGGTCGAAATGGGTATGGCCTACCACAGATAAAATCCTTAACGCTGACTTTATCGGCTCCAAGATTTACCTGTTAATCGAAAGAGCAAGCGATGGGTTATACCTAGAAAGTCTTGATGTTGGCTTGGGTGTTACAGAAACAGATTCCACCTACCAATACTACTTAGATCGTAAGATCAATGAGTCCAAGATGACGATTTCACATGATGCTGGTACTGGTTTAACCACATGGGTCGTACCTTATAACACCAGTGATTCCCAATCTCGAACTATGGTTGTTAGGGCTGGTAACACAGATCAGAGCTTGACTGAAGGTACGGTGCTTTCTCTTACCAGAGTCAACGATACTACTTTTACCAAAACAGGAAACTACACAGCCACAAAAGTCATGTTTGGGTGGAACTATACTAGCCGCTATAGGTTCTCCATTATTTCTGTCAAAGATAGCTCAACTACAGGCCATCAAGCCTCTATTGGCGCAGGGAACTTAACTATCAACAATATGTATGTGTTCTTTGCTGACACTGGTTTCTTCAATGTCGAAGTCACGCCAGAACTAGGGTCTACGTCCACGTACACATTTACAGGGCGTGTCGTAGGGGCTGGCGATAACGTACTTGGTACTACAGCTTTAGAGACAGGACGATTTGAATTTCCTATTGCGGCTGAAAACTCTGAGGTTGTTGTCGATCTGGTGTCTAACTCGTTTCTGCCCGTAGCGTTCCAAGCGGCTGAATGGGATGGTGAGTTTGTTCTCCAATCGCGGAGGATGTAGTGGCCTATGTAAAACCGTTTGAACTCCATGACCTAGCCCCTATAGCCAAAAACCTTAGAGAAGATGACAAACGGGAAATTGAGGCCGCTATCGGTATCGCACCTGAAGCGGCTTTATTAATGTCCATTACGTCTGCTGACTATTGCAATGTCATTATGACAGATAAGCCTGTCGGTATTTTTGGGCTGGAAGGTAAAGCTACTTTAGGACAACCGTGGATGTTGGCTACTGATGATATAAAAGATTGCCAAATACAGTTTCTTAAAGAGTGCCGTAATTTTATTGACGAAATGCTTACCTACTACCCCATTCTTTCTAATTTTGTAGATGAACGAAACACCCTGCACCAAAAGTGGCTGTCTTGGTGTGGCTTCATTCCTTTTAAGCGTATCGAAGGTTACGGGATAGCTCAGATACCCTTTATTGAATATGTGAGGATTTAAAATGATTACACCTATGCAAATGTTCGCCGTTAGTACAGGACTGAACGTGGCGCAGGGTTTCATGGGTTACAAAGCTAAACAGGAAGCGGCTAAAGCCCAAGCTATTGCAAACGTAAAAAAGGCGCAAGCGGCAACCCGTCAATTTAATTACGACATACAGGCTTTAGCTATCCAAGGGACTCAAGATGCTGATGCCTTACAGGTCGATAAGTTTGATACGCATATAGCCGCTATGAAAGCTAGGTCTACGGCTCAAGTATCGGCTGGTGAGTCGGGTGTCGAAGGTAACTCTGTAGATGCTCTCTTACGTGACTTTTGGGTACAGGAAGGTCGCGCTGAAATGTCCAAGAACAGAGCATATGTCGCTCGGCTTAGACAACGTAATGCTCAACGCCAAGCTTCTTACATGAATATGATGAATGTCTACGCAGGGCTACAAACACCTCGCGGCCCAAGTATGTTGGGTGCGTTGCTTGGTATAGGTGCTGGCATGGCAAAAGACTATGTAGCTCTCGACTTACATAAAGGATGAACTAAATGGCTACTACAATAAAAAGTCCCAAAACTAGGGTACAGGTAGCAGACCTTAATTTAGATGCCCCTGCCCAATCCCAAGTCGTTGCTCAGATGACGAACTTTGGTGTCCCAAATATTCAGCCTGATTATCAAATCTCTAAAGAAACCCAAGAATTTGCGGATATGCTTGGGGCTGTACGATCTGATCTTATCCCTGCCTATAATAAGTTTGCGGCTGATGATGCTGAAGAAAAGGGTAAGGCTTGGCGTGGTGCTTTCGGCACGATGACGGCTGAAGAATCCAAAAAGTTCTATGAAGCAAAGATACCTGAACATACAGGCGTTTATGCTGTTGCCCTTCAGTCAGCCTACGGTAACAAGATGGGTCTTGAGAGGCGTACTGCTTTAGCTCAAGAAACACTCAAAGACCCAAACTTTCTTATCAACTTTAACAGACTAAAAGACCAAAACGGAAATCTTCTTCTTGATGAGAACGGTGTTCCTACAGGTGAAAAACGATTAGGGGCAGACGGTAATCCTATTACCCTTCAAGATTATCTAAATGAACTACGGGCAAAAGACTTAGGTACTGATCCACCAGCTAACGTGATGAGTGCTTATGACCGCACAATGGAGAGCTTTAGGCATGAACTACGTGCCGACCAGACAGAGCTTGAGGCCGCACATAAGAAACTAAGGGTAGAAAACGTGTTTATGGAATCTGCCGTAGCTGTTTTGAGTAACCCTGACAAGAAAACTCTAGCGGCTAAAATGGAGGGTTTCTACAACCTTAAAAAAGGTTTCGGCCCTGAATCACTCTTACAGGTTAGTAACACACGTTTTAACGATCTTACTATGGCTGTTGCTGAACGATTTGCCCAAGAGGGTAATGTTGAGGTTGTTGATGCTTTAATAGGACAGCGGCCTGACGGTGGCTCCCTGTTGCTGACCCCTGCTTACAAAGGAAAAGCTGGACAGCTACTTAAACAAGCACATACAGCGAGAGATAAGAAGTTAAGTGAAGCTGGTGAAAAACTTTATGCTGAATATGCACCTTTAGCTCAATCTGGCACACTCAAAGGTGTGGATGGTAGAGACTTTGGAGATCACCTAGTTAAAGGCGAGGACGGTAAGACAGACTTTGAACGGTTAAGAGATCAAGGTTTAACAACCACCCAAATCATTGCTTTGCAAAGTGCGAACCAAAGAGAGATAGATGAATTTAATAAGAAATTAGCAAAGCAATCTAAAGCTACTATTATGTCAGCGGCACAGGAAAGAAGGTTATTTAAAGTAGACTCTAACGGGGAATTACAAACTGTTGAAGAACTCTTAGCGGATAAATCGAATCCATTATATTCTTTAATAAAATCTGATCCAGACAACTTTAATCCCAACTTTTTGACTACTCAAAGAAACGCACAGCTTGCAGCCAAAAACCGATTTGAGCGTATACAAGACCAAAGGGCATATGAAAAAGCTCAACCTGCTATGTTAGAAATAGACCAACGCGCCCGTAACGGTGAACTCCCTGAGAATTGGACTACTATTCCTAAATATGCGGAGGCTATGGCGGCTCAAAATGGAGGTAAGGGTGTAACTGCAAAATGGATAGGCGATTACAACGACCGTAATACACAGGCGAAGCTGGACATTGCGCGGCAAGCAATATCGTCACAATTAGGTGATAAGTGGGATGATGTTAGTAAGATGCGGTATGTCAGGGGGCGCACAATAAACCAGATTTACAAGGAAGAAAAAGAGTTTTGGGATTCTTGGGCGAAAAATAAACACCCCGAAAGGGATGCTAAAGTAGTCGCTATTGAAAAGATTCGCTCTATGATAAACCAAGAGGACGGAAATCGCAAAGCACACCAAGCTAAACTCAAAAGAGAGCGTATAGCTAAAAACGCTAGTGAAGCTAAGATTAATATTCGTGAATTAGCTAGTGAATATGTTCTCAACCACGGTAATAAATTTGGCTCCCACATTCCCCATGATCCTACTAAGGGAAAGGTGCATCGTGAACTAGATAACATAGTAATTACTGTAGGTAATGGTGACGAAGCCAGAACAGCAAAAATGACGATACAGGACTTTAAGCAATATGGTGTAGATGAAGGTGTAAAACGTATTATCAGTCAAGGTGGCCCAAATGTTATGGCTGATGCACTTGAATTTCAGGTAACGCGAGACACATTAGCAAGCCCGTGGAAAGACGTGATGGAAAATGGGTCAGCCACAGATGTTCTTACGTTAGGTGATTATTCTGACCAAGAGTTTCCTAACAGCCCCTTTAACAGAGGGTATCAAATCTATTCCACATTAAAGTCTGCCAATCCAGCCATGCTGAACGAGATTGGTGACGCTCGTATGATCTACGATATGTACGATACGTTCCTGTTAGTCGCTGACGGTGATCGGATTGAAGCGGCGAAACATCTTACGAACAGGCTTAAACAAGCACAGATTGATCTACCAAAGATTTCGACACGGGCTGACGTTCAGACCGAAATGGAAAGCCAGTTAGAACCTTATATTGGGACTGACCCAAACAACCTACGTTCCCAAGCTGAACCTATAATTGAACGAATGGTGCAAGGCTATCTGGCTACTGGTGCAAATGCTAAACAAGCCGTCCAAAATGCTATGACCAGATACAAGTCAATGTATAAAAAAGTACACAATAAAATGGTGAGAACAGACGATCTCCCTCATATCGAAGATCCATTTACAGCTACGAGTATTGATAGCGGTGGGACATTTATGAAAGCTAATGAACAACACCTAGATCGTGCGCGGAAATACATAGCGGCAAAAATTATGGAAGATGATTTAGCTATAAGCACTCTTGGAGGTGGTGACGATCTTGATGAAGATAAATTCAGTTTAGTACGGGCAGGGAATATGTTCTTTGTCACATATAACGACAACCTTATTCCCCATGACTTCACTGACGATAGAGGGGCTACAACCATTGATGAAGATGGTGCAGAAATGCCTCGTACTCTAAGTATAAATAATGGGTGGTTTAATATTAATGAAATAGGGGAAATTCTAAAATATTACCAAAACCATTTGATTCCGAAAGGGAAACCCTAATGGCAGATCGTTACACGTTATCTGATGTTGTTGAACAGCCCCTTTCTCCCCCTGAACCCCGTCTTGAACAAGATATGCTTAACCGACAAGCACAAGAAACAATGGGGGATCAAGACACAACTTGGGATGTATTTACGGCTTCAGTCGAAGCTGATTCCATAACCAGCGACTTAATGAACCTCATGCGTTCTGATCCTGTCGAGCTTCAAGCGGCGGCTTCACATACTGATCCAGACTTTAGTTTAGATACGTTGGATGAGGTACAGAAAGCTACTTTATTCGATGGTTTACCAGAACATATGTATGACGTTTATGAAGATGCTGTGTCGTATGAACACGCTCTTGCCATGAAGAAATATAATGTTGATGTGCGTCTTAAAGCTGAACAAGTTCTTAACCGTCAAGGCATAGGAACACAGTTAGCTATACGTGGTCTTGTCAGTGTTCTTGATCCTGTAGCTCTTGGTGCGACTATAGCTTCTGAAGGTGCTTTAGCTCCTTTAATATGGGGAGCCAAGATTTCGCGTATGGGTAGCATCCTACGTGGTGGTGCAGTAGCTATGGGTACTAACGCGGCTTTGGAATCAGCTTTATATTTTAATGATCCCATGCGTAAACCTGAAGATATTCTCTATGCAGGGGCTTTAGGATTTACTCTTGGTGCGCCTCTGGCTGGCATCGTTCAACCTGCAATGGTACGTAGTTCTGTTCGTAAGTTTGCTGATGAAGCACAGCGGCGAGGGAACGGCGAGGCTCCTACCCATGTTCCTCAACTTGACGAGGACGGGCTTGATTACATAGCTCCACCTGATGCGGATACGCATAATGATGTACCTAACCTCGACATGGAAGATGTACCGCCCACGATTGCTGAACCAGAAGTAAAAGCGGAACCTTCTCCAGTAGTCGCTACGCCTGAAGGAGCAACGATTGCTGAACCAGAAGTACCCTTAACATGGAAAGGTTCAAAAGGAACACACCAAGCAGACGGATATACTATACAAAAGAAAGATGGTGAGTGGGAGATACACACAGGAACCGCTGATGAAGTATCAGATTCTAATCTCATAGAAACGGTAGGCTCTCTTAAAGGGGCTAAATCCCGTGTTGAAGTTTTACGACAACGTAAAGCGGAGCCTTCCCCTGAAGTAGAACCAGTAGTCGCTACACCTAAAGGGGATGCGCCAGAGGTTGATATTAACCAAGCGGATATTGAAGCTGAAGCTGTAGTAACAGGCGAAGCTGTCAAAGAAACTAAAGCTACTTTAACGGCACATAACAAAGAACTTGGTAAGGCTAAACGGGCTTTGACCAATTCACGATTAGCCGCAGAAAAATCCCCTTTAAAATGGGTAAAAGACAAAACTGATCCTGATGGTTTATATCGTGCTGACGGGTACTTTATTGTTAAAGCTGTAGATGTAGATGGAAAACCTACGGGCGAATGGAGGGTAGTACAAGGTGATGATGTTTTAGACCAATCAGGTTGGATGGATACGGTCAAAACATTAAAAGCTGGTAAAGAAATAGTCGAAAAGGCGCGGAGAACAAACCCTGAGCTTGAGGCAAAAATAAAAGAACTGGAAGCAAAAAAGGCCACGCTTAAAGAAGCTTCTCAAGCGGCAGAACAAGCGGATAAAGATGTTAAAGCAAAACTTTCAGGGTTCGACGTAAAAGACCCTAACAAAGCATCCACGGAACGCTACAATATAGCAAAGAAAGCTGTCGGTGGGGCTAAAGCATGGGCATCTAAAATACGGGTGTCGATGGGTTCAACGCTCATGTCCTCAGACCACGCTATAATCAACCATGTTGGACGGAAACTTGTTCCTGATGGTGTAGGTAGAGATACATTAGGACAAGGGCAATCATCCACAGCGCAAGAGATCGGCGCACGTTTTTATCAAACCCTTTTAACAAAATATGCGTCAGCTTCCGATGCTGGATTTAGAGCTTGGCGTAAAGCAACTGGTAGAAGTCGGTTTGGATTTAAGGCCCGTCAAGAATACGAAGAAGCTGTAACGAAGGCTATTCGGGCTGGTGGTTCTGATGACCCACATATAGCGAAAGCGGCCCAAGCTTTACAAGGGATGTATAGAGAGTTTGCTGAACTTCTCCGCGACAGTGGTGTAAAGGGGTTTGAAGAACTTATGCCGAGTTCCAACTATGTTCCCCGTTTATTCAACTTTAATGAAGTAGGTGCAATTCACGACACAATAGGAACAGGCAACCTTGAGTTACTTATTGCTCAAGCAATCAAGAACGCAACTAAAGGTTTAGATGAAGATGACGTTGCTAAAGTCGCTAAGAAATACGTTGAGACATTACGTAGAGTTCGCACTGGTGAATCCACACTTAACCATGTCCAGCTTACGGAGCTTCAGTTTGAGACTTTAAAAGAAATGGTTGAAGGTGAAATATCTGATAAAGCTTTGAACGCTATTCTTTCAGGTATTAAGACAGGTACAGGAGAAGGTGTCGTATCCAGAGCGAAGAAACGCCTTGTCTTGGACGAAACAGCTACAATTAAAGTCAACGGTGTCGATTACAGCTTTCAAGACCTGTTAATGAATAACGCCTTTGACGTAGCAAATATGTATGCTCACCAAATGTCAGGTCAGATTGGCCTAGCCCGTGTAGGAATTAAAAGTCGGGCTGATTGGGCTAAACTTATGTCCGACATAGATAACACAAAGCATCTTTCTGGTTTAGATGAAGCTGATATAGCTAATCAAAAAGAAATGCTAGACATTATCTACCGTTCAATCACGGGTGCGCCGTTACACAAAAAAGGCATGACTTCTGAAATGCTTCAGTTAATTCGTGACTATAACTATGCCCGTGTGATGAACCAGACAGGGTGGGCGCAGTTACCCGAAATATTTAACGCTATGGGTGAACACGGCATCATTACCTTTATGAAAGCCATCCCTACCTTTGGTCGAATCATACGAAACGCCAAGACAGGAACTTTCAACGATGAATTTATGGCTGAACTAGACAGTATATGGGCCTTTGGTAATGACCCGATTATACGTAGAGCTTCCAGCCGTCATAGTGAACCATCTGAAGGTGTCGCTGTAGATAGCAGAGGTGTCCGAATACCCTTCACTCAGAAACGTGTCGGCAACATGGAGGGTATACACCGTACTCTTAAAGCGGCTGGTAAAGTTACTTCAACGCTTTCAGGCATGGCCCCAATCACAACAAGCTTTGAGCGTATGACCGCTATAATGATTGTTAAGAACTTTGCAGACATGGCGAAAGGTTCTTCCAAATACACAATGGAAAGACTTGCCGCTATGGGGATCAACGATAAAAATAGCTTGGAATCAATTCTCACCCAATTAAGAACCCATTCTGGTACGGTTGAAGGCCCGTTGAGTGGTCGGACAATTAATGCTCTTAACATTGATAAGTGGGATGATATTGAAGCTAGAGAAGCATTTATAACGGCTGTCCAGAGAGCTACGCACAGATCAATCCAGCGTAATAATGTTGGAGATATGGCTAAGTGGATGACAACTGATCTAGGGCAAACCGCAATGCAGTTTCGTTCCTTTGTCTTTGGGGCTTATGAGAAGCAGACCTTACGTGGCTTTAATCAGCATGATTCCGCTATGGCACTTCAATTCATTATGACAACGATGGTTGCGGCTATGGCGTACACTGGTCAGACCTATGTGAAGTCGATAGGACGTAAGGATCAGAAAGAATACCTAGATCGAATGTTGTCACCTTTGGCAATAGCGAAAAGTGGATTCCTACGTTCAGGGTGGGCTTCCTTACTCCCTGCGATGTGGGATGCAGGGGCAGACTTTATTGTAGACCCACCCCATGCTTGGATGTTTGGGTATGCTCGTTCTTCAGGACAGGCTTCACATATTGTGGAGGGTATTCCTACTGTCGGTATGTTTACTGCCGCTAAAAAATCTGCACACGCCCTTGTTGAGTCAGGACTTACCTCAAGAGAATTAACACAAAAAGACATAAGAACATTAGGTAGTTTAATGCTATTTCAGAACCTTCATCCTGTTCAGTGGGTCATAAACGCGGCGGCTTCTCAATTCCCTGAGAGACAAAGCACACTAAAGTAACTTTAGTTCCGTAACGGAGATTTCAATGCCAAATTCATATGTGACGTATACCGGAAACGGTAGTACGGACACTTTTGCTGTGCCTTTCAGCTTCATAGATAGAACTCATGTTGCGGTTACGGTAGATGGCTCAAGTGCAACCTTTTCGTGGCTTAGTGATTCACAAGTCCAGACGGATTCTGCCCCTGCTGGATCAACAACTTTGAAGATTGCTAGGGATACACCAAATACACCTATTGTCGATTTCACTGATGGCTCAACTCTCGTTGCGGCTGATCTTGATACAGCATCTATCCAAAGTATTTACATAGCAGAGGAAGCAGAGGACAGAGCCAACGATTCAATTACGTTAGCGGCTGATGATAAATGGGATGCAACAAGTAAGATCATTAAAAATGTCACTGATCCAACATCTGCACAAGACGCAAGTACAAAGGCTTATACGGATGCGCAAGTTGCTGGTGTAGCCACAAGTGCAACAGCGGCGGCGGCTAGTGCCACAGCGGCGGCGGCTAGTGCCACAACTGCGTCTGGTCACGTAACAACGGCCTCTGGTCACGCTACGACAGCTTCAGGTCACGCCACAACTGCCACAACTCAAGCGGCGGCGGCGGCTTCAAGTGCATCTGCGGCGGCGGCAAGTGCGGCATCAATAACATCAGGAGCCTCAGTTGGGCTTGTTCTGGCATTAGGAGGCTAAGATGGCAGAAACATTTCAAAGAGTAATTCAAGATACGACGGGTAGTTATGCTACGATTTACACCTGTCCATCAGCGACTACAGCTATCGTAATAGGGATGCAAGCGGCTAACGTCCATGCGTCTGATGCTAAAGCATTTGGTGTTAAAACTTTAACAAGTGGTGGTGCAAGTGAAGCAATTATCGCAAACGATATCTCCATTCCTTGCAATGACACTCTCGCGCCTGTTCAGGGAAAATTGGTCTTGGAAGCTGGTGACTATATGCAAATCAAAGGAGCAGATACGAACATTGAAGTAACTTTATCGGTTCTGGAGATTACCTGATGGCTTTTCTTAACGGCACTGATCCTTCATTAAGACAAACCCGAACACCTACGACTCAGGAGTTTACTGCTAGTGGTCAAACCGCTGTCACTCTGTCGGACACTCCACCAACTGAAGATAGCGTAGTAGTTACATTCGATGGGATCACTCAGCATCGAAGCACTTACTCCATCTCAGGTACGACCCTTACCTTTGATGCAGCGGTCCCTACTGGTGTCTCAAAAATCGAGGTAACGTACACGACATCTCACGGCGTTTCCTCGCCAGCCGACAGTAGCGTTACGAGCGCCAAAATTGCGGACGGGGCTGTTACAACAGCGAAACTCGCAAGTGGACTTGGCTTCCTCACACGCGATGAACATGGTAAAGCTGTTCGCGCAATGATGCTTGAAATCGCTGACACCAAAGGTGCGGCCATAGGATTTCCCGAAGGGAACGCTGATCCATTCGATACGGATACGATTACAGCCACAAGTACAAATGCCGAATATGACGCTGCAAACGATTACTATAAGCCCTCGCCTAATTTAACACTCTTGAATACTGAAGCAAAAGCTCCGAAAGCATCAGCCTACACCATGCAATTAAGCGGCCCTTGGGGTGGTGACTACAACGGATATATCCCTCGTCTGATCGACGGTGATACGGATAGTTCTTGGCACTCATGGGCCGAAGGGACATCCGACATCTGGCAAGTATATTTTTCAGGCGGTGGTGAGACAGCAACAGCGTGTAAAGTCGGTAGTAACGCTTCCTACGCTGGCGCTCACAACTCAGGTTCAGCCCCTTATTCTAGTATAGTGTTGAAGGGGAGTACGGACGGGGCAAGCTGGACAACGCTCTACACCGTTCCAAGTGGCGATCTACTAACAACAGCAGACACCATGTATACCTACTCGTTTACCAACACCACAGCTTACCAGTGGTACAAAATAGATTGGTCTTGGAGTAATTCTTATTACCACAAAGGGCCAACTGAATTTGCGTGGTATGAGGGCGATGGAACATCAACAAACGGAACCTTTGTCTCCCCTGCATACACAGCGACAGCCACACCGACCAAGGGCTACATTACGGTCCAAGCGCAGTTCGTGAGTACGTCCACACTTAATACCGACATGACCGCTGAAATCAGTCGGGACGGTGGGACAACTTGGACAGCGGTAACTCTAGCGGCTGGTATCACTCAAGGTAGCTTCACACTCTATGAAGGGGCTGTTGATATTAGTAGTCAGCCATCTGGTACGAGTATGAAATATCGGGTCAAAACTTTAAACAGTAAGACGATCTACATCAGCGGTGTCGTCTTGAGGTGGTCTTAAAATGGCAGCAACAAAACCTAGTTCGACTTTCTTGGGCATTACCAGTGAGAATGATTTTGTATTATTAGCCACAGAAACGGCATCAAGCACAACGGATATTGAGTGGAAAACACAATTCGACGCATCAACTTATGGTTCGTACAAAATTTTGTTTGAGAACACAAAACTAAGTGCAACGGGGGAAACCTTACAGGTCATATTCTCTACTGATGCTGGAAGTAGTTACGACACGACCAGTGGAAATTACAAAGACCAAACAATCTGGCGGCGTGGAAATGGTGACACAGGTGGTCAAAGTGCGACCGATGAAACTGGCATTAACCTCTATGTCAAAACCAATAGTGGAACGGATGCTGAAGATTTCGTCAGTGGTGAGCTAACAATTTATAATCCGAGTACCTCTGACATTACTTCCTGTCATGTGTCAAGCGTTGGGAAATATAATGATAATTATTTTTATGTGATGACAGGTATGCCTTTTCATAATGTAAGTGCAGATGTTGATGCGATCAAAATCGTGACGAGTGGATCAAGCAATATTGCAACTGGAACCTTCCGACTTTACGGCTTGAGGATTACATAATGAGCAACTTTTTAAATTTTGCAGGGAACGCTGGCGTAACCTTCAAGTCTTTCACAGCATCAGGTAGTGATACCTACACGCTTGACAAGTCAGCCTCGACAAACTCCGTCATGGTGTCAGTGGGCGGCGTGATGCAGAAGCCCTCTACAGATTATTCTGTCAGCGGTACGACACTTACCACAACAAGCACAGTCACTAGCGGCGTTGTAATCGACACATGGATTATACACGATGCTGGCAATGCGCCTGTCATAGAAGATAACTCTATAGTCACAAGTAAGATTTCTGATAACCAAGTCAATGAAGCAAAACTCGCTGTATCTAACTCTCCTACTAATGGGCAATTCTTATCTGCTCAAAGTGGGGATGCTGGTGGACTGACATGGGCTGCGGCTGGCGGTGGCGCATGGAACATTATCTCAACCCAAGTTCCAGATGGTGAGTCTCACTGTGAATTTACGAGTAATATAAACTCGACATACAATGATTATGTTATTCGATATGCGTTTCTCCCTGACACAGATAACGTCGAACTTCAGATCGAAGTTTACACTGACTCAGCTTGGCAGACATCAAATTATCAGTGGATAGATGCAAAAATCCAAACATCAGCAGGGGCATGGTCAATAAACAGAAGTGACAGTGGTGATAGTG
>VTLG01014118.1_pt1 | contig 20367 bp, 18 predicted proteins | sample 4694571 | NCBI WGS metagenome assembly VTLG01 (sample SAMN12604809, study PRJNA352737) | marine metagenome | biome: ENVO:00000447; feature: ENVO:00000209|ENVO:00000569|ENVO:01000036; material: ENVO:00002151; isolation source: viral sequences binned using virsorter ... | reverse complement strand
CTAATGTTACACTATCGTCTGAAGGAATACCGATGTCTAAAACATTACCAAGTAAGATCACAAAATCTATAACATCGCCAGTTGCTAGGTTTGATGCAAAGGTAAGTGTTGAACCTGATACTGTAAAGGAAGTAACAGGTGCTTGTAAAATTCCATTAAGTGAAACCAACATATGATTTGCACTTTCAGGAACTACATTTGTAGAACTAACTTGTAGTGTGTATGCTGCTTGTCCATTGACAACTGTAATAGCATCACACTTTTGAAAGTTTCCTACTATTGGTTCTTTTCCTATATACATAAATTATTCCTTTGGATATTTATCCTTTGTTGTTTTAATTGTAGCTTTCCAACCATCTATTCCATTGTGATAAATATCATCTAGCTGATCTTCAATAGCTGGATATTCTGCTTTTCGTTTTCTTTGATATTCTTTTGCATCATAGTCAGCTTGAAGTTCTACCATCTTTGCTTCTATATCTGCTTTTGCTATTGGAGTTGTTTCGTCATACCAAATAATATTATCTATAGTTCCAACTACTTGAAATCGTGCTTTAGGATTAATTGCTAAAATTGCTTCTGCTATCATTATGCTAATATCTCCATTAAAACTAAAGAACTTGCGGCATTACTATCTTGTACTCCGCCACCTCTAGTATGTGGTCTATTAAGAAACCAAGTATAAGAAACTCCGCTATCTGGTTGAATAATCTGCACTTGAACTGTTACTGCATTAGTTGTTGATGGAGAAATTAAACCTTCCATACAAATAGTTCTCATCATATTTGTTGTAGAACCAGCAGTTCCAAATTGTTCACCAGAACCCCAGTGTGTTTGAGTACCTGGAGAAAGTGAAGTACCTACTTGAACATCAGTAGCAGAAATCCCAGAATGATTATAAGTCATTTTTAAATTTAAACTCATAGAAATAGTTGATGAACCAGCATTAGACATAGCTCTACATAAAATTTTACTTGATGTTGCCGATGGAGTTAAAGTAGCAGAAAAACCGCTTACGTCTGCCCACGAAGTATTTGTTCCTGTGCCTTCCGTAGTATAAGATGTATGAACTACTTGTCCAATTTTTCCACCACTAATTGCTTCAAAAGCTGGAGGTGATCCTGCTCCTGTTGATGTTAAAACTTGTCCATCTGATCCTGTTGCTACTACCGCAGGATTTCCTGACGCATCATAGGTGATAATATTTCCATCTGTACCACCAGCCATTTTAGCTAATGTAATTATATCATCTGCTACATCACTAGATGTTAATGGTGCTGCTGTAGGAACTTTTCCTATATAACTCATTTATTTTATCTCCTAATTATTATGTAATTTCCATTATGGAAAGAGAGCCAGAAACTTTATCAGATACCGAACAATCTATGTTTAAATAATCTGTTGTTTCCATAACTACTTTTCCACCAGATAAAAGCTCTAATGAACTTCCAGCTGGAATGGTTACATCCTTCACTAAGAAAGATGTTGTGTTAGTTACATTGTTTGCGCCACCTCTGTTGGCTGTATCACTAACCAATTCCACCTCAACAGTAACTGCTGAAGAGTGAATGTTAGTTAATATCAAACCAAGTACAACTGTAGTCGTACTTCCAGCAACTGTGTACATTTTATAAGGTGTACCCGCTGAAGATGGTTCTGCTGCAAATGTTACTACTTTAAAAGTATTTGCCATTTATTTTTCTCCTATTATCCTAATGCGATTGCTAGAGCTGTGGGATCATCTAAAGTACAAGCTATCGTAACTGTATCTGTAGAGCTTCCAGTAGTCGTAATATTCGCACCAGCCGCTATTGTTAAAGTGTTGCCGTTTGTTATTGATTGTGAAGATCCAGATGAGCCAGCAACAGTAAAACTCGTCATCGCTCCGTCTGTTCCAGATTGAGTGAAAGAAACTCCAACTCCGTCTGTATTTGAAAAAGAGCCTGCTGAAACAACATGAGCTACTGGAACTTTTGTATAGCCAGAAGCATCGGTAACGCTTCCATTAACTTTATAGAGAGCATACGTAGATGCAGCTCCTTCTTTTTCAATTTTTACAAATCCTTTAGCAACTGTATTAGTTGCATCATCCCAAGATTGAACCCAGCTAGTAATATCTGCTGAAGCATCATCTGCATCATCCACATATAAAACTGAAACACTTGAAAGTGTTGCATGATTAAAAGCTATTTTTCCAGCTCCAGGATCAGCGTCAGAAGTAGAACTGTTCCATGTCATAGCAATTCCCGAAACTCCCGAATTTCCAGTTGAACCAGTTGAACCAGTATCACCTTTAATTCCAGTTTGAGTGAAATGAACTGAAAGTTCATCGTCAGCAGAAAAAGTATTGTTGGAAGCTAAATGTGCTACCACTAATTTGTTGTAACCCGAAGCATCGGTTGTTGTTCCGGTTATTTTAAATCTTGCATAAGTCGTGCTATCATTAATATCTACGATGTGAATATAACCTTTAATTGTTGAGGTGCTATCATCCCAAGTAAGTACATCCGTTGAAACAGTTGCTCCATTTGCGTCATCATCATCGATATAAATTGCTGTCGCTGAAGCATACGTTCCATTATTAAATCTAATTTTTCCTGCACCTGGATCGCTATCCGTTGTTGAAGTTGCAAATTTATAATAATAACCAGGTATGGCTCCATCTTCACCAGAAGGAACAAAGGATATAAATACCTTATCGGCATCTGCTAAACTTCCAGCACCATCAATATAAGTTAAAGCTAATTTTGTATAACCACTAGCGTCTGTTACAGCTCCAGAAATTTTAAAAGTATGCCAAACAGTTAATGAGTTAGATTTAGTAACTCTTAATCTTCCTCTGTTAGTAGCATTACCCGTTACATCATCAAAGCTCTGTACCCATGCCGAAATATCAGTACCATTTGCATCTTCATCATCTACATAAGCAGCTGTGGCTGAACCAAGACTTGAATTGTTAAAACGGATTTTACCCGCTCCAGGGTCGCTGTCTGTCGTTGTTGTTGAATAAGTTAATTGTGCATTATCTCCACCAGCGGGTAAGAAATCTGCAATCGTTGTTAAATTACCATCACTATCAAAACCTAAAGCTTTAGAAGCTCTATCTGTTGCACTTTCTGTAAATTCAGATGTAGTAATCGTATTGGTTCTTGAAACTTTAAAGGATCGATCTAATTCTTCTTGCAGCTCTTGTGCTTGCATTAATGCTTTATCTAAAGCATCTTCATGCGTTTCAGCTGGGAAGGGATCGTTTGCTACATAATCTGTTTCTTGGGTTAAAGCTGTATTTCTTAAAAGAACTAAAGTCGTTCCACTTGCGGGAGCTGTAACCATCGTAACTGTTCCACCACTAGCTCCGTTATCAGAAATAGAATAATTAGTAGAACCAGAACCTTCAGATTTAACTGTTTCAGCACCTGTAGAAGATCTTTCAATTACTGTAATTTCAGAAGTTGAGTTAATAGGGAATGTGTACGCAAACGCTGTCGTGGATCCATTACCGCTATAACTGTTTTTAATTGTTGTTGTTGTTACTGTCATAAGTTTATTATTTGAATTTCTGCAGGCGTGATACACCCACTATATTTTTTCTCTTAAATTAATTTGTCAATTCTGTCTATCCTTTTTTTTATGGTGTTAAATTACCTGGAGACCACCAGTATTCTTGACCGGTTCGGCTCTTTAAAGCTTTTATATTTCTTCTTGTATCTTTGTTAAAATTAGGATTTATCAGCTGTTCTAGCGTGTCCATAATAATTCTTTCAAAAACTAGCCTTGTGTACCAAGCATTAGATCCTGGTGTATATCTTTGAATAAATGCCGCAAGTTCCTTACCCGCATTAGTTTTTTCACCACTTGCGAGTTGTGCAACATTACCAAAGGTTAAATTGATAGCATCTCCTAAAAATCCTATTACCGGTCCAGCCACAGTTTTAGATAAAGATCCACCATATCTATTTTGATCTGAAAATAAAAAATCCCCAAATATTCCCATTCCGCCACCATAAACCATAGCATTTAACCAATATCTTACCCCCATATCTTCTGGTTTAGTTGGTGTTTTTCCAGCTGCTATTTGTTTAATTTCGTAAGCTAAAGCTCCCATGATAGCTCCACCTACAATCATTGGCACAATATATTTAGCTTTACCCACTAATCCTACTTGTTGAAAACCTCTGGCTAAATGCGTCATTCCTAAAGTAATAGGAAAGTTTTTATACATTAGCATTGAGTTGACTACTTCCCCTTTTACTGTTCCTGGTTGTGCAGATCCCGCTAAAGTAATTCTTCCTTTAGCAGAAGAAGTGGGTACAGCAAAATTTGTTTCATTTGTAATATAAGTTAATAACCTTGTTGTTAAAAATTCTCTTGTCGCATCATCTAAGTCAGCTCTTTTCATAATATCATCGGGTCTTAAAAAAGTAGCTCCCTTACCTACCATTGAAGGTTCATCTACTCCCGCATCATATAATTTTGTTTTTCTAATAATTTCCCATTCTTTTTCTCCAATGCCGTATTTTTTTAATTGTTTGGCTAATCGTTTATCTAGCTTGCTAAATACTTTTCCACTTTCCTCTGCAAGAGTTCCCATGACCGACATTCCAAACGCCCATTTACCGGATTGTGTTATATGAGATAATCCAGTTCCTCTTAATACAAAGTCAGAAATTCTTTTTGACCAGAAGGGAGCATCCACTTCGTTTAAATATCTTGCTGCTACTCCGGCTACTGATGACCAATGCTCTGCAATTAAACCTAATCGAATAGCAGTTCTTGCCATTGCTTTATCTTTTTTAATTCCTTCTTTTAATTGTTTTAGAGCTAATTTGTTTGCTTTATAAGTAGGCAATCCATTAAATTTTGATGTTATTCTTGACCAATGAAAGTCTGTGATTGCCATAATTGCAGCTCCTCCTAATTGTGCGGAAGTTAAGATTTGTCTTAATGCTGCAAAAGATCTGCCAAAAAATCCATCAATAGGTTTATGTAAAGTGCCTTTGTGATAAGCATATAAATTCTCAACATTTTCTAAAATTGAGTTTGTTCTATCTTGCTCTGTTCTTTTTTTTAAACCTTTAAGTTTTTTTCTTTTGAATTTTTTTTGAGCTTCCGCAGCTGCATCAATAGCTGCTTGTTTTTTAATCATCCCTTTTGCCCAGGTATGAGTAGCGTCTGGATTAGCTCCTAAAATCTTTAACATAGCAATATCTCTGGACATCCCGTTGATATGCTCCATCATTGTTTTAAATGGATCTTGAGAACCAAATCGAGCTTGATACTCCATCCAATCGTCTGCACTTCTAAATGCTAAAAATCTATGATCTAATCTTCTGTTATGTAAAGCTTTACCATAAGCTCCCGTTCCAGGTTTAAAAGTTGCCATCCCTTCTGTAGAAATATTATCGTACACTTCACTTAAAGCTTCACGAATAGTTTTATCGGTAAATGGTAAACCAGATCTTTCATTAACCATTTTATCTAAATCTAATTTAGGCAAAACATAATCAACCCAATCTTCTTTAGATACAGATCTCACTAATAAAGTATCGTGAATTTGTGGTAATCCCCAATCTTTTCTTGATAAAATTTTTCCACCAAAATAATTAAATCTTTTTCTTAAATGTTCTGCTACTTTTTTCCAAGCCTCTGATAATTGTTTAGCATTAATATTCCCCGTATCCTCTCCCATGATTTCTCTTACTAATGTTTTTAAATTAGTTTTTTGAAGTTTAGATTGTCTGCCTCCCCAACCATATCTAAATTCATCTAAAATTCCTTCCATTAATTGATGAGCTTTTCCTCTTTCAATATCTGTTTGTCTTTCAATATTTGGAAGATTTGACCAATTATCTTGAGCGTGCATAGCTCGATAAGCATTAGCATAATCCACTTCCCCATTTCTATTTCTGTAAGTGCTGAAGTTATTTTGTATCTCATTCATCTTAGCTCGCATATTCAAAGTATATCTTAACTTTTCAGCAGTATCTATTTTTTGCTGTTCATAAACATCTTTAGCTGCTTTTTTTTCTGCCTCTGGCTTAGATAAATTTTTTCTAAATTGGTAAAAATCTGTAATTTCATCTAAATTTTTATGTAATTTTTCTGCTTGACTTTCTGAAATTAAGCCTTCTTTAACCCCATTAATAATACATTGCTTAAAACTCATATACAATTCTCCAATCTTTTAAGCATCGTTAAATCTTTTGCATCTTGTTCAAATGTTTCTCTAGCAGTTGCCATTAAAGGAACTATCTCTCCTTTTTCATCTAACCTAGTTCCAACCACAAACGGAACATCAACATCATTGGTAGGATTAGATTTTGCAAATTCTTTATCCTTAATTTTAAAATATTTATTTTTTATATTATTCTCAGCTACTGTTTGTTTTTTTATTAAATCTTGCATTTCAGATGCTGTAAATCTATCTTTTTGATATTTAATTTTTTTATAAAAAGCGTGGTTTATCTCTATTAATGGATCTAATTCTTTTAATGAAACTTGTATTTCAAAAGAATAACCATCTTTAGTTAAGGCTTGTAAATGGATCCTTCTATAATTTGTATTGTGTGTTAAGGTTCTCCCAACATCATCTAAAAAATCATCTTTAAAAAATAGCTTAAATTTCTTATCTAATTCAGAAAACATTAATTTTGCTGCTGTTATAGTATCAACACTAATTCTAGTACCTAAAACATCTGAAATATTTTGCATTGAAATATTAGGATCATTTGCTAATTTTTCCTTTAAACTAGCTTTTTCCTTAATTCTTGCCTTTAAATCGCCATCATATTTTGTTGCTATAGGTTGTAATTCTTTCTTAACGCTATCCATTTTAGCAGATAGTGTCTTATAAATTTCGTTGAAATTATCTGTTTTATGATATATCGGTTTTCCTATGGAATTAATGTCGCCAATAACTTTATTTGTTTCTCCAAGGGTAAGTAGTGGAGGTTTGCTCTGTGCAGTTGCTAAAACTGTAGATGGCGGAGGTGCATCTGTAACTTGGGATTTTGATACTAAATCTTGGGTTTTTGCTAAAGGTTTGTCAGTTGGTACAGTTTTTGCTGCGGCTCCAGCACCAGCCTCACTTCTAATGGCTAACGATGTTCCCTCATCAAACATGGATGCCTCTGCATACAAGGCTTGATTTCTAAAAGTTTTTTCATTCGGTACATCAAAATCTTTAACTCCCTCAATATCTTCTGCTAATTTAGTTTCGTTTTTATTAAAACCAGCTTTATTAATATTAGGGGAATTAGTGCCGGTTTTTTGTAATTTTTCTGGAAAAAATATTCTATAATAAGTACCAGCCTCATCTCCCATATCACTAAACTTAATACCATCATAACCTTGAGCTATTAATTGTTCATCAAATAATGGATCAGCTTGTTCTCTTGTTGCTAATCTAAGTTTAGTTTCATCTATAATTCTTTCAATAATATTTCCTTTAGCACTAGCACCAACAATACCTTTTTTTACAGCATTAACATCATCTGTGAACCAAATAGATTGATCGGCAGTTTTATTAAGATCAAATTCTTTAAAATATTTATCTGTTCCATGATATATAATTTTATTTTTAGGAGGTGGTAAATCTAAAACAGTATTTTCATTAACGGATTTAACCGCAGCATCTAGTCTTACTCTATGCTCCGTTCTTCCCGCAGCATTATCTGGAAAAGGATTATCTTTTTCTGGAAATTTATAATTATCTAAAGCTTTATCTTTGTATTTAGGATTAATATCTCCTAATTCTTTTGATACCTTGTTTAAATCTGCATCTGATAATTTAAAAAGATGTTTTTTACCAACATCAATCCCTTTACCAAAAGCTTTAAATACACTTACTAATGCTGGAGATAATACTCCAGCTGCCGCTGTAACCATTGCAATATTTTTTAAACCTGTCTCTAAACCCGCATCTTCAAAACCAAGTTCAGCTCTGTAGGGTTGGGATTTTAATTGGATCATAGTTTCGGCTACAGCTCCTATAACCATTTCGTATTTAGCAACTTTCCATGCAGCTTTAGTAAAGGTTGCTGGTATTGAATAACCAAAAGAAACTGGGATGGTAGCCAACATAATAGGATCCGTAAAAGCTCTGGCAGCGGCTCCTACTAATGCTCCAGTTTTACCTCCACCCGAATACCACTCTCCACTAGCTCTTTCATTTATTTTTGCAAACTCCTCCCAGGCACTATGAGCCTTCTTAGCAATGGTCGATTGCATATTTTCTTTTGTATCTAATCCAGCTTCTGATAATTTGAATTTTAAATTTTCATCTGTTAATTGCAGCTCTGCAACTTTTTTCCAAAAGTCTGCTGCTGCTTTTTCTCGATCTGGTAATTTAGCAGTTTGTCTATAACCCACAACTTCTTCATCCCCTTCTCCAGAAAAGACACCCATTGTATCTAATGGATTTACAAAATCAGTATGACCCGCCTCATGTAAGAGCTGAACCGCATTACCATATTCTTCTGATAAATTAGCAGCTTCAGATGTATATAATTCAGATCTTCCAAAAGCATTCCACATCGCATCAAAGTTTTCCGAATAATCTGTTTTAGATCCTTTTGCCCAACTTGTAGTGCTTTCTGGAGTTAAAGCTTTATCTTCATCAAAGAAAATGCTCATTATTTTAATCCTGTTATTAATTCATTTCTAATTTGATTAATGTTGATAATGAAAAATCCACCATCGCTATTCATTAAAAAGTTTGGCTCAGATCCAAATTCAAGAGGATTTTCTCCTATGGCAACTTTATATTTCCCATTGCCTACACTTACAAAGTATGGATCTTCATCTTTAAAAACTTCATCTACAAAAAATTTTTCTCCATTAACTACAGGAAGTTCTCCATTAGACGATGCTTTTTTAAATAATTCATAACCATCTCTATCGGCTTTAAATCTTTCAATCACATTGTCAAAAGATCCATTAGGTAGCCAGGAAGGAATATGAACCATTGTGCCTCTCGTATCTTCATCAAAGCCACCCATTTTTTTATCAAAACCAAATTTTTCAATATAGTTTCCTCCCGCTGCTAAAAAGAACGCATCTTTCCAATCGCCATCGTCAAAATCTTCTGTCGTTTTTCCTTTGTTTTTTAATTGAGCTGCATAAATATAATTAGCCACTTCAACTAGATTATTAAAGGTTTCTAAGTTTTCATTGAAAGCGGGAGCAAATTCATTAATAGCTGGTATAAGATCTGTGTCGGAGCTTTTCATAACATAAGTTTTTGCAAGCTCTGGTTCTTTTGAGATTAAATAACCCTCAACAGCAAGCTGAACATTAGATCCAGGAACATTATCATTCATTAAAGTTAATCCGCCTACAGTGGATAAAAAAGTATTATCTTTTGATAGTTGTCTAAAAGCTATATCGCTATCCGTTCCAAATCCATCTACGAGAGCTGTAGATAATCGAATGATTTGTTCTGAATTAGTAGCTGATGCAAAAGCACTTTCAATAGCTTTCTTTTCATTTGCTGTAAAGAAAACTACGGGTCTTTTATAAAAAGCTGCAACTGTTTTAGCTTTAGCAATTCTTTCATTAATAGCACCAGTAAAATCTTTTACATTCCCTGTTGTTAATAATTCTTCAAAACCTATTTCATTTATAGCAACAATCCCTTTATCATGACCCGTCATTAATTGATCTTTATTTAAAGCAGTAGTTAGATTAGCAAGATATTTTTTAGAAATTTCTAAATTTCTTGCATAGTTTAACTCCATACCTTCTCGTTTTTTATTTTTATATTCAGTTAAAATATTAACTCTGTTTTCAATATCAGCCACAGACATTGTTGAAAGTTGAGCATAGATAGGAGCATCCTCTATCATATTTTTTATTTTAATTAAGGTTGCGTTATCTCCATTAGTTGCGGCAATTTCATAAGCCTCATTTAATTCTTCTTGATTAAACCAAATACCATTTTCTAAATTCTTCTCCATCTTTTTAACATTATCTTTGTTTAAATGGTTATTGGCACTTTTAGCAGTTTTAAAATGTGTTTTTAATTTTTCAACATCTTCCACTTCTAATCTGTCATCTTTTTTAGCTGCGGCTAATGCAGCTGCTTGATCGGCAATAGGAACATTTTTATAAAGATAAAAAGCAACATCTCTATTCGTTGATTTGACAACTGCATCTAAACCCTTTCCAAATAATTCTTTAGTTTTTGTATTAGAAAGTAATTCAGCTAATTCAGTTTTTGCTGTCTCTTGTTCTATTCCAACTGAATATATGATAGATTTTTTTAAGGTTTCTATTTTATCTAAAGTATTTGTTCTTAATCCATTAATCATATTGGTTGTGGCTGCAACCTTAATGGAATTAGTATCTTTTAAATTTTGTCTATTCATCCAGTTTGTAAATTTTCTTTTAGCCATCCAGGATAAATTATTTTTTTCTTGATCTAATAAAGATTTCCAACTGGTATTATAATATTCTACAGCTTTATCGGGATCTTTCATTTCTTTTGCTTTAATAGAAATATAACTTAATCCTTCAAAGTTATCATTACCATTCATGATCTCTTTAGATTTTTCTAAAAGTTCATTGTCGGATTTAATATCTAAATGTTTAGCGTAAAGTTTTTCTCCCGATTGAACCATACCTTTCCAGGCTTTACCAATCGATTGAGCTTCAGATAAACTTATCTGTCTTTGATCTAAAACATTAGAACTATCAGTTGTAGGTGTTAATTGTGATTTGTATAATTTGATTGCCATTAAATAAACATTCCCGCTGTTGTTAATAAACTTTGACCCGCTGCATAGTAACTAGCTTTCTTAGCCACTTTGCCACGCCATCTTGCAAGATCTGCATCCGCTCTCATTTGAATTGCCTCATTCTCTTTTTGATCTCTAGCGTTTTCTGCATTGTATGTCATGATGTCTCTATCGGTTTGCAGCTCTAATTCGTTAGCATACATAGCTTCAAGAGGTGTTCCCGACATGGTTACCCCACTCTTTAAATAAGCTACTCTTGTTTGACCATGTATGGCTTCGATTGTTTTATCAAATTTTGGAAGGTTATAATTATTATGAACAGACATAATCTGTTCAGCTTCTTGATCTTTAATCTTGGCGTTACGCTCCATGATTTTAGCATTATAATTAGCTGCTTGCATAGCAGCTTTACCACCAAATACATCTCCAAAAAAACTCATTATTTTATTATCCTCGCAAATCTTATAAAGTCTGAACCATCGGGTCCATATCGTTTCATTAATCCTTCTTCTTTCAAACCTAGCCACTTGGCAAATCTTAATGCCACATCGCAATCAGCTTTAACGGAAGTTTGTAATCTTTTTATTTTATTAGCTTTTAAAATTATTTCAGTTCTTTGTTTAATGTGTTTAGCACAAAAAACTGGATATTTATAAATATCTTTTGTTGCTAAGACCCACCCCTCGGCAACGCCATCCCAGAGGTGAAAGACACCTCCAGCCGCTATCGGCTTATCATTGACAAGACCCGTAAACGACATACCAACTTCTTTTAAAAAATAAGCATATTTTCTATGTTCTGGTTTTAATTCCAGAGTTTCACTATTTAAACCTTGTTCTAATATCTGGTCAGCGTGTTTGTTTTCAAATGGAACAATAACTACATTAGACACTTTCTGTCTCCAATCTAGGATAGATCCCTAAAATCGTCATCGGTAAAGCTTGGGGTTGTTGAACATAAACCAAACCTTCAGTTCCATAATCGGTATCAAATTCAATAGACTTATCTCCTGTAAATAATGGGATGGGTAAATCCATAGGAGATCCACTCGATCTGAAATCGATTGCAGTTAAATTAGCAGCATTGGGTCCAACACTTGCTCCAACTGTATTTTGAAATCTAACCGACAAGTCATAAATTCTTTTTGTTTTTGTTTGTGTGGTTTCAGTATAACCTTCATCTAATCTCATGGTTTGTAAATCAGAGGTATAGAGTAATCCTACTTTAGCCTGTTCAGTAGCATTCGTTATGGTAATAGATCCGCTAGAAACTGTCTTTGAGTTTTGTGCAGAACCTTCTCCAATAATATCAACTACCTCTCCTTCTAAATGATCTAAACCAGTAAGAGTTGAAGTTAAATCTCCTGTGTAACTTAATCCACTATCTAAATAATGAAATGCAGTTAAATCTTCGTTAAAATCAAAGGGAGTAAAATATTCTACATAACGTCTCACCGCACCATTAATCCATCGTTTAACAATAACCCAAACTTGATCTTCATCACTATCTCCATCAATAACAGCAACACTTTCTACTTTAGCATGAGTTAAAATATTATCGGTTTGTTCTGATGTGTGAGCTGATGTTAAACTCACATTAGTACCTAAAGTGCTATCTGTATAAAGTTTAAACTGATTGTCATCTATTTTTTCAATATAATATTTTGTGTTTTCAGATAATCCCCCAATAGCAGTTCCTGTATTATCATAATAAAAAATATCGCCTGTTGTGAAACCATGAGAGGCTGAATAAATAAAATTAGATGAAATATTAACACCTTGATAAATGTATTGAGTTGTGTCTGAACTAGGAGCAGATGTAAAAGATATAGCCGTTCCCGCTGTAGCGTTAGAAGCGGTTGTTGCTAATTTGATTGTATTACTGTCGGATGCGATAGCATAATATAATGTTGAATTATCTAATCCACCAATAATATTACTAGCTGCATAATAATAAACTGGATCACCAGTAGATAATCCGTGTGATGTTAAAGTTATAGTGTTGTTAGTGGTATTAACTATTGTTGTATTAGATGTAAAAGAAATTTGTTGATGAATAATATTTTTTGTTGTGTCTGATTTGCCGCCAATAATATGTCTGTGCCAGGCAACCACATTTTCTAATCGATTGTAAGTTAAACCGGCTAATACCCCATCCGTTCTTGCTCCCCACACAACAGAGTAAGGTTCTTGTTGATAATCCATTTGCACAACACCACTTTCTGTTATATGATCCGCCAAAATTGTTAAGTCTGGTGCAGTATAACCATCGGTATCAAAGTTATAAGCAAGCTCTCTCACTTTTCTTTTAGCACGTTGTAAGAAAATAGTTGCGTTACCAATCGATAAAGCATCTACCCCAGCGGATCCGTAGTTGGATTGTTTTCTAATATTAATATTGGATGGCGTGATAGCATCTTGATTAGCTCCAGAACTCACAGCATATTCACCCCCTGTAGTCATGCAAATTAAAGTTCTTGTCGCTTTTAAAGATTTAATGGCATTTACCTGGTTAGACGCAATCGTATAAACCATCGCATCATCCGCATTTGTTCCTGATGTCATGTTTTCATAATCTCCCGATTTAGAAAAAAACATGGTTTGGGGTTGATCGCTTGTTGCTGCAAAAACTAATCGTTGTTCAAAGAATGAGACGCAAGCGGGATGACCCGTAGTATCTGAAAAAGAACCTAGTTGCCAGGATGCAGTTGCATCGGTATTTGCAAAGGCTTTAGTAATCGTGCAGACCACAACAGTTGTATTGGTTCTTGCTGTAATCTTTGCCTCACCACTATTAAATTTTAAAATTCTTCCCACATCGGTTGTTTGCCAACCATCACCACCATTAACTCCTGTCGTTGATGATGCTGTAAAATTGACACCCGTTCCAGTTCCAGAGGATGCTGGAGTTATAGTTGTTGCTGTCGTATTAGCATCCATATAGGGTCCCGTTTCTGCAAAATCTACAGCAGTTAAAGTCCAACTCGTATGAGCTGTTCTTGAAAGTTTCATTACTTCGTGGGAGTTGTGGCAGATATACATAACATCTGCGGATTGTGCGAATTTTAAATCAAAGAGTTGAGCTGTCGTATATTCAGTTGTAATTTGATAAATTTTATTAGCAACTCCACCTGAAGAATAAGCTGTGTAGCCAGAAGAATTTATATCTGTACCATCTACATTTTGTAATTCAAAAGTATTAGTAGTTTTATCAGCTACTTTAAAAGTTTTACCATTCACTTCTGTCATCCCCACAACACCAGAAATATTTACAAAATCTCCATTAGAATAACCATGAGAGCTAGAAGTAACGACAGCTGGATTGGCAGCAGTAATTGCAGTAATAGTTTTATTGCCTTCTGTGATTTGACCATTATCTTTAAAGAAACGGATATATTGATTACCAAACTCTAAAACATAAGTTTGTTCAGTTGAAAATGTAAATGGAATTAATCGTGTGGAATTTGCAGAGGTTTTAACTTCAGAAACAAAATAAGTTCCTGGTCGTCTTGATACGGGTCCATGAGGTAGTACCACAAAATTTTCAATATTTGATGCTCCGTTAAAATATTTAGCGAAGTCGGTACGACCCTCCATAGAGGATGAAAGCTCCCCAGCAGTAAAGCTAGGTATGCTTAAAAGTTGTTTAGGCATATTTAATATCTACTGTTTATAAAATCTTCTGTAATGATTTGGTCTGTTGGTGCAAGAGTAGGATCTGTATTATATCCTTCGCTTGCGTCTGCGTGTCTAGCTTCTGATAATTTAGCTTGGTATTTTTCAGCCATAAGTTTTGCAACTTGTAAATTAGAAGTTATAGCGTAAGCAATATCTTGAGCTAAAGCAGCAGAGATAGTTTCTCTTAATAAAATATCTAATTGATTAACGTCTGTTTCGCTGGCTAGATAAATTAAATAGACAGAACTTTCTCCTATTAATAATTTTCTACCTTCAATTTTGTAATCCGAGTTATAATCTTTAATTCCTAAAATTCTTAAACAATCAGAGGGTAAAGTATATTGATAAGCAAATCCCCAAGATGGAGTATCGCTATCTTGTGCTAATTGAACTCTTTTAACTAAGCAGTTCCAAGGATGTGAACGATAAACCGCATCTCTAACTGTTTCATATCTTTCATTACATATTCTTGCGTTTTTAGAGTTTTCAGTAAGTGCAGTTATAGAGCTTGCTCCTAATTGATTTAATGCCGAATTACAAATTTGAACGACTGATGCCATTTTTTTCCTTTAAAATTTTATTTACATTATAGGCGAGTTAAGTCTCCCGCTCCCGCCTATAAATTTTATTTGCTAGTTACAAACGTAGTGAATGTTGAAAGACATATCGCCTTCAGTTCCACCCGCAGCAGCCATAGTAGCCGCTATGTAGTAGAAACCTCCAGGGTCAGATGACGCTCCAGCCATTTCCCACATTGCTTTTCCAGCAGTATTGATGTCAGCAGCTTCGTGTCTTACATCTGCCATTGCAGCAGCATCAGCTACAGCACTTGCAAAGTAATCTTCGTCGACTACTGTTCCATTTGATTGATAAATCCCAACATTGAAAGTACATGAACCACCAAATGTGTCTGATCCGATCCAAATTTGTGGAACGACAGCATTACTTGGTATTGGTGCAAGCATAACAATATCGTCATCATCACTATCACCAGCCGCTACAACAATAGTACCTTGAGCTACACGAACTACTCCGTGTAACAATGCACTATCTGTAAGAACTGGAGGCGTAGCTTCAAAATTTGCTACTAAGTCTGAGTTTTTAGTTCCCATTTATGATTTCCTCCTATTATGCTTCATGACAAGGAATTTGAACAACTTTTTCTTCTTCCATTCTTACTGCTCCAAGTGCCATTGAGTAGTACACTTGAGTTGAGTAAGACTTGTCAGCTCTTTCAGAGATTTTTGCTGATATATCTTTTCCGATACCTAATTTAATAGCATCTTCAGTATATGCAAAAACTAATCTGTCCGAGGTATAAGTTGCATCCTTGTTCAGTCTAGTTGACATTATGAACTCAAAACCTAAGTAGGAATTAATAGCTCCAGTTGCCAAAGCACGAACTACATTGTAATCCGAACTTGTAACTTGAGTTGTTCCTAATAGATCTTGTATTTGAACTGGTCCGCAAACAATGTATCTCTTCAATGAAGGGTCAACATCGTTATTATCTAGGATTTTCTTCGCAGCCAAAAGTTTAGCAATCGTCAAACCATCTGATTGGTCTGAAGTCGCTGTTTTTTGCGTTGAAGGTAAAGCCGTAGACGTACCACCAGCTACACCAGTATTCGCAGATGCGTTCATGGCTGTAATAATTACATCATCCATCGCTCTGTTCATCGCTGCTGCCGCTGCTCTTGCGTATGAGCTAGTTGGATCTACAAGCATTCTAACCTTGTCAACATCGTCAACAAGATCAGCCCATTCGTAGTCAGCTAAGCTCAATCTTCTTCTACTATGTGGAGTGTCGATCTGAGGTGTATCGCCATGTCTGCTCGTTCTTAATTGAGCAGCCGTAACTCCGACTTGATCGAAGAAAGCGTTTTTCCCAGTAACTTTTTCCACATCAACAGAAGATCTTAGTTTACTTCCCATTTGTTGAGAAAGCATAGCGATATTCGAGCTATACTGCTCTACAAAAGAAGTAGTTATTTGTGAACTCATTATAAGTTCCTCCTGTTTATAGTTTATGTTATTATTAAGCGGATGATTATCCTTACGGGTCGCTCCTCGATTTTAGATCTCCTGGATCCTATGCTTTCATAGTGTCAACTAGGGTCTTTCGATTATCCTAACTATTTTCAGCTATACGTTATTTTTCTTTTCTCGTAAAGCTAAAACTTCTTGAACCGCTAACTGATGGTTGGGATGGTTTTTATCCCAATAAGCCGAACCAGTTTGTGTCAGTTCTCCAATTTGTTTCTCGATTTGAGAAGGTGTTAGATATGTGGGTCCCGATGCTTGAACAATGCTATCTTCCCCCATTTTACTTGCTAATTGAGCAAATACTTTAATCATATCTGGATGGTCTCCTAATTTGGTTCCATCTTCTAAATTACGATTTAAAATATCAGTTGCACCAACCGATTTTGCTAAGGTTGCTGCTTGTGTAACTTTTTGATCGTAAGCTTGACCAAATTCTTGCTTGAGAGCTTTTTCACTTGCTTCTCTAGCTGCAAGAGCTTTACCATCAGCATCTTGCAAAGATTTAGCCGTCATTTCATTATAGAATTTTACCATCCCTTGAGCTTGTCCAGGAAGTAATCCTAGCTTATGAGCTTGGGTTGAAAATTCTTTTAATGATGCCTCATCCACCTTTTTATCCTGTGGTAAGTCAAATTTATATCCATCCGCAGATTTGGGTCTGCCTAGTTTTTCATAAACCGCATCCCAATCTTTATCCGTTGCATATTTGTTTGGAACTGGAATTTTATCCGCTCCAACCATTTTCTGTGCATGAACATAAGATTTTGCTAAACCTTCTATATCTTTAATATTTTCTAAAGATTTATCAGATCTTATTTCTTCAGATAGGCTTGCTTTCCAATCTGTTATTGCTTGTGGAGTTTCTGTTTTAGGGTCTCCAGACAACACCGAATTTTGTTGCTCTGGTTGAGCTACAGGTGTTGCTACCTCTTGATTTTCGCTTGACATGATTATTCTCCTTTTTTGTTAAGCATATTTTTAATAAACAAGATCACCGATCTTGTGCCTTCTAAAAATGCACTCTCATGACTATCTCCCTTAATGTGAGTAGTTGAATGATAGCTGCATCTTTTTTCCAAATCTTCCAAAACTTTTTTGCCGTGGTCAGATTCAAAAACTTGTTTGTAAGCAATAACTAATTGCTTTAAATCATCTTTATTCATTAGCCACTTTCAGTGCGGGAGCTACTTTACCCGCTGCCTCAGCGACTTGTTGAGCTTGTTGAAGTTGCATTTGCTCCATTTGTTGTTGTTGTTTTTGTTGTTGGATTTGCTGAACTTCTCCTTTTGATCTCATAATTTTAGCGGGTAATCCCAAAACATCTTGAACATGGTTCACTAAACCATCTATGTCTATGTAATCAAATACCGGTGCAATGTTTTGCATGGAACCAAATATTTCAATCCCTCTCATAATCGATGAAAGCTCTTGTGTCTTTTGAGCTTTCGCTAATGGAGATACATATTCAATTTCAATATCCTGGTTGCCTAACATTTCTGGTGGCTCTGGAAATTTACCATTTTTAAATAATAAATTAAAAGATCTTGTAATAAGGGGTTGTAATAATTCCGATTGTAATCTTCCTAATACGGGACCCAGTAATCTCATTTTTTCCTCAGTACGCTGCATGACTTCTGTTGCTGTCATGTTTTGACCCTGGATAGTCATTAATTGATCTACAAAGAAGTTTTCTCTAATTGCTTTTCTTCTTTGATCTTCCATTTGAATACCCACAGGATTATTAGATCCAATTTGTAATGGTTCAATTCTCTCCCTGGTTCCACTTCGATAGAAATTTAATCCACCGGGTACTGTTCTAATCGGTAAAATAAATCCATCATCAGGAACCATTAAAGGTGGGTCGATTTGTTTTTGAGCTGCTTTAATTGATACTTTAGACATGGTATTTAACATCTTCGTATCTGGTAAAGCATTCATCGCTGGACTTCTTCCATAAATCTCATTAGATGAAGTTTTTAAATATCTTGGAACTACATAAGGAAATTCTTTAAAACCACTTTCCTTTAATAGAGTACCTGTTTTTTCATGAACATGACAAGAGACCCAATCCATATTTTTACTATTGTCATATCCCATCTTAATTTCGTTAGGATAAATCGAGTGTAAAATTACAGCGTCATCGTGTGGAGCTTTATCTATATCCGCTATAATCGCTCTTGGTAATTCAGCTTCTGGATATAATAATGGAATATTTTTATTTTGAATATTAAATCTTCTTGTTAAGCTATCGACTAATCCTTTTTCATTTTCTGTAATAAAGATTTCTGAAATATGAATAGTTTTAAATCTTAAATCATCCTTCGCATCATCGGTAATAAACATTGCGGAAGTACCGAAAGCCAACAGCTCATGATAAAGTTCAAAGATTTCCTGTTGAAAATTTGAACGAGCAAAGACTTGTTGCATAATTTTTGCACAATTTTCCAACCATTCTTTAGCGGTATCATCTTCATTCGTTAAATCATTTCTAAATTTTAATATAAACCACGGAGAAATCGTATTGGTTAGCATACCATTTAAACTCGCTGATAATAGTTCTAAAGCGTGAGTGGCTGTTCCATCATAAATCTGGTCGTGCCTTTTATCACCTTTAGTATGTTTCATCGTGATATTCGATTTTCTTGGTAAGAAATAATCAGCAATATCTTGCCAATGATCTTCCCAAGTAACTCTTTTTGCTTTGAGAGTTTTATATCTCTCAATAATCATTTTTGCTTTTGGTTCTATAGCCATCTATCCTCCCAGTAATGATTTCTTCGTTGTTGTTAATGCGTTGTCGCCTAAACCTTTTGCACCTGTTAAAATTGTGCTTGATCTCCCTTTACCTCTAATCATTCCACTTGCATCTGTTGATGTTGCTTGTGATACTTCAGCTTTGGTTGGAGCTGGCGTATAAACGGGTGCTGGCGGTGCGGGTGGTTTTGGTGGACTAATTACTCTTGCTACTCCTCCCATACTATCCTCCTAATAAAGTTTTCTTTGTTGAATATTCGTCATCCTCTAAACCTTTAGCAGAGGTTAAAATAGTTGCAGATCTTCCTATTCGACTAGCTCTAATTTTATCTGTTTTTGCTTTTGCCGCAGCTGCTCTATCCGTATCTTCATAACTCGGTGCAGCTGGTAAAGGTTTAACTTCTGGAATGGCTGGCATCGCTGGTATTGTTGGTTTTAAAAAACCCATATTATTCTCCGTGTATTGTATAATCATTGACAGCTAATTTTTGAGCCGCCACTTTGTTTTTTGGTAATTCAGTAATTCCTAAAGCTAAATATCTCATTGCATCGCAAGCATGAGAACTCCAATCTTTTTGAGGTTTATTACTAAACATTTTCATCTTCTCGTTATATTTTCGATGATGGTGTCTTAACGCATCTATTAATGGTTTTGTGTTTTCTATATCAAACCAACACTTGGGTAAAACCATTTTTAAATTATGGATCCCATCCTCTAAATTTATTTTAGGTAAAATCTTAAACCTTATTCCTAATTGGTAAGCTACCTCTCGTCTGGTCTTACCGGTAGAAAATTCCGTAACCTCAATATCGTGGGGTGCAAAATGATCTCCATAAACATAATCCTTATCCTTCACCACCTGGATATAATGCGGCAACCCTTCTCGGTTATTTTCATAAAAATCTATAACCAAAATCTGGTTCCCAACTTGCTGAAAAAAAACGATTGCCGTACTATCATCGACACCTAAATCCCAAGCGGTATGAACTAATAAGCTTGGGTCATAAGCAATTCTCGATAATTGTTTTTTTTCTTCAAGCGATTTAATAATATCTCCATATACGGATCCTTCGATATTTGCAATCCAATCGCACTCAAATTCTTGTTTATATTTTGCCTCTCCCATTTGGGATTTGGCAGCATCGAGTTCTTC
>VTLG01011461.1_pt1 | contig 20369 bp, 22 predicted proteins | sample 4694571 | NCBI WGS metagenome assembly VTLG01 (sample SAMN12604809, study PRJNA352737) | marine metagenome | biome: ENVO:00000447; feature: ENVO:00000209|ENVO:00000569|ENVO:01000036; material: ENVO:00002151; isolation source: viral sequences binned using virsorter ... | reverse complement strand
GAAATTTTATTATCCGATATATGGTAGCTGTTATCAGCTTGTTTCATCCTCAATATACCATTCATCAAAGAAAATACTTCAATCTCTAATAAATCCTCAATCACTTCTCGACGATGGCCTGGATTCAGCTTCATAAAAGGCAAAAACGTACTAGACCCCAACACAATAATCTGAGTAAAGGATTTATAGTTGATTTTGAGAATATTCTTCTCCAATCGTTCTTGATAATCCTTCATTTTAGCATCTTGGTCTAATAATTCACCATGTACATAAATCTCAAATACAGAAGGATTCATACCACGACGAACAGTATATAAATTACCCCCTACTCTAAATTCTACCTGTACTAAGCAATCCTTCTTATTAACAGAATTCACCAGCTGAGGTTTATTAATTTTTCGGAAAGGTCTACCATACAAACCAAAAGTAAGAGCATCCAGCATAGTAGACTTACCCGATCCATTTTCACCTATAATCAAAGTAGCAGGATTCTCACTTAAATCTAATGTAGTCCATTCTCTACCAGTTGATAAAAAATTCTTCCACCCTAAACTCGAAAAATGTATCATATAATCTCCATAGACTCTGAATAAAGTTCTTGTAATAATATCTTCAATCTAACCTTGTCTAAATCAGTTTCCAATTCATCAACATATTTACCCAAAATGGTTAAAGTATCTTCGGCCTCATCCACCAATTCGTTAGTATCAGAAAAATCAAGTGATTCATCTACAATAGTTACTGAATATGGATTATCCTTATAAACACTGTCAATAAATTGCTCAAGGTGATATGGATTTTCTTTCTTTTCTACTATTACTTTGATAAATTTATCCTCTAAATTATCAAAAGAATTGTCATTATCATCAGAATAGTTTAAACGTTTGAAAATATGTACTGGATTTTCTATAAATTCAATCTCCCTAGTATCTGTCTCATAAATATGAAAACCACGTGGAGCATCATAATCCGACCACATCAACTGATAAGGAGATCCCAAATACTCTATATGACCATTGCCATTTTTATGGTGAAAATGACCAGAAAATACCTGATCAAATTTCCTAAAATCTTCCCTGTCATATCCGTGTTCACATACAATTCCACGATGCATAGTAAACCCATTCAATTCCAAATGACCCATAACTACTTGAGCATCAGTTTTAGTTAAATGGGTAAAGGTTTCATCTTCATTTTCTGGACACATCCACGGCACTAGACATATTTTCATCCCATCAAATAAAACTGTATCTACCCGATCATGAACAGAAATGAATGGAGTTTCACCATAGAGCTCATTAACAGAATTGACCTGATTAGTATTTTTGTAATACATATCATGGTTCCCAACTATTATATGAGTGCTAATAGATCTATTAAAGGCTGGTTGAATAAAACTTTTCCGTAAATTATTCAATGTTAAAAAATTAATTGACTTTCTTTTATCTACCAAATCACCTAAATGAATGATAGTCTTAATGTCATATTCATCTATATACGGCCAAAAGGTATCTTTAAAAAAGTTAGTGGTATGTCTAATTAAAGCAGAATTTTCATTCCTCGCTCCAAAATGAGTATCAGTTATGAGAGCTATCTTCATCTTTTCCCCTATCTTCCTCTCTTTTCATCATATATCTTACATAATCTTCATATTCCTGTTGAAAATTATGTAACACCTTATCTATTCTACTCTGAATCACAGTCAAATAAGTTGCATCCTCTACTCTCTGTTCTACAGATTTTGTTCCATCCAATATAGACTGCATTAAAACATTCACTGCCTTGGGTGTAGGTATTTTATCAGTAACTTTCATCTCATAAACTCCTCTAACTTACCTTTTTTCTTATTCTTAGTCATTTTTTTCTTCTCAAATTCTACAAAATTTGAAAAATCATGCTGATATACGTTATAACTTTTCTCAATATTAATATTACCTTCCGAATCTACCAACTCCTCCACCCTAGTCATTTCTGTCATTTTAAATTTAATATACGACTGTTTTTTCTCCTTTTCAATCCTTCTCAAAAATGCATAATATACAATCTGAGTAAAATATGAAAAAGGATTTTTAGATTTATCAGGATCAAAATTATGACAATACCTAATACAATTTTCCACACCATCAAAAACCATATCCTCTTTAAAGGTATAATTTATGAAATTAGGTCTATTAGAAAGACCATTCGCAATGTCCAAAAAACACTGGCCAATATAATCATTGATTTCACATTTTTCACCTACCTGAGATTGTTCCTTAATTTTGATCATCTCAATATAGAATTTCTTATTATCTATGTAATGTTTGTTTGCCATACTTTGTTCCTTAATAATAGTTACACCTATTAGACGAAGCTGCTAGAAAAAGGTTTAGGTTAATTTAAATATTAATTTTAGATATATCGTAATCAAAACGTTCACTGTCATATATACCCATTCTTTCGATAAAATGTCTCAAAGTATAATTTTGATATTTTTTTATAGATAGATCATCTGCTATGTCAAATAGACTAGCACTAGATTTCTCATCAGTCCTTCTCAAGGCTCTCCCGATAGACTGAAGATTTCTAATCCTAGATTTCGATGGACTAGCAAATACAACATTATGCAAATTCCTAATATTAATGCCGGTAGAATAGGTTCCATAGCTAGCAACCAAAATGGTTGATTCACTTTTTTCTGTATCCATTCGTATAATTTCTCTTTCATCGGTAGAAACGCCTCCATGTACAAATCTCACATTTTTCTTAGAATTTTCCTTTATCATCTCATATAATACTTCACCATGTTTTTCCACCAACTGGAATAATACCAAAGTATTACCTTTTAATTCTTCGACCAACTGAACGATAAATCTATTTCTACTTTCATTTTTGACTAAATAATCAATTTCACCCTGATAGTCCAATTCCTTTACTAATTTACTGACATCTTCAGAATGTTTTAAAACTAAGCAATGGATGGTCAGATTGGCTAAATAATTTTCTTCCATCAATTTTTTAGTGGTAATAACATTATAAACAGGGCCGAAAAGACCCTCTAACATTAGTTTATGTGTCTTGGTTCCATCTAAAGTACCCGTAGTGCCAATTCTATACTCACAATTGACCAATTTAGTCATAATAGAAGTTAAAGACTTGGCCTTGAAATTGTGGGCTTCATCCCCAATCACCATACCAATATTTTCAAAAAACGATTTTGGAAGTCTATGGATGGATTGCCAGGTAGATATGATAATTGGTTTCTCTGTATCCTTTTCCTTTCCTGAATATATCAAATGACAGTTATTTTCAGAATTCCATTGAATATCAGATGCATAGTCATCAAAATCTTTAAACATCTGTTCAACCAATGTAGTGGTAGGTACTACGATCAAAATTTGTCTGTCATTCATATCTTGATATGTTCTGACTAGGGAATAGATAATCAAGGATTTTCCAGAAGCAGTAGGGCTAAGAAGGATCACTCTCTTGTTAGATAATGCTACCTTTACTGCGTCTATTTGATAGTCTCTGACCTCTAAGGGTATAGAAAATTTATTTATGATTTTTTCTGTGATGGAATAATCCAATTGGAAGGAATCTAAAGCTTCATCACACTTTAGATGGTATTTTCTATTAACTGCAAACTCTTTCAAATGATGGAGTAAACCAGAATATAGTTCGGCTTTCCATTGATTAAAAAGTCTAATTTTACCATCCCAATGTTTACTTTGGTAAGAAGGCATAAAACGAAAGCCAGGAACCTCAAAAGTAAAAAAATCAACTAACTCTTGAGAAATCCCCGGCTCACATTCTATAAGATTGTAGACTTCATCCTTTTTATGGACTATAATAGTATCAGCGTTCACCATTCTCAAATTTCAATAAATCAATAAAGTTATTAATATAAAATGACCTATTAGGAATATTATCCACTGTTCTTTTATACAAATCCAATACTGCTTCAGCATAGACTAACTGTTCACAGGAATGAATATACTTTTTATCTGCTTTAATCCAACTCTCAAGGTCTGTTTTTAGAATGGTGTGATCTAATGGTTCTTCCCGATATATCTCAGGATCTGCTTTACCAGAATAGTATTGTCTAGCTTCGTGGTATCGTTTATCTTTTCTACTTTTCATTAACGCAACTACCATCTGTTGTGCTTCATATTTCATTAGATATTTGTGATGTAGGTATGGTATATCAAGACTGGCTTTCTTTAAATCCATATCACGGGTTAATGGTATATCTTTTCTTATTTCTTCATCTATTTTATGTAAATCATTCATTAATTATATAATCCCTTAATTGAAAGGTTATGGAAGTGGTTACTGCTTCATTATCTCCTGTACTATCAAACATTAATTCACTAATAGACGTAGGAAATATATCTCTAAACTCTATTTCTTTATTTGGGTTTTTGTTGTTAGTGAGAATATGTAATGTTGCATCTGAATATAATTCTTTCTCTTTGTTATCATTAAGGCCTTCCGTTTTAGAATAATATTCTGTTCTTTGAGAAAAACTCTCAGGAGTTCCTACTGCTTTCATCCAATTTGTAATTTCCAAAAAATTGATTAAATCCTCATCGACCAGTATAGTGACTATCAAATCTCCAAATTCTATCCTATCACCAATTATAGGTATATCAACAAAAGGTGTAGGCACAGTAATTTCGGAAATAGTCATATCTGGTATATTAACAGATTGACACCAAAAATTAACATTTGGAAATTTTTGAATTATTAGTCTGAAGGATACCGGCGAAAGTATATTAAGATTTTCTGGTTGATTATGTAATGCCATATCTTCCTCCCACCTATATTTATACATAAAAAAAGAGGGGCTCGTGAGAAGCCCCTCTATAGATACCCGTATGTCCTAACTCGGACTTAGGTTTTATTACATTAAGTTTGTAACTTTAACTTTACGATAGTATGGATTAGCTGTTGATACCTCTACGAATGGATTATCAACAATACCATAACGAGTCTTAAATCCAATTTTCGGTTGGAAACTATTTTCGCCTAGAGCTTTAACCATCGACAACGGAACATATGGACAATAGAAGACACCTGCATCATATGGAGAAGCACCTTTATAACCCATTGTATAATATTCATGTGTTTGAGCCGTAGTATTACTGACAAAATACGGATCTACATAAACTTTATACTTACCATTCAATGTACCAGCAAAAGAATTAGTAGTGACATCAGAGTCAATCGAATTCTGAATAGCTGGATTGTAATCCAAAACACCAGCCATAGAAAGAGCACTGGCGACATCAGGACTAGTAAGAATGATATTTCCACGACCACGACGAGTTTGAATAGCAATTGCATTGGCATCACGTTCAATCTGGAACAATAGTCCTTTGAACTTTTCAACCGACCAACGACCATTAGAATCTTTATCTAGGTCAAATTCACCACCAGCACCATTACCAGCTGAAGCAACAGTATTAGTTTGTGCACCTAATACGGCATTAATATTAATCATACGAACGACTTCTCGGTTGATTTCAGCCAAGATTTCCGTTGATAGAATATTTGCCAATTCTGTTTCAGCATCAAGACCATGAACTGCTTTCAAGTCTTGTGCGAGTTCTGTGGTATATTCAGCTTTGAGAGCACGTGACTTAGCAGTCACAGCCGATTTCTCAATACTAAATGACATTTCACGGAAATGATTATCAGTACCATCACCAAGTGTTTCAGCCGCGGATGTACTCATTCCACCTGTACTGGTATATGCACCAGCAGCATCATCAGCAGTAGAAAATGGATCACCACCACCTGAATTATCGTTCACAGTCGCGGCGTCATTGGTTGCAGATTGACCAGTCCGTGCTTCATCAAACAGAGCTTCATCTCCACCTGGAGTATTATACGTGGATTTCATTGCAAAGATAAGACCTGTAGGGCCTGTCATTGGTTGAACACCACAAATATCATAAGCAATTAGCTGAGGCATAGCACGACGAACCAAACTAATCATAATTGGATCATAACCAGCGACTGGGCCGTCAGCTGCAGCTGTTCCACTATATCCACCAGTACCACCACCAGCACTACCAGCACCACCAGTACCCATAGATGTAGTAGGTGCGGCTTCAGTCAGAAATCCCTGATCAGCAGCTCTTTCTTCACGAATAGCCTTTTCCTGATTTTCCAGCATTATTGCTGTAACCGTTTTTTTGTATGGGTCTTTAATTTCCGGCAGTGACTCATGATTGAGTACTGGAGCCCATTTTTGAATTAAATTTTCTGCTAAATACATTTCGTTTTCTCCTTATTTATTATTTAACTTACTGTTTTGTTGATCTTGACAACGCTTGAGTATAACGATCCATTACAGAAGAACCTGTACCTGTATATTCAGGTGCATTTTCTTTTGTTTCTTTAACCTGATTCGGGAAATAACTTTCTTTCAAGGTAGAAACTTTTTCTGTAAATTCATCCTCAGTAGTAAATTCGATAGACTCGCTTAACTCAGTCAATTTTTCTTTCTGAATATCTGACAAACCATCAGCTTTAGCTTCAACTATCTCTTTCTTATTTACTTCACTTAACTTCTCTACTAGTTGAATATTTTTGTCAATTTCTGTGTTTAGTTTTTCTTCTAGTTCTTCAACACGATCAGACAAATCATCAAAAATATCAACCTTATCTTCTGGAACATCAATATAATGTTCTTCAAATAAAGTTTTTAAACCACCAATAAAATCTTCAGTCAATTCTGTTCTTAGACCATTTTCTACTGCTAGTTCATTTTCAGACATCCAATTTTCGACCACGTAATCCAAGTAAGTATCTACCTGAGTTGCAACATTATCTTCAATTTCTTTAGTCGCGTTTTCCAATTGGGTATCGAATTGTTCTTTCAGATTCTCAATAATTGTCTCTACTTTAGTATTAACAGCAGATTCAAAAATTGTAGACGCTTTAGTTCTAAAATCTTCTGAAAGACCTTCACCTTCCAACAATGCATTGACATGACTATCAACTTCATCCTTTTCGAGTTTTGGTTCAAAACTGGATGTGATTGCTTTCTTAGTGACCTTAGTTTTACTATTAACAACTTTAGATACAGCTTTCTTATTTTCACTGTAAAATTTACGAGAAGCCTTTTTAAGTTTAGCACTTTCCACCTTTACGGAAGATTTTTTAAGAGCTTTTCTCATAGCTTCAGCTACAGCTTTGATACCTTCTTCATCTTCTTCTGAATCATCAGTTTCATCAACTTCTTCTTCATCATCCGAATCTTTGACATCATCATAAGCTTCTTTTAGTTTAGCTTCATCCAATTCATCTTCATTATCGTCAGTTTCAGATACTTCTTCGTCGTCATCGTCACCTTCTTCTTGAACTGATTGAATTTCTTCTGCTTCTTCTTCATCAGCAGGACGTAACTTATCGTATGCGGTAACTAATTCATCTCTTTTCATACTGTCGAGTAATTGAGCAACATCGTCTTTTACCTGACTTTTGGTTTTATATGCTTCACCAAGAGAATCATCAGTTGTCTCTGCATCAATAATTTCTTTGATTTCTTTTTCGAGAGCTTCCATTGATTGTCTCCTTCTATTAGTTATATATATTTATAAAAAATTAAATTTCCGAGAAGAACCGTTCAAACGATTTCAATATCAATTCTTCCCTGTCTTTACTATATCTTGTATTACCTAACTTCTGTCTCAAATCCATCAGATCTTCTTCTTTAAAAGTACCATTTTCAAATATCCATTCTTTACCTTCCATTACACCCTCAACAAACGCATTAGGCGCAGAAGGATCAGCAACGATATCAGCCGCAGTAGCTAAATAAAAATCATCTTGTACTACGTTAGTACCTTTTTGTTGTTTTAAAGTACCCATGCCACGAGAAGATACACCCAATTGTGCCCCTTCATTCAATAACGATTCTACGATTTTACCGTATGGTGTACTAGTCATAATTTTAGCTTTCCCAATGAAATTTTTACCATCTTCTTTAAGATCTGTAATCATATGGGAAACACGTTCTAAATTGATAACCGGGCCATCAGGATGACCTAATTCACCAAAAGCACGTTTAGTTTCGATGTATTGTTTAGAATATCTATTCACTTCTCGTTGTAAAATATCCTTTGGATACATCCTGCCATTTTTGTTCTTGACATCAGACTGTAAAAATACTCCTTCGATGAATAATGATTTTTTACCGTCTGTTTCTTCAGTAACAAACATAAGATCATCTAACTGTTCTGTAATAAGTTTCATTGATTCATCTCCTAATTGTAACCTTTTCCTTTTTTGACCTCAATAAATAATGTACCAGTAGCCTCTGTATTAGCAATAGTTAAAGTTCCAGTAACATCCACAGGAGTCCATCCATTAAACTGACTCCACGCACCATTACCAGATAATGTAAAACTAACACCCTCAGTTTCTGTTATTGTAACTCCACCAGACCAATGTAATTTAGTAATAGAAATAGTTTGACCTTGAACACCCTCAGTAGCAGCATCTAAATCAACTGCTCCAGTAAGATCATCAGTCAAAACAATTGTATTATTTCCAGTACCAGTTACTAAAAATTGAGCCACTCCATTAGCATGGGCCGTTTCAAATAATTTTGTCTTCGCCATATTTTATCTCCCCTTGTAGGTCTTAGCCACTTGCCTACGGAATTTTGCTTTCTTTGGATCAATTCTTAAAGAACCACTCCTAATTCTTTTATTGCGTCGTTTTGTTTTTCTTTTTGAAGCTTTACCACCAGCTGATCGAGCCCATTTCTTTCGTTTCAGTTTCGCTTTTCTTCGATCAGTCTTTTTTGAACGTTGGGAAGATTTGAAACGTTTTTGTTTCGACCATCTTTTGGCTTCCTCAACATCCAAATCTTCCCCGCCTATATCACCTTCAGAATCCTCATCACTATCATCGTCAGAAGAAGATTCTTCTGAATCAAATAAACTATTCGCAATTTCCTTTTTCTTATTATCTAAAGCGGTATCCAATTTGGTAGACAACACTTGCTTAAAAGTTTTTTCTACTTCCAATGGTTCTTTATTATTAATCGCTTTTACAATATCTTTAATTTCCATAATTACCTCGTTTTTCATGATATATCAATTATTTGTGGTAATGTTTTTACTACTCATCATCACCCAATGATCCATAATCAGATGGTACAGTAAATTCAAGTTTTTTAGTTTCTGAATTATAAATTAATGTAAGTTCTATCTGAGCTTCCGTACTTTCTTCGTTTTCAATAGCTTCAGCAATATCATCTAAATTCAAAAAATTAACCTCACCACCACCAGCATGTGTAGAAATAACGTCTGTTGTTACCATATTCGATAATCTAGTAACAACATCATTTCTAAATTCTGCTAAAGTTTTAGACAAACTATCTGGTGTTATAACCTCTCCCACAACATTTTTTATAATTTCTTCGTCTAATTTTGATAAATTATCAAGACTTGCATGTTCTCCTTGTGGCCCTATATCACCTTTATCACCTTGATGTCCTCTTGGCCCTATATCACCTGTATCACCTTTTAGACTACTTAATTGTTCTTTTGTGAAATCTTCATATATAAAGGAATTACCCTTCTCTCCACGTTTTCCTTGCTCACCTACAAAACCTACTTCTCCACGTTCACCCTGTTCACCTTTAGGCCCTACTAATGAAAGTAGTTGTGTAGAAGAAAAATCATCAAAAGTGAAAGGTTTACCCTGTTCACCCTGAATACCTTGAGGCCCTTGTAGACTACTTAATTGTTCTTTTGTGAAATCCTCATATATAAAAGATTCACCTTTAACACCCTGTGAACCAGTGGGCCCTTTGGGGCCTATTTCCCCTTTGGGCCCTATAATCCCAACTGGGCCTTGAATTCCTTTTTCTCCCCGATCACCTTGTTCACCCTGAATTCCTTGATCTCCCTGAATTCCTTGAATTCCTTGATCTCCTTGAAATTCTATTAATTTATTCTCAAATAAATTTTGTGATTCTTGTACAATTTTATCTAATGCAATAGAAACTTTCTTTTCCAAATTCAAAATTTGTGAATTAGTATATTGCATAACAAGTTTTAAAGTTTCTGTTAATCTCACATTATTCATCTTCTACGTGTCCATTACCATTATGGTTTTGATATTTAAATTCAAATTTATCTAATCTTGAACTATCATGTTCTTTTAATTCATCTTCGTCCATTTTCATTTTAACAGATAAAGACTCCAAAATTAAATCAAGTTCTCTATCTCCAGAATCAAACGCTTGCTCTTCTATGACTTCTGTATCTGATTTTTCTGATGGATCATACTCCCAATTTTGTTGGCCATATCCACCAGCTGGCTCACCTTGACCATATCCTAATGCTGCAAGTTCTTTCTCTTTAGCCTTTTCCTGTTCAATCTCTTTATCCATCTTTTCTATCTGCTCTTCAGTTTGTTTTAAGACTTCCCTTCTGACATAATCAATAGAGAAAAACTTACCTGTATAATCTCCAACATCCTGTGCTAGTGATAATCTATCCCTCAACATTTCTATACTTTTGATTTCTCTATAGTAAGAATCTTCAGCCCATTTATAATTCAGATTATCCTTAATGGGCTGCCATTCTTCTTCTGTTATAATACCCTTCAAGATAAGTTGAGTTTTTAACAGAGTATCAAACAACTCCAAAAACTTATTTCTAAGTCTTAATATAAACTTAGAAAATTTTAGTTCGTCTCTTGTAATTTCTGTATCTCTACCTAAACTAAAACTATTATCCTCTAACAATCTACTAGATGGAACATTCAAAGCTTTGTATAATTTAGTCTGAAAATAATTAATATCTTCCAGTTCTCCTAAATTCTGACCACCTGGCAATGTTTGGATTTCTGTACCTCTGCCACCTTCTCTACGTGGCAACCAGTAGTCTTCCATCATATTTAGGTGTTTTCTATCATCCTTAACTTCACCTGTAGACGCATCATAGACCAACTTATTTCTATGTTGAACCATCATATCTCTAAGATACTGTTCAGCTTTAGCTTTGGGTAAATTTCCAACATCAATATAGAATATTCTACGTTCTGGTGCACGTGCAATACGATAAATAACAAGTGCATCTTCCATCATTCTAAGTTGATTCATCGGTTTAATAGCTTTATGTAAGTAACTGACTACTGCACCATTTGCATGATCGTATAGACCAGAATTACAATGTGCAATACAATCAGGTGAAACTTTAAGTCCAGTCAAACTGTGAGATGCATCTTGCACTCCACCCTCATCATAGACATAAAATTCCACCGTCTTTTTTACCATATCAATGCCACTCTCTGCCGGTTCTCTGACAATTTCTCTAATTTTCCTCATTTTACGAGGATCAATATATCGTAGTTCTTGTATACCGGCCTTTTTGTCATCTTCATCAATAATCATATGGTAATAAATTTTACCATCCACGTACCATTTTCTAAAAATATCGTGAGCATCGACAGAGAAATTCATCATCGTCTGAATTCCTCTAAACTCTTTATAAATTTTTTCTTTGATTTTATTGGAAATATGGTCTACACCCGACAATTCCAACTCCATAGCAGCTTGGTATTCATCCATAACGATTGATTCGTTTACAATATCCTCAATGGCTGCCTCACACTCAGGTTGTAGTGCAAGACCTCGATATTTCGTAATAAGTTCAACCTCATTACGAATAGTGCCCTCCATATCAAGATATGTACCATAAGCACCACCTACCTCTAAGTTTACCGTACCATCGTCAGGCGGTGGTGGAGCAAAACTTTGAAGTTGTTTTTTCTTACCGCCTATACTAAATCCTAAGAATTTTTCAGGCAACCATTGTGACCAAGCTTCTTTTAAATTCATAAATTATCCACCTACACCAACCGCAGCACCAACCTCAGCTGTCACAGTACCAACTTTACCCTGTATATTAACATTCAAACTAGCATCATGTCCACGTATAGCTGTAGACGACCAATGACTATACGCCCATGTAATGTCAAAGGTTTCTATAGCTGTAGCTTCTGCCCAATCTAAAGTAATTTCAGTAATCATTGTTGGCCAAGCATTATGCATTGTATATTTTCTTGTTGCATGACCTTGTGGACTATATTGTATAACGTCAGCATCAACTGTCCAAATACCATTTACACTTCCACCAGTACCAACACTACCAAATCGTTCCTTATTAGTAATATTACCATTAATGTTATCTTGCCATTTTTCAATAGCCGATCTAACACTATAATCTTCGTCATTTAGAACTGTAGTAGTCCAATCCTCAAAGGTTCTACCACCAGGCAGTTTAAAAATTCTACCAAAATAATTAACCTCAATCGGGTCAATTGTACCTGCAGGAATTGTAGCTGCTTGAGTAGTGAATCCCATTTTTCGTGTCATATTTACTCCACCCACATCTCCAGGCACAGGAATACTTACTCTAAATAAACTAGGTCGAGCACCACCCTTTGGTAGTGCATTTTGAAAACTATTTATATCAAAAGCCATTTTTTATCTCCTTATACTGCTCCTACTACTTCATTAAAACTAACACCAGTAGATACAGCAACAAAGTTAAGTTGAATAAAATTAACTGAACGACTTGGTTTAATGAAAATGTCTCCAATAAACTGATTACTGTCAATTATATTCGCTGGATTATTACTGTCATCACAGACTACCAAGAAATCAGTAATTCCTCGTCTGGACTGAATATCTCTCAGATAAGGTGTTATAATTGACCTGAACTGTGCTCTTGTAAATTCGTCATTAAACTCAAATAGTGAATACTTAGCAACATCCTTAATAGTTTTTTCAATTATATTGAACAACCTTCGGACATTAATTCTATCGAACGCACTTGGTTTAGTTTGTAATGTTTTATCTCCGAATAGTACCACTCCTTGGCCTGGAAACGTAGCTACTGGATTGATATTAGCTTCATATAAAGCATCTCTATCAGACTGACTTGGATCATAGGTCAAAGATACAACATTCCTCAATTGACCTCTATTAAATCCAGCCGGTGAATACCAAGGTTCTCTTGTGTTGTCTGTTCTGACACACAATCCAGCAATATCTCCGTTTAATGGAATACCTTCAACGAACCCATCGTTATATTTATCATACATTTTTTTACTACCAGAATCCATAAAACCGAAAGAATCTGGAGTCAAACTACTCTTAGCAGCTGTTATATCAGTCTCAAGATTATCACTACTTAAACCAGTAGCAGAAACAAAAGCTACACAATCTGCTCTTGCTGTAGCACATTCCAAAGCTTCACCAGTAGCAATACCACCAACAATTAAGTCAACATCATATTTTTCAGTATCTTTAAATTCACTATAATCTCTTGAAGAAGCATCATCATCAACTCCACCAGTTGATAAATCGTATGTATCATTAGAAACTACACCCGAAACATCTACATAACTAGAATTTTCATTTAAAACTTCATTAACATATATATTCTTACCAAAATCATCGGTTCCTACTGTAGACTTTAACCAATCATATGATTCTAAAACTTGAACAACTACCTTTTCATTTGAAGAATTTGTTGTAATTTCAGAAATTTCTACTTTTATGTAATCACCATCTGCATCTTGATCTTCTACAACTACCCGTAAACTTTTACCAAATGATCCTTCATACTTTGCAGTAAACATTCCAGTACCAGATTCAGTAACAGTAGCTATTATATAGCTAGCATCTGTACCATCGTCAATATATAATTTTAAATTAGATGCAATTACTGAACTATCAACTGAAACTGAATCTATAGTAATAGCATTAGATCCTCCAGCCAACGTTCCTCCTGCTCCAGCAGCTGCAACTGTAAATGTATTATATATTACATCATCAATAAGTTGGTTAGACACATCAATTTCATCGTCTACTGTATAAGAACGATCACCTTGATGAAGAACAGTAACAACATTAGTTTCTCCATTAATACTAAATACTGCTTTAGTACTAGAATCTTGTACAATAATATTAGTATTATCACTTAAATTGAGTTGATCCTCAATTACAATATCACCGGCTTCTAACGAATTGTCACTATCTTTAACACCAGTAATTTTTAATATTAATGTAGCATTAGAACCACCAAGACCCATAACATCTGCAAGTTCGCTTGCATAAGCATCATCTGCTCCAGCTTGTGTAGAATCTAAAACACTAGAAGTAACTGAATCAACTGTAATACTTCCACCAGATGCTTTTGTAGCATCATCCCCAATTTGTCTAATTATCTGTAAATCTCCACCATATGCTAGAAAACTAGCAGCAGTGAACCAATCTTTATTTCCTTTTGCTGGTTTACCAAAAATTCTTACTAATTCTTTTTCAGAACTTACCGTTACGGCCGTATCTACCGGCCCCCATGTAAATCCCGTTCCCACGAATGCAGCGTCTGACACCCCTGTCGTTGGGATCGTTGTTGATAAATCAACTTCTGAAATTTTAACGCCTGGACTTTCTAAAAATGCCATTATCTTTTCTCCTATTTCGTTGATATTTTTTAATTAGGATTACCCTTTAATGTTCTACCTTATATTTATAAAATTCGTTAGTTCACGACTTCCCACAACTGACCAGAAGAATCAACGAATGTTTCTGCTTCTAATCCTGTTTCTATAAATCCAAAGGGCGTTAAATCATCCTGAATTTCTTTAACTCTATCTAAAAATAGTTTCTCTCTTAATTCCTGATCCATTAATTCTCTGAAATACCTCTGTTGTGCACACCATGAGAACAACACCAAACACATAACCAAATCATCATTACATCCTTCAACTGCAGAGTAACTTTTCCCTCTAACACAAAAAGAAGTTAATTCTGAAATCACATCAAAATCCAATATTAAAAGTTTATCTTCTTCTATCAAATCTTTAAGAGTAGAACAACCTATTCTTTTAACCTGTGCAGTGGTTCTTAAACCTATACTAGTATTTCTAGCGAACCCTGCAGATACTATCTGTCCTTTTCTTCCTTTAACAGTAGAACTAATCATATTTTCGTATTCAAAATCATGATATAATGCATCAGCAACTTGACCACCAATATCATTACATTCTACCAATACCATTGCTTCATTATAATACTTAGCAACCTTATGAATTATATCTGGATACAATATAGGAGAAATCTCATTACTCCGATACCTTGCAACTAATTTATAAGGTGTATCCGTTACATTGATTACCGTAAAGGCTGAATAATCCTTCCCAGCACCTCTAGCAACATCTGCAGATATAAAATATTCATTACCCGATTTTGGATGTTCCCAAATAGAATATCCATCTTTATTTTGTAAAGGATCTCTAAATGCTAATGTTCTCAACTTCGATGGGGTAATTAACGTATTAGCTGATCCTATAAACTCTGTTTCAAATTCAACCCTAAACTGATCTTCACTGGTATTCCTTATAGTTTGTTCTTTCCATTCCTCATCTCGGCCTGGAACCTGTGACCAGTGAACATCTATAGTTTTATAATCATTCCTTTTTTCCTCTGCATCTACCCACATCCTGTAAAATTGATTCATCCCATTAGGTGTAGACACAATAAAAACTTTTGTTGTATTCCCTGATGAAATCGTAGGATATACAGATCTAAAAAACTCGTCAGCAATATTAGTAGGAACAAACGCAAATTCATCTAAAAATATGATATTATAAGTACTTCCTCTCACAGCTGATGCTGAAGTTGCGGAAGCAATTATCTTTGATCCATTCTCTAATTCTATATCACCTTTATTCCATACCACTACACCTTGCTGTAACCACATAGGTAAATGTTCATATGCCAACTGAAGTCTACCCATCAATTCTCTAGCAGTAGAACCCTTATTGGCCAGAATAGCCATCCGTGTATCCTGATTAAACAATGCATAATGTAGTAAAAATGCTATAATCGTAGTAGACTTACCCGTTTGTCGAGGCATCTTACAGATTACAAATCTATTATCATGAAATTTCTGGATCATTTCTTCTTGAAAATCCCACAACTGAAAATCGACCAATCCATGATCTACATGAACAATCTTGATATAATTTTTTATAAAGTATATCGGATCATCCGCACACTTTATATATTCATCAATCTGTTCTGCTGTAAAATCTACCTGAACACCTTTTCTTTTAAGGTTAGGATTTCCTAAATATACGTCACTCATCTTCTGATTGTCGTTGTTTTAACATCTGTTGTAATTCTTTTGTAGAACCTACAAACATAGTGTTATTAGTAACCTTTGACGGTTTAGATGTACCTTTTAATTTATCTACTGTTATCTGCAATTCCATCAAATCTTTGTTCAGTTCACCCACATTTTTAAGTAACTGTGCTGTAACCTCATATGCCCTTGGATGTTGACCTTCTTGTGCAATTTGTAATGAAGATTCTATTGCACTAGTTCCCTTCTCAATCAAGTCATAATAATTAGATCTAGTATATTGATAATCTGAATTCACTTCTTCTGCTCTCTCAGAATTTTCAGGCATAAGTTCACCTTCTTCTACCTCTACAACTTCGGTAGTAATTTCATCTGTAATATCAAAAAGTTCGTCCAAATTTTCGTTACTCATTGTGTTGGCACCCATTCTACTGAAACCTTTACGTTATTTTCTTTATCTTTTTCACCTGGAGTATCTCCTTCATTTTCTGGTACTAATGGTACTAAAGGTGTTGCTGTTATCTCTAATCCGTATTCTGTAGGATTATCTGGATCAAACATATCTAAATCTTTAGTATTAACTATCGACTGTGTTATTATTCCCTGATCTTTTCTTATTCCATATAAATAAGTTCTAGCAGTAAAATTAAAAGTCCATTCTATTCTTCTTCTGGAATCCATATCATCCGGCCAATTATCCTCAAAGGAAAAATCATCCAAACTCAACGACATATCATGTGGAATTTTATCTATCAATACATCATCCTCTATGACCTGAGAAGTATTAACTGTAATATTTAATTCTGGTGTGAAATACGGAACAATCTGTTCCACTACCTCTAAACCATCTTCTGCTTGACCAACAAACAAATACAAGTTAAAAGCTATATTATATGGCACTCTCATATATTGTCTATAGATCTTATCTTGACCAGGCATATCCATCACAATATCTTGCATAGTATTCAATTTTCTACTTGGATCGTAGGTTATTGTACCATACTCAAATGCAAGTCGAGGAGCTGATACCTGTACCTCAGCTGTAGTTGGATTCTGACCTCTTTGACTCAAATACCTTTGTCGAAATTTATCTTTAGGAGCATAATGTATAGGTATTTTATACTCCATTTCATTACTCATAATACGAATGTTATTAAACATCGTACCAAAAGCATAGATCATTTTTTTAATAGTTCCATTATAGAAATATGTTCCAATCATTAAAATTCTCCAAATGGATTATCTTCTGTCATGTCAAGTAAATCCGGCTCATCTTGGAAAATATCACTTTGATCAAAAGTGTTGTCTGAAGTAATTGCATCTATAACATCATCACTAGTATCTGCTGTTCCCTGATCGTCTATTATTGATTTATTCCACGTTTCATCTATAGATTCTATCATTTCTAATGAATTTTTTTGATCTTCAGTTTGATCTACGTCAAGTATTTCTACTCTATTATCACCATATAAAATTATTTTTCCATCTGTATCAGCTCCAAACTGTTGATTGTTAAATACCAACAACCTACACATAGCCTTGAAAACATAATTAGCCCCTAACTCGAAAAATGGCACCCAATCTTCAATAAAATTGATTTCCAAAATACTTTTAGTAAAAGGTAGATATATTAAATCTCCCTCTAACGGCATTTCTAAATCAGTATATTCACCACTTACCATAGGTTCATTAAAATTAGTAACTTTCAACTCACGAAATCTATCCACAGAAAATACAAAAGATGCTGAATCTCTGACCTCAAAACCAAAACTACTAATATAATCCACTGAATCCCCAAATCCGTCTTCTGGATTATCAAAATACATTTCCAATAAATATGCAGAATCAAAAACAGTTTTCTTTGCATCTCCTGTCAATGGATCTACATCTCTTGAAGATCTAGGTAGATACATAGCATCAAATCCAACAACTTGTATGGATTCTTTTACCAGACTAGAAATTAACTCCTGTTCTGCAGTACTAGAATTATGAGTAAAAATACTTCTTGTAGCCATTACCCTATAACCATCCCTAATAACGCACCATGTTTAGTATCCATTTCTTCATGTAATAGCGAAATTTCCTCATTAGCAGAATCCAATATAGCTTGACCATTATAAGTTAGTCCTCCCGGCAATGTAATACCATCATACTTACTTAAATTTTGACCCCATTGACGTTTAATCAACGCAGTAGTATATCTTTTCAACCACATATCATTATAAACTTCACTATATGTATTTGGATCAATAATCTGATCACATTCTATAATAATATACTCTCCAACTTCTAAATCCGTTTCCCAATCACAATATAAACGTAATTCATTCTTATGCCGTGAAAAATTAAATGGAGTTTTACCTGTAAAATAATCATCTAATAAAGAAATATGTTGCATAACCATAGTATAATGTAAAATACTAACATCTACAAAATCATACAAATCATTAAGTCGTAGTTGATACCTCATATCAAACATATTTGCAGTATCCCAACCAGATCTACTAGTAGGAAAAACATTAATAATTCCTAAAATTTGATCTTGCCATTCGGTATCCTGACCTGAACGATTGAAATCTATAACTTTTTCAGTAATATCTTCTTGTGTAATTTGATATTTTTTATATAACCGTTCTGTAGCATCATAATGATAATCACGATAGTATTGAAAAGCATCATCAATTCTATCGTCAATTTGATCATCTTCAACATTAATATCAATTGCAGGTTTACCCAATCTTCTCAGACAATATTCCTTTAAGGTATCTCTATTATTTACTAATGTCTGTGCCATATTACCATTCTCCTCCATCCCAATTCTGATCGCTAGCTTCAATAGTAACATCAGAACCTATTGCTTTAACATCTAAATGAACAGGATGACCTACCAATGTACCCTTACCAACATTTTCTGAGGTTACAGATACATCTGTTGACGATATTTCTATTTCTTCCGTAGTAGTTAAATCGAATGTTTCTATGTCTAAAGCTTCAGACACATCAATAGCTACAGAATCACCACTAGAATCTGTTACTTCTATTTCATCTCCCGATTCCATAGTTTCTACCCCTACAATCCTACCAAAAGAATCATAAACCGCTTTCATTACTACTGCCATTTATTTACTCCGATGCTTCCTCAGCAGGTGTTTCTTCTTCTGAAACTGGTGTTTCTTCTTCTGAAACTGGAGTTTCTGTAATTACAGTAGTCGTAGTTGGTGGAGTATATACTCTTGCCACATATTCTGAACCTAATCTACTACCTTGTTTCTCATACGTTAGAGTCAAATCATTGATTTTCTGCTGTAACCTACCATATGCTAGATCAATAGCTAGATTATCATTGGATGCATCCGTATATGAAATTACAGTATCTCTATAAAAAGATCTGTTATTGTTAGTTGTTACCGTAAACCCAACAGCCCATCCTGTCGGGTTTTCTTTTGGATAATGATCCAATCTAGTTACTTTTGTTGTTGCCATTTACTTTCTCCTATATTACTATTTATATCTCTGTTAAGTTGATATTGTATTTAGTACCGTCACTCTTGACCAAAATTAGATTTCCATTTTCTTCTTTAATTGTCCAGCTATCTACCTTTAGATTACCAGTAACTTCTACATTTCCATCATACTGAGCATCACCCGAATCAGTTTGTTTAAAGTTTTCAACCTTCGCACCAGACTCATAAAATCCACCTGTAGAATTAACAGAACCAGTAACATCAACTTGATAATCTGGATTAGTAGTACCAAATCCAACCTTACCGCCTGTGTAGTAAATATCGTCTGTAACAGGTATAACATCACCGACCTGTAGAACGTCACCGTTCTGTAAGACAGGAGCTGTAAAGTTTTCTGTATAACGTCCAATACCTTTGGTAATTCTGATGTCATCCATTGAACCAGAATAATAATTATCTGATGCATCTGAACCGATAGTAACACCACTATTTACAAATTCTTCTGTGGATGCACGTGTTTCTGTCTGCAGTACACCGTCAACGAACAATCTGGTAATACCAGTATTTCTGGATATTGCTACATGATGCCATACGTCATCATTGATTATAGCTGTACCGTAAATATAATTATCTGTACCAGAAACTGATTCGCATCCATTTAGATAACCACTACTACCCAATTTAAGACCAGTTGTACCTGTTGTGATAATACTCTTTGGGGGTGAGTCAACCTCAG
>VTLG01009741.1_pt1 | contig 20369 bp, 18 predicted proteins | sample 4694571 | NCBI WGS metagenome assembly VTLG01 (sample SAMN12604809, study PRJNA352737) | marine metagenome | biome: ENVO:00000447; feature: ENVO:00000209|ENVO:00000569|ENVO:01000036; material: ENVO:00002151; isolation source: viral sequences binned using virsorter ... | reverse complement strand
ACGCTACTAACCCCCAAAATTTATGGATTGGAGAAATTATCAATTCTGGAGAAAGAACATACGCAGAATGGAAAATGAGGCAACAGAGTTTGACGTATATGTTCAAGGAACAATCAGAGAACTTACTTTTAGACAACGACTTAGAGAGAGTATTCAGTTGCTCGAAGGGTCATCCTATAGTTCTAAAAAAGTATCTGGGTGGAGAAATTTCACTAGAAACATTATCAATACTGGAAAAGGTCTTTTCTTTTAAAGGTAAGTTTGATAAAAAGTTAAAAGATCCAGTGTGGGAAACCGTAAGTATGAAATTGAAAAAGTATTTACCTTTCCTAAATATTAATGTGTTCCACTTTAAAACAATACTAAGGAATATCATAAATGAGTGAATTTTTTGATTCAACGATGGTACAAGAAGAACTTCAAGAAATTACCGATTTACAACGGTTAATTTATGAGGATGCTTCTAGGTATCATTTAATGGATCGTGATGATAGAGTAGAACACATTGAAAATCTTACTGAATTATTAGATAAACAACGTGTAATGTATACTCGTATATGTTTGTCAGATGATCCAGAAGCTAAGAAGATGAAAGCGAATTTGGTCAAATCAGTTTCTTCTCTGGGTTTCCCACCAGGAACAGATGTTCAAGTATTATTTCTTAGTATGACTAATACAATTGAAGCTCTTAAAAGTCAACTTGACGGATAAGAATCTCTTTGTTATAATAAAACCAATCAAATTAAATCCAAATTAATCCGAGGTAATCTAATGTCGTTTGCTAAACTTAAAAAGCAATCAAAACTAGGCTCTCTTACACAAAAACTTGTGAAGGAAGTCGAAAAGATGAATAACACAGGTGGTCAAGGTGATGACCGTCTATGGAAATTAGAAGTAGATAAAGGTGGTAACGGTTATGCCGTTATTCGTTTCCTTCCTGCTCCTGATGGTGAAGATCTACCATTTGTAAAGTTATACTCCCACGCCTTCCAAGGTCCTGGTGGATGGTATATCGAGAACTCTCTAACTACATTAGGGCAGAAAGATCCAGTATCTGAGTTTAACTCACAACTCTGGAATAATGGAACAGACGCAGGTAAAGATACTGCTCGTAAGCAAAAGCGTAAGCTAACTTACATCAGTAATATCTACGTTGTAAAAGATCCAGCAAATCCTGAAAACGAAGGTAAGACATTCTTATACAAGTATGGTAAGAAGATCTTTGACAAACTAACTGCAGCAATGCAGCCTGAGTTTGAGGATGAGGAAGCAATTGATCCATTCGATTTCTGGCAAGGTGCTAACTTCAAGTTGAAGGCAAAGAACGTTGCTGGTTATAGAAACTATGACTCTTCTGAGTTTGCTGCCACTAGTGCTTTACTAGATGATGACGATGCGATGGAAGCAATCTGGAAGAAGGAGCATTCCTTAGCAGAATTAGTTGCTGCCGATCAGTTCAAGTCATACGATGAACTCAAGACTCGTCTTGGTTATGTTCTTGGTAATAAGCCAGTTCGTAACGATGCTGAAACTGTAGAGCAAGAAGTTGAAGATGTGAGAGCATCTGCCCCTGTTGCTGAGACAGTGGAATCTGTATCTAAAGCATCTACTTCAGATGATGACGATGACGCATTATCATACTTTGCTAAATTAGCGGAAAGTTAATTTAAATAAAAAAAGATCAAAAGACTCACCTTCGGGTGGGTCTTTTTTTATGAAACTAAGTTATTATTTTCTGTTGTTATTAGAGTTTTACTTATATATTGTGAATTTCTATTATAATTCATAATTCTATTAAAGTCATTTAAGAATTGTTGTAGGTATGATCTATCTAAAACATTTATATGTCTTTTATTATCATTCTTTCTAGATTCATATTGCCAATTACTAATTGCTACACCTATGGTGTTTATTAAATCACCAGGATTTCCACCTAATGTATCTTGATCTAATACTATTGAAGTTCCTGAAGGTCTAAATGCTTTCCATTTTGTTCCAGTTGGATATTGCTTACCTGGACCATCTATTTTAAAATCTGCGGTAACAGTTAATCCTCTTTCTAAGATTATTCTATTTCTACTATCTCTGACTTCTACTGTTTCGTAGTGATGAAGATCATTTAATTTGTCTCCATACTTATCTGAAACATATTGATATAAATCATATTCTGATAATGGCCATTCATCTCTAATATTTGTTATATTTGCTGATAATAATACGACAAAATCTAAACCAGATTTTCCATAAAGTTGTTGTGCTACTGTATCTGGTCTTTCACCTTCATATATTGTATATTTGTTAAATATGCTTATATTATTCTTTACTTCCGCTAATATTTTAACTTTTCTGAATATATTTTTAGCAAGAATATATTCATTAGAAGATGTTTTATCTGGAAGAAACGATGGTAATGCTACGTTTGGTATGTAATTAAAATATGCCATTAGAATCCTACTCCTGGTCCTGCTTTATCATCATTATCATAATCTTCCGCATATATTGGGTTGATTTCTTTAAATACCATCCTCATTTGGATATTAGTTGGTGTTGAATCACCATAAGTTGAATATGTTCCTGATCCAGTGTAATTAACATTTAAAGATGTTAATGCACAAGGTTTAAAACAATTTAAAAATGGATGATCTTCTCCATTTTTTAAATATCTTAATAAAAATAATGAGGGTGCTGCTAAGAGATATTTACCTTTAGATGCTCCTCCAGTAGGATCATCATATTGAGCATTCTTACGTGCTGACATTGATTGTTTAAAATTTCTAATTATATTTTTAACAACCTTTGCTTCATCTGGAGTTCTAGGCGAAAATGTTACATCAAATGGGAATGTTCTTAAGTTAACTCCTCTAAATAAAAGTTCTAAATTTGAGTTTAATATCTGCCCAGTTGATCTTGATAGAACGGAATTAACATCTAAATTTGATCCTAAAGCATTAACTGCCATTCCTGAAGCAGCTGCAACAACAGCATCTTGAACATTCTTTTCCTGTAATCCTAAATCTAAGGAACCAGTCATGTTCCTTATCATATTGATTCCTTTACGTATTTTATCCTGATTTATTCCTCCACCCATACTAATAAGACCTCTACCAACAGCTAATCCTGCTAGTTCAAATATATTAATAGTTTCGTCACCCCAAGTTACAGATTGTGTGTCAACAATTTGTTGGGGAATTGGTAATTCTACATAATAATTTATTTTTAATTTTTTACCTTGCTTCTCAATTAAATCTGTTCTACTTTCATTCTTTGGTTTTATTGTTATATCGTTTGGATCATATAATGACATACCACTTTTCTGTACGGCATTCACATATTCTTCTTTACTATTATAGACTTTACCATCCTGAGTAGTCATAGGCCATTCAGCTTTAGCTATATCGCTAGGAGCAGGTCCATTAAGCCAGACTTTACCATCTGGGTTAGATTTGCTTTCTATTCTTATACCTAAACCACCATAACTATCTTCTTCAGACATATAATCTATACACTTTATCATTAAACTATCTTCATATTCTCGTATATCCCTAGCGGATGGATATACAAAAACATTATTCTTTTTATGCTTTGGTGATTTTTTTGGAATGGTATTTTTATCTTCTGTATATTTCCATTCCGATCCTGGACCATCTACTGGTTGGTCTGTAGTCCATTCTCTAATTCCTGATACCATTTTTGGTTTGATACACCACCGTAACTCTATTTAGTAAGTATTTTTTGATATGGTATTGTTCTTGCTGCTCTAAGTTCTATTGGTTTGATATTATACAATCCACCCATTATTTCAGGCCATGTATATTGTTTAATATCACCCCAATGATAGTTTAATCCACGAAAACCCCAGTCAAATACATCAAATACTGCTACTAATGGATGCTGATCATATTGAATATATGGTGTTTTTGCAAAATAAATGAAGGTATAATATTTACCTACTTGGACTCCTCTAGGATCTTCTTCCTCTAAAACATCTCTAATACTGACCATAAGATCATCTGGATCTTCATTACCAATTAAATCTTTTAATACTGGTGCTAATCTAATTCCTTCTTTGGCATCAATTTTTGCTTTTACTTCTTCATAGGAAGAACCACCAGTTCTTCTTTTAGCTCTTCTTGCCATTATTTAATTCCCAGCTCTTTTTCGGTAATCACTTTGAATTCTAATTGTCTATCAGCACACCATTCTCTTGCTTCTTTCCATTTTGTTTGGTTTGTAGCATATGTATATGCTTCTTTTATATAACCCTTTGTTTGACGTTTTGGTTTTTTAGGTGGACTACATTGTTTTAATGGTTTCACTTCAATAACATATTTTTTTATTCTACCATCAGTTTCCTTTACTTTCATATAGAAGTCTGGAAAATATCTATGAGGTTTTCCATCAACAGGTGATCTATATGGAATGGCAATTTCTTCACTATTCCATTCTAATACATTGGCATTAGAATCACAGTAAACCATGAATTTTCTTTCCCACAATGATCGAAATATTATGTTAGTGGGATCGCCCTTATACTTATGAGGAAAAGTTGGATAATATTTTCCTTTATAAGCCATCTAAATAGAACTATAATGTATAAGAGTATTTAGAGTGCCAGCTCCTAGACCAAGTACAATATCTAGAATTTTACCAAAATTCCAGAATGTTGCTCAAACTTCCCATTACTTAGTTAAGTTTGGATTGCCTCCCCATTATAATAATGATGGTTATTCTTTAGGACACCATCTTAGAAATAAAGGTATAGACTTCAGATTTGCTGGTGAAGATATTGGATTACTTTGTAGTTCTGCTGTCTTGCCAGGTAGTGCTATGGCAACGTCAGATGTTATTGGTAATTATCAAGGTGTTGTAGAAAGATTTGCCCATACTAGAAATTTTACTCAGATATCTTTAGAGTTTTATGTTGACAATTTATATAAGTCATTAAAATTTTTAGAGCATTGGATGGAATACATATCTGGAGCAAATCCAGGTGATCCTAAACAAAATACTAGTTATCATTTTAAGATGAGGTATCCAGCTCTTTATAAATCAAATGAAACTAGAATAATAAAATTTGAAAAAAATTATAGACAATTTTTAGAATATAAATTTATTGGTTTATTTCCATTATCTTTAAATTCCACAAGAGTAACATATCAAAATTCTCAAGTTTTAAAAGCAACTTGTAATTTTAGTTATGATCGTTATATTTGTGGTGAAACAACTACTGCTTCTGAGGAAGCAGGAATTGATCTTAATAATGGATCTAGTAATGTTTATAATGATAGACCTTATAGTTTACCAAAGATCCTAGCAGATCAAGCAAAGGGTAAAGGAGGATTTACTTTCTTAAATTCACCATTAAATAATACAAAGATCAATAATCAAGAAAATTTTGATACAATGTATACTGGATTTGATGGTTCTATTGGAGATTATCCATCTCAAACTGTTAGAAGTCGTGTTTACACGGGATAAATTCTAAATAAACCCTATAAATAAAATTACTGAATTGCACTTATTATGCCATTACCAAAAATTTCGACACCTTCTTATGAGCTGGTAATTCCTTCGACTAAAAAGAAAGTTAAAATTAGACCTTTTTTAGTAAAAGAAGAAAAGGTTCTTATTATTGCTATGGAGAGCAATGATACTAAACAAATAGCTAATGCTGTTAAAGATGTATTAAAAGCTTGTATCCTTACTAGAGGAGTTAAAGTTGAAAGTTTAGCTACTTTTGATATTGAATATCTCTTTCTTAATATCAGAGGAAAATCTGTAGGTGAAGAAGTTGAAGTTATGGTAACTTGCCCAGACGATGGGGAAACACAAGTTCCAGCAACTATTAATCTAGATGAGATTAAAGTTCAGATTGATGCTAAACATTCTAGAGATATCAAATTGGATGATGATTATACACTGAGAATGAAATATCCTTCAATGGAAGAATTTGTTAAAACTAACTTTGATTCTACTAACATCAGTGTTGATGATACATTTAAATTAATTGCTTCTTGTATTGAACAAGTATATTCTGAAGAAGAATCTTGGGCTGGTACTGATTGTACAAAGAAGGAATTATCTGAATTTGTTGAATCTTTAAGCAGTAAACAGTTTAAAGATGTAGAAGAGTTTTTTGATACGATGCCTAAATTATCCCATAAGATGACAGTAACTAATCCAAAAACACAGGTTGAAAGTGAAGTTAATTTAGAAGGGTTACAAAGTTTTTTCGGGTAAGTATGGCTCATGAAGATCTTGAGTCATACTATAAGATAAATTTTGCCTTGATGCAGCATCATAAATATAGCTTAACAGAGCTAGAAAATATGATTCCTTGGGAAAGAGAAATATATCTTTCTTTATTACATCAGTACATAGAAGAAGAAAATCTGAAGGCACAACAAGCAAATGGCTGAGATTAGATCACCAATATCAGGAGGAATAAGAGCCGTTAGAAGTACTGTATCTTCTAACATACTGAGTGGTGGTGTTAGACCACAGCAACAACAACAGCAACAACAAGGGGTTGATGGTGCAACTGCTAGATTAATTTCTAGAAATTCTTTATTGTTAAATTCGGTTGTTAGTCAACTTGGAAATGTTACACAACAAGTAGTTGGGTTGAGAAGATCATTAGATCTTTTAAAGGAAAATTTGGAAGTTGAATCTAGATTAGAAAAATTACGAGAACAGGCAAAAGCAGCAAGAGATATTAGAGAAGCAGAACAAGCACTTAGGGAAGGTGCTGAAAATACAATTGAGAAAAAAATTCAATTAAATTTGATTCGTCCTTTTTCAAAAATTGCTTCAAAAACTCAACTTACATTAGCACGTTTAGGTGCTTTCTTTAAAACTTTATTTTTTGGTTGGTTAGTAGATAAGGGAGTAAAAGCATTAGGTGCTTTATCTGAAGATAATAGAGATAAATTTAATCAAATTATAGGTGATGTAGGAAAAATTCTTTTAGTTCTAGGTGGTATATTCATAGCATCTAAGGTTGGTATTGGTAGATTACTTGCAAGTATAGTAAGTTTTAATTTTAAACTGATAAGGTTTAATGCTGTTAATTTATTACTAGCACCCTTTAGGATGATAGGGAATATTATTAGAGCGATATTGGTTAGAGCAGCCCGTTTTGCTCCTTGGCTTTTACCTACTCTTTCGGCATTAGGTGGTGGTGAGGTTGAGGGTCAGCAGAGTGGTGATACTAATCTCGGAGATATACCAGGGACAGGAACAGATGATAGTCAAGAAATTAAAGCTGATGATAGGAATGATGGTGGTATAATAACTGGTCAGAATGATACTGTAGAGGGTCTTAAAGCACAAGATCAAAAGCTTAATGTTTTAAGGGAAGAGGATAATAATGAGGAAAGTGATGATAAAAGAGGTTTCTTCAAAACAGCAGGTGATTATTGGAATTGGATAATGTTGGGTATACCACGCCCAGGTACAGAAAATGAGATTACTCCCGATCCAAACGATCAACGTCAAATAGATCCTAATGATTATGTTGAAGAAGGTAATAACAAAGAAATTATTTTACCAAATATACCAGAAAATAATGATAAGACAGGAGATTTTGATTTTGGATTTAACACTAAAGGTAGTGGATTAAGTGAAGATAATTTGGTTAACCCAGATACTAAAATTATAGACGATAAAAAGGGTAAACTTGAAATATACAATCAAGAGGATGATAATACACCAGTAATAGTTCCAATGCCTGTAGATCAATCTAGTGGTGGTAGTGATAGTGGTGGATCTATTACTGGTGGTGAGAGTGGTCGAATACCTGGAGTTCCTGCGGTAAATTCTAGTAACATTTACATGTATAGTTCATTTAAAGTTTTTCAAATAACACCAACGATGGCGTATTAGAATGGCAAATAATCAACTAGCAGTCAGACAATCTCTTCAAAGATCTTCTCTTAGTATAAGGAAGATTGGTGAGTCTTTGTCTTCTTTTACACAAGCAATTCGTAAATCTGCGTCATCTTCTACAAAATTAGTCAAGATTAGTAATGATAATATTGTTTTTAAAAATAAGTTAATATCAAATGATAAAAAATATTTTGCTATGAGAAGGGAGGCAATTAATAGAAAAAATCGGGAGGATATAATAGAAGCTGGTACTGCTGCTGGATCAATAAACAGATCGGGTAAAATTAGAACAAGTAGTACTAAAGGATTTTTGGGTAGAATATTGGACTTTTTTGGTATACTTTTTATTGGATGGGCAGTTAAAACTCTTCCTCAAATAATTAAGGGTGCTAATACCTTAATGAAAAATATGACTAATTTATATACTCGTATGAGAGATTGGAAAGAAGGTGTTTTCCAATCATTTAGCAATCTTCATAGAACTTTGTTTAGAATGGAGAAAAGATTCAAAGCACAAGGTGATTATAGTGAACAAGAAAAGGAATTGTCAGGAGAATTAAAGACCAGTCAAGAACAGTTTGGTAAAATGGATCTTGATTCTAATAGTATTTTTGATATTTTTGATCCAATAAGATTAGGTTTTGGTAATATAGCTGAGTGGGCTTGGAGAGGACAGCCAGATCCAAATCCTCCACCTGAAGGTGATTGGGATGGTCCTTCTATTGATCCAGATCAAAAAAATACTGGTGGACTTGTTGCTAGAGACTATAAAAAAATTAATGATGGTCTTGTTAAATCACAAAAAGCTTTTGCGGTTGATAATATACCTACCATGTTAACAATAGGTGAATATGTTGTATCAAGACCAGTTGTTAATGATTTGGGTGTAGATTTTTTTGATGCTATAAATTCTATGCTGTATCATCCATCATTAAGGAATCTTGATGTAACTAAAGATATAAAAGAAAAAACGGGTGGTGGATTTAGTCAAGAATTTGTGGATAATTTATCAAAATCTTTTAATAAATTAAAGCAAGAACTTGATGGTATTGATTTTGAACCAGAAGTTACTGTTGATCTCAATATACCAGATAATTCTGAAGTAATTGATATAAAGGAAGAAGTACAATCTATTATTTCACCAAAACTCAAAACAACTATAGATAACTTACAACAGTTTGTAAACACTAAAAAATCTAAAAATACAATTCTCTTTCCAATTAATTCTAGTGATACATCTGGTAATGTATCACTACCAGATCTGAATGAAGGTATAGAGATTATTCAAAATGGTAAACAAAACATTATGAAAATATTACAGGAATTAAATCTATCTTAAGTTTATGTCAGCTATAGATCCATCAATATACGAATATATTAATATAGAATCCTTAGAAAAGAGAACTATTGATATTAAGGCTCTTTGTGCTAGTATTGATTATTATGAGGATATATATTCCCCAACACTTACTGCGAAAATAGTGGTGATTAACACTGGTCAAAGTATAAAAGGACCAGATGGAAAATTAACATCTCTTTATACTGGATTACCTTTGAGAGGTGGAGAAAGGGTTTGTATGAAAATCAATGGAAATACTCAGAAAAATCCTGGTTTAGAGTTTTTAGAAGAAGATGTGGATAATTATCTTTATGTTTCTAGTATTACAAATGTAATTAAAACCTCTATGGTTGAGACTTTTGTTTTAAACTTAGTTTCCAGAGAAGCTTTAACCAATGAAACTTCTAGAGTTGGGGAAAAATATATTGGTCTTAAGGTTGAAAAGGTTGTTGGTACATTAATAAAGGAGAAATTATTATCTCAAAAACCATATGATTTTGATGATAGTGAGAGTACGTATTCTTTTATTGGAAACTTGAGAAAACCTTTTCATGTAATAACTTGGTTAGCATCTAAATGTATACCAGGTAATAGTGGGACTGGTGGAGAGGATTCAACTGCTGGATATTGTTTTTTTGAAACTAAAAGTGGATATAACTTTAAATCAATAGATGGTTTGATTTCTTCTGAACCTGTAGGTGATTCTTATTTTTACTCAGAAGTGCCTGGAAATGATGATAATAAAATTATTAAGTATTCAATTGACGAAAACCAAGATTTAATTGGTAAATTGAGAAAGGGATCTTATTGTACTTATAGAATGTATTTTGATCCTTTGAATTGTACTTTCATACAAAAAACTTTTACTTCTGATGATTACTTAGGAAAAGCAAGAACTACTGGAGAAAAACCTTTATTACCAAAATTAGCAGAAGGTGATAGTGATAGAGATATTGGTGATAGTCCTAGTAGGATAACAACAGCAGTTTTGGATAGAGGTACTTTTGATGAAAAAGTATCTACAAAAGAGAATGATTTAAAACCAATGAGAACTCAAGCACAAGCTGCTATGAGATATAATCTTATTACTACTCAAACATTATCAATGATGATTCCATCTAATACTAGTTTGGAAGCTGGTAATATTATAAAGTGTGAATTTCCTGTAACCACTGTAAAGGAAGAAGGTACATCAATTGACACAGTGGTAACTGGTCTATATATGATTAGAGCATTATGTCATCATTTTGATGCTGATGGATCATATACTTCTTTAGAATTAATTAAAGATACACTCGGAGAACAAGAAAAAGACGGATAAAATGATAGAAGAAACCCTATTAAAAAGTAATTTTGTTGGAAGAGATGGTTTTGTTTGGTGGATTGGCCAAGTAGCACCAGAGGATTCTCAAGATGCTCAAATAAACATGGGTGGTTGGTCGAGTAGATATAAAGTTCGTATTATGGGATATCACCCATATGATGAAAAAACTTTAAAAAATTCTGATCTTCCTTGGGCTCAAGTTCTTTTAGGTACTACTGATGGGTCTGGTAGTGGTAATAGAGCAACAAGTGTAAAAATATCTCCGAGTGATACTGTCTTTGGATTCTTTATGGATGGTGAGGATGCTCAAGAACCAATAATTACTGGAGTATTTGCTAAAACCAATGCTAATGCTAAAGCAGTTGCTGAAAATGGTAAGAATGGTGAATATGTATCTCCATTTGTTCCATTTACTGGATTTACCTCACAAATAAAAAATGATGGTGGATATATTGTAAATAGGGAAACCAATGAACAGTCTACGAATTCTCAACCTTCTCCAACTCATATTACAAGTACTATAGCATCACAAGCAGGTGAAGATGCTAGAAGTGCTTATAATGGTATCGGTGACACAGTTATTGCTGCTACTCCATCAACATCTTCCACGGTAATTAAAATTCGTGGTGAAGTTGGTAATATGGTAAGTAAACTTCAATCAATGACTAGTGATGTTAAAGGTGCTATAGGAAATATTTCTGGTAAAATTTCTAAAGTTATAGGAGGTGTTACTGATAAGATTAAAGGTCTATCTAAAGGAATAATCAATAATATGACCAATAATCTATTTTCTAATGGATTAGCTCCTGCTTTAAAGGGTGGGTTAGATGTATTATATAAAAATGTTTTTGGAGCAGTTTTATCTGCTACAGGTAAGACAAGTATAGCAAAGAAAGCTGGGGCAAAGGCACAAGCAGCTTTAAAAGGACCAATTGGTGCTATTCAAAATATATTACCTTGTATTACCTCAAAAATTATAGATGGTATTGGTAGTCAAATTAAGTCATTGCTTCAAGGTATAGCAGAGAATGTTTCTAATTTTGTTTCTTGTATTGCTGATCAATTTATTGGTGGTTTAATGAACACTATTATCGGTGGTATAACTGGGTTTTTAGGACCACTTCTTGGTCCAGTTAGTGGAATTCTTGATTTTGTTGGTGGTTTTGATATTGGTGGTTTCCTTAGATCAAAAGCTGAAGGATTAAATGCTCTTCTCAATATATTAACTTGTGATACTTCAGAACCTACTTTCAATAAAAAGACTGGAGAGTGGACAATTGGTAAGGGTGCTAAAAATGCGTTAGGTGTTTCTGTTGATGCTATTTTAGCTGTTGCTAATGCTGCTGATGGATTAGTAGATGCTGTTGTTGATGGTCTTCAGGAAATAAGTGTTGCTTCTGGGTCATTAGGTGTGTGGGACTTCATGAATCCTAGTGTAAGTAATCCTGGTTTTAAGAGTCCACTTGGTGAATGTTATGCTGGTCCTCCTTTAAATTGTGCTGGAATAAAAATAAATATTTTTGGTGGTGGTGGCACTGATGCGATTGGAAAGGCAATTATGGGATCTATTATTGGTGATAATACTGCAGTCGGAAGTCTTATAGGAATTGATTTGGTAAGTGGTGGATCAGGTTATACAACACCACCATATGTTGAAATAACTGATAATTGTAATAAGGGATATGGTGCTATTGCTAGAGCAGTCATTGATTATGATGAAAATTCTCCAACATATCAACAAGTAACCGACATTTATGTTGTATCAGAGGGTGAAAATTACCCAATACCAGAAACTCAAACTCCAGTTGTTATAGATCATATAGTTATTGTTAATCCTGGTATTGGATATAATACAGATGATAAGGTTACTGATGGTGATAATGATTATGATATTCTTGTTGATAATGAGGGACATATTGTGAAAGTTATTCCACCAGACAATACTTTGTTAAATACTAAAGATATAGAAGACTTACCTTTACTTGAAGTTAAATCTTCTACTGGATATGGAGCAATATTAAAACCATCACTAAAAGCTAGACCTACTTATCAAGGAGAAGTTAAGCAAGTTATTGATTGTATTACTTGAAATAAATAAAAGGGTAAAGTATTAAAATATGTCAGAAAAACCAACTAATTGGCAACAAAGACAATATCTTTCCTTTGGACCTCATTTTAGGATAGAGTCGGGCAACCCTCAAATGGGTTTGAATGGATCTATTGTGTATGATTTATTCGCACAGACTGCTAATGGCGACAAAAGTGTTGTTGGTATGTCTAATGGTGGAATTTATCACATATATAATGATCAATGTATCGAAATAGTTGGTGGACAAGAAGATGAATCTGGTGGAGTTAATGTTAATATTATTAGTAAGAGTGGTGATATTTGGCTTACAGCGTTAGATAATGGTGAGGTAAGGATAAGAGGAAAGAAGATAGTAATTGATGCTGATGAAGATATGGATCTAGCTGCTGGTAATAATATAACAATTAAAGCAGGAAATAGAATTTTACTTAAATCAAATGTGGCAGATTGTGATGCTTTGCGTGGAAATTTAGCACCAAGAGATGTCACTTTTATGGGTCAAGTATATAAAGGCACTAAAGCTGGTCTTGATGTCATACCATCTGGTGGAGGAATCTCATGACTCAACCAAAGGAGAGGTTTCCGAATAATCCCGATTATGACAGGAAGGATACCAATACAGCCTCCCAGATAACTGAATTTAATGATGATGTTTATGTATATGGTACTCTTTATGCTGATGTATTTGGTTCTGCCTTAAGTGTTGATAATTTAACTGAATTAACTGTTGGTAAATTAACAGTAGAAGATGATGCTTTCTTTAAGAAAGATGTTTATATTGATGGAGAGTTATATTCAGAATATTTAACAGTAAAGCAAAGATTTAATGTTGGTGTTGGCGGTACTGTTCTTACTGCTATATCATCAGAAAAATATGAAGAAGATGGGCAGATACCAGGTCGAGTAGGTATAGGAACTTCACAACCTGACGGTAGATTGCAGGTGTCTGTTGGTGGTGAGGGTCTTGACCCAGAAATGCCAATTGACCCTCTTTATTCTGCTCTTATTGTTACTGATGAGGGTTCTATTGGTATTGGGACAACACAACCAGACGGTAAATTCCAGATCGGTAATGAGTGTTTAACTGTTACTGAAGAGTGTAGAGTTGGTATTGGAACTACACTTCCTGATGGTAAGTTGCAGGTTGGTGTAAGGGAAAAATCGTTTATTTTAGCACAAGATCCTAATACTGGAGTCACTTCAGTAGGTATAGGAACTACACAACCATATCAAAAATTTCAGGTTGGTGAACGAGATGATTCTTTTGTTGTAACTGCAACTGGTGTTGTTGGTATTGGTAGTACAAATCCTGGTACTAATATACCTGCATATAATGTAGGTACGGATGGTCCGATAAAACTTGATGTAGAAGGAACTGTAAGGATTGATAGAAATATAATTGACTCTGCTGATACTCCAGGTATCAATGGATACTATATGAATCAGGATGAGAATGGTATTCGTTGGATACAAGCATCTCCTTTAAGTCTTGATGGTATGTATGCCCAAGATGAGGGTGTTTATCTACCCACCAATAGTGCTGCTCAACTATTCACTGTTTGGAATTATAAACAAATTAATAGTAATGGTGTTGGTATAGATAATTTAATACCAATACCTAATCCTCTAAATCCAACAATGATCTGTGATATACAGACACAGGATTTCTGGGGTCACAATGGACAGGACATCTATAGGATGACTAAGGTTGGTATTGGTATTAATAATCCAACTTCCACTTTAGATATTACAGGTACAGTTCATGCTACTGGGTCAGTTGATTTTGATTCTACTTTAAATGTAGATGGGGATGTTACTTTTAATTCCACTCTTGATGTAGATGGTGATACAACTTTAAACGCTAAACTTGATGTAGATGATGCTACAACTTTAAATTCAACGTTAGATGTTGATGGTGATACAACCTTAAATTCTACTCTAGATGTAGATGGTAAAGCAACATTTAATGATGGAACAGACGCATCAAGTCCTACAGTTGCTTCCGTTCAACTGGATGGTGGTTTAGGTGTTGTTAAAAAGGTACATATAGGTGATAAACTAACAGTAGATAGTGGTTTACAATCTACAGATAAAGATACTGGATCTATAATTACTGAAGGTGGTGTTGGTATTGAAAAGAATTTAAATGTAGGAGAGAATGCAAAGATATTTGGTACATTAGAATTAGAAAGTTTTTTAATTGATAAGTTAGATGATGTTGGTCATAATGCTGGTAGGACAAAGAATGATTATAGATTGTCTGCTGTTGCTGATGGTGTAAAATGGAGACCTTCTGGAGTAGAGACTAAAAATACTTATTGGGTAACAAAGGATGGATCTGACACTAATACTGGATTATTGGAAGGTGATGCTAAATTGACAATAGGTGCTGCTGCAGCAGTAGCACAACCAGGAGATACAATTAAAGTTCGTTCTGGTGTTTATACTGAAAATAATCCTATTGGATTACAGAGAGATGTTTCTGTAACTGGAGAAGATTTAAGATTGGTTACTGTAGTACCTTCTAATTCTGATAGAGATGTTTTTCATGTTAGGCGTGGATGCTTAATTGAAAATTTAAGTTTTCATGGTGTAAATGGTGTAGCAACGAATCATGATGGAAATATGGGTGCTGTTGCTTTCCCACCAACATCAGCAGATATTAATACTGGAGAATTTTTTGGAGCAGTATCAGGATATACTAATCCTGGACCAGCAAATGAAGGACCAACAGGAAGATATAAGAGTCCTTATATTAGAAACTGTACTAACTTTATGACAGGTAGTATTGGTATGAAGATTAATGGTCGTCATGTAGATGCTTCTTTTGGTGGAACAAATGATCTTGGACAAGATTTGAAGAGTATGGTGTGTGATTCATTCACCCAATATAATGAGGCAGGTATTGGTGTTTCTATTTCACATAATGCTTATGCCCAGTTAGTTTCTATATTTACAATTGGATGTGAGATAGGTATTGGATGTACTTCTGGTGGTCAATGTGATCTAACAAACTCTAACTCATCATTTGGTATTTTTGGATTAGTTGCTGATGGTGTTGGTGGTGTTGAATTTGATGCAACAACCGAAGAGGCAATTGGTGGAGAATCTGATAAGGTTAAATTGCTTAATTGTCAGGACACTTTAAATAGAGATAGAACTCCATTTGATGGGCAGGGAGCATATTTCCATTTAGATTTAAGTACATATCAAGATGTTTTACCTGCCTTTAATGGAACTGTAACCGAACCACTTCAATTTATTAGAGGTATAACAGTAACAAATGGTGGTAATCCTGGTGATTATGCTGCTTCTGCTCCTCCTGTTGTTACTGCTAGTTTACCTCAAGGTCCTGAAGCAATTTTTGCCGAATTTTCACCAAATATAAGTGAAGAAGGTATTATTACATCAATTGATGTTATTGCTAGTGGTAGGAATTTCTTACCTAAGAATAATAATGCTTCTACTAGAGATAATACTAAAGAACAGGAAGTTATAATTACTATTTCTGGCGGTGGATCAGCAACTGCTGAAGCAGATATGGATCCAATTCTATTTACTGTTGATGAGGCAACTGAAACTGCTACATCAGGACCAAATAAAGGAAAGACTACAGTAACTTTCAATGAATTTATTCCATATGCTGTTGCTGCTGGTACTAAAGTAGATTTAGTAAGGTTGAGTAGAATTATAACCAGTTCACATTCTTTTGAATATATTGGTGCTGGTACAGATATAAATACAGCTAACCCATTCCAGGCTGGAAAACCAATACCAGAAAATGAAGTTGTTGCCATTAATGGTGGTCAAGTTCCTTTCACAAGTACGGACCAAAAAGGTAATTTTAGAATTGGTGACGGATTGACAATTGATCAAACTACATCTACAATACGAGGAAGGGATTTTAACAGAGCAATACAAGCACAATTAACACCACTGATATTAGCATTGAAATAAATGGCAATAGCACCAGTAAATAAGTTTATTAATATTTCTGTTCCTGTAGCACCTGGAGCACAAAAATTATATGAAGTTCCTACAGGAACTACTTCATTATTACTTTATGCACAGGTTGCTAATGTTGCCATAGGTGTTACTTATCCGACAGTTACATTTTGGCAACAAAGAGAACAAAGAAGTACTAATAATAAGAGGGAAATAAAAGTATTAAAGGATGTAGAGATACCACCAAATGATGCTGTAATATTGGTTGATGGTAGAATGGTGTTAGAGAAAACACCATTAGTATTAGATCGTGTTTATATTCAAGGAACTCAGCAGAATGTTGGTATAATAACTGGTGTTTATTATGATGAACCAACAGGAATTGCTACAGTCGCTTGTGGTGGTGTTCATAAGTTAGATGTTGGTAATCCATTAACTATGAGTGGAATATATTTCACTTGTGGTACAAAATTTACTCCTGGAAACGCAACAACATATAATCCTACTACTGGTCTTCTTGTACTTGATATAGGTGCTCATAATTTAGTTGTTGGGCAGACAATTAAAATTAATGATAATGCGATGAGCTTTACTTGTACTCAAGGTAGTGGTACTCATGCTTATCCTAGACCAACAGACTATGTTAGTGGTAGATCATTACCTATTACGGCAGTTACGGCAACTACTGTTACTGTACAGGTTATTCAATCCCCTCCTTCTACTAATACAACAGTTCATACATTTGTACAAGATAGTGGAGTTCTTGATTCTGTTATAGGTAATAATTATAGTGGAATTACTACAAACTTATTTCCAGATCCACAACAATCTTATACTGTTGATCAGGTAATTGGTAATGTTGGAACTTCAAAAACTTTTTCAACTTTTGTTGGTAGTTCTAAAGGAAATAAGCATAACTATGAACCTGCTAGACATACATTTGTTCGTGCTAGACCTGAAGCAGTTGAAGTTATTTCTAGTAGTGGAGAAACGGGTGTAGATCAATTTACAGCTACTACTGGGACATCATATGATCCTCAGACAGGTGTTCTTAGTGTTACAACTACCACTGCTCATGGAATGTCTAATGGAAATAGAGTTAAATTTGCTATTAATTCTTTTACTTTTGAATGTGATAATGATAATAGAGCAACACAACATCAATATCCAAGAGCATCAGATCCTGCTTATGGAAAATGGTTAGAAGTTTCTAATGTACAGACTAATAGTTTCGATGTACAAGTATTAGATTTAGTTCCTTCTACCAATACATCAACACACTATTGGATGACTTCTACAGCAAATGGTATAGCTAAGCAAGGAACTATGTTTAATGTATCTGCTGCTGATTATAACCCTTCGACTGGTGAAATCGTATTAACTATTGGACCAAATAGTTTAGCTAATAATGATACTATACAGATATATGATGATTCTTTAGTATTTACATGTACTATGGATAATCATGCTACTGAGCATTCATATCCCAGAAATACAGACCCTGCTTCTGGTGCAGCATTACAAATGGCTGTTGCTGGTACTAATTCATCAATTAGAGTTAATGTTGGTAAGTCTTTTTCTGGTGGGTATGTTGCCCCATTAGAAATGGAGTTTATAGCAAGTATTCTTGAAAATAGTAATGTATAATCATGCCAAGGTATCTTAGTGGTAGAGTAAAAAAGGATCCTCCTGATAAGTTAGATCCTAATAGGTATAAGTATCTTGGACTTAACCAAGCAGAACCGACTTTAGGTGATCCTGGTACAAGTGATCCTGTTCCTTCTGGAACACAATATCAGTTAGTTGCTGTTCCTGGTAATCCTGGTAAACGATATTGGGTTCCTACTGGTGGTGGATTAATTCCTGGTGCTATTAGTGTATATGATGAAGGAACTATAGTAGGTACTGCTAATAGTATTACTCAACTTAATTTTGAAGGTGCTGCTGTAACAGCAGAAGTAGACGTTCAAAATCCTTCAGGACATCCAGGCATTGCTGCTACTATAACTGTTATTCCAACTTCAATCGGTGATGATCCACCTTCTGATCCAAGACATGGAGAGTTGTGGTGGGAAACTGATAGTGGAGATTTATTCATATATTATGTTGATCCAGATGGAACTGGTATTTGGGTTACTGCTAACTCAGGGGGTGGTAATGTAAATCCAGGACCACCTGGACCTGCTGGTCCTCCTGGTGATATTGGATTAAGAGGACCTGATGGTCCTCCTGGTATTCAAGGACCTCCTGGTAATCCTTCAACAGTACCTGGTCCTCCTGGTGATCAAGGTCCTCCTGGTAATCAAGGACCTCCTGGTGCTCCTTCAACAGTAGCAGGACCTCCTGGTACAATAGGACCACCTGGACCTCCTGGTGATAAAGGTGATGAAGGTGATTCTGGACCTCCTGGTACAGTTGGTCCTCCTGGTGATGCTGGTCCTCCTGGTCCTGAAGCAGGACCTCCTGGAACTATTGGTCCTCCTGGTAGTCCTGGTCCTCCTTCAACAGTAGCAGGACCTCCTGGTCCTCCTGGAACTAATCCTGGACCTCCTGGTGATCCTGGTCCTCCTGGTCCTCCTGGTGGATCTGGAGCTGCTAGTATTGGAGTAGCGGTTAATGTAGTGTCATCAACTCAAGCTAATTTTACAAATAATAGCTGGCAACAAATTATGCTAGTTCAGATTTCTAAATCTGCAGGTACTGATATTTTAGTTCGTACAGGAATTAATTTCTTATATGGAGTTCTAAATGATACTGATGACGATGGTGGAATGAATGCTTATTTCAGAATTTTGAGAAGAATAGGAACATCTGGTGGTTGGGGTCAACTTGGCGTTTCATTAGATTGTACTAATCTTTATAGTGAGTCTGGGAATAGTTCTCAAACCAAAAAATTTAATGCTCATGGTTCTCTTGAATATCCTGATGTTGGTATGACTAATAGTTCTTATAGTGCAATTCAATATAAAATTGAGGGGAAAATGGTAAAGACTGGTAATGATAATATTGATAATGATGGGTTTCAGATTTTAAAAGGTTCATCTCTTGTAGCTATGGAGTATTAAAATATGGCAATCACTCATACTGAAACTGTTATTGACTTAATAGTATTAAATGATGGAACAGATGTTGTTTCGCAAGTAGCAATCAAAACTGTCTCTGTTGATGATTCAGATCCTTCAAATCTTACACAAACAAATTATGATACTTATATTATAGATAGTTCTGGTGGAACATCTGCTGCTGGATTTGTAGAATATAATAGTCTAACAGAGAATATTGTTAAGGGTTGGATCGCAGACGAACTTGCTACAAGTGATACAAAGACAAATGCGGAGGCATGGATTAATTCTGTTAAGTCTCCACCAACACCAGCAGAAGTAAATAAAAAACTACCTTGGTCATAATATGTCTATAAATTTCCCGTCAAATCCTACTGTTGGTGCTACCTATGTCTTTGGTATTGCATCTTGGAGATGGGATGGTACTGTTTGGAGAAGAGTTCCTGATCCTGGTGCTCAAGGACCTTCTGGTTCACCAGGAAGTCGAGGAACTTCAGGACTTACTGGTGCTCCTGGACCTGCTGGTCCTCCTGGTTCTCCTTCTAATGTAGGTGGACCTCCTGGTAATCAAGGACCACCTGGACCTGCTGGACCACCTGGACCTGCTTCAACTGTAGCAGGACCACCTGGACCTGCTGGTGGACCTATTGGACCACCAGGACCCGCTTCAACAGTACCTGGTCCTCCTGGACCTGGTGGTCCTCCTGGACCTGCTTCAACTGT
>VTLG01007973.1_pt1 | contig 20370 bp, 26 predicted proteins | sample 4694571 | NCBI WGS metagenome assembly VTLG01 (sample SAMN12604809, study PRJNA352737) | marine metagenome | biome: ENVO:00000447; feature: ENVO:00000209|ENVO:00000569|ENVO:01000036; material: ENVO:00002151; isolation source: viral sequences binned using virsorter ... | reverse complement strand
CAAAGTATCCACAGCGGAACGCCGATCCCAGACGCCCGCGAGGGGCGGGAAATCGACGCGGGGTCGGTTCGTCAGGAGAATTGTTTATGGCTGGACTGGGAAACAAACGAGCAACTTGCTCGATGGCGCGGTCTGGACATCCTTCGAGGCCGCGACATTCTACCTGGGAACTGGCCCGATCCGAAGTGTCCAGACGCCCCTGTCGGCGATGTCCGGGGTCGCATGGTGTTTTATAAGGAGATGGTCGGGAGCTTGCAGGATAACGTTAAAACATTGTCCGACGAGATATCACGGCTGAACATTGGGACGATCCTGATCGACTCCGCGATCCCGGCCTGTGGCGGCGAAGCGGAAAAGGTCGCGCCGTCGCAAGCATTCTTTACAGCGTTGAGGGCTATTAAGCCGTCTGGCCGCGATCTAACGACGATTATCATCGCCCATGTGACTAAGGAGTCGTCCGGGGCGAAATCGGCGTCCTCATCGTCGCCGTTCGGTTCGACGGTCTGGAAGGATCGAGCGCGGGATACATTCGAGTTGATCGCCGACCAGAAAAAAAACGCCACATATACGGACTTTGTTCTGGCCCACAGAAAAACGAACATGGGTCGACTGGCGTCGGATTGGGCGTTTCGGATCAACTGGGATCAGGGCTGTTTAATGGAAACAATCGACATCAAGGAGAACAGGACATTACACGCCCGGACTCAGGGAAACGCCGACCGTGCAAAATTATTGATAGAAGAACAGGGGCCGATGTCGACTCAGGAGATCACCGATTATTTAAACGATACGTCGGCCGATACATTAACATCGAAAAACACGATTACCCAGACATTGTCGAGGGACGATCGGTTCGCAACAAACGACGGCCGCTGGGAATTGTCCCAGTTGGATTTTTAAGGAGGACAAATGAAAAAAGACAAACCTCTACCATGTGGACGGTGCGGGCATATCCCTGAATCTCATAAGGGTAAATGGACGGGGCGGGCATATCCCTGAATCTCATAAGGGTAAGTGTGTCTATGGAGTTACTCCACGGCTGACCGGAGAAGGCAACTTTGGTGGATGTGATTGTGTGGTTTTTGTAGAACCGATTGAGGCAATGGCAAGGGCGATTCTGCAACAACGGTTAGATTTTCCAGCCGACTCAGGTTCTGTCAAAACAAAAGTCACGAAAGTGAAAAAACCTAAAATACAGTCAAGACCTCAAAAGTGGTCAAACGCTGTTGCAGATGCGTTATCTGCTGTAGGGGAACTCTTAGAGATTCAACAGGAATACGAGGAGATGCTGGATAACTTACCGGACGGACTTGAAAACAGCCCATTTGGTGAAAAGCTCCAAGAGGTGAACGATATAGACATTCAGGGCATGGCAGACATTTTGAATGAATCAGAGGACGTAGATTTACCGTTGGGATTTGGGAGAGATTAAATATGTCTAATATAAACGAACCAGTTGTCGCGGAGGAATTGCCGTTGTTGAGCGTTTGTTGTGGGGCGGAGGAACATTCGTCGGCGGAGGGAATCTGCGGGGCGTGTAACGAATACACGGGATTCGAAGAAACGTGTCCCGAATGCGAGTCCTGGGACATCTCCGACGGCAAGTGTGCGCGCTGTCGATGAGGCCCGACACGTATTACAACCACAGGTGCAGACGATTCGCCGTGGTCAAGGAATTAAAGCGATCGCTTAAAAAGGTTTATCAGTGCAAGGAGTGCGGGCGGATAACACTCGTCCCGCCTCCGAAGGGGGGGAAATTATGACAATCTTATCAAGTGGCGACGGTCGGACGGTATGTCCGCCAGCGGTAAGCCGCCGCGACAATCCCCAGACCAGTTTCGAGGCGGAGGAGGCCATCAATAAAGACGGGTCTAGGGTAACCCACCTGTCGGTCGTTTTAGGGGTCATAGAATCGCAACCGGGGCTGACTACGGGCGAAGTCGGGGACGCGTCAGGACTAGGCCAAATGGAAACTCGCAAGCGGATCAGTGATTTAAAGAATATGGGAATGATTTTTGCGGGCGATGTCCGGGTCTGGGAAGCCAGCGGGCGGAATCAGTCGACGTGGTGGCCGATATCGAAGGACGGCGTCCAGGAGGCGTTATTGTGAGCTTGGATAATTTCATTTTCAGGTGTCAATTTTGCGGTGAATGGAACGCCGTTTCGGGTGTCAGGCGCGGGCCACGGTCTAAATACTGCCAGAACCCAAACGGCGGCGAAAGTCTATGCAGTCGAAAACAACGATACTATCGGGGGGAAAAATGAGTTGGGATACGATGAAATACGACGAAAATTCCGCGCCGCGAGGCTATGGATATTTAGTACATTGCGACGACGAAAGTTCCGACAATGAAGGCTTCCTGATGTCGCGATCACTCCGACCGTTTAGTCATTGCCATGACGCCGGGCATCTCGACTGTGCGGTTTCATTTTGTCGGTGTAAATGTCATAAAGGAACATACGAGATGATCATCGCAGTCCTCGAGAGTATCCCGTCGGACGACCCGTTCTGGATGTCCGGGGAATGCGACGATCTAATCGAAACTTTACGAAAATTGAAGCCCGAATGTTGACAGTCAACTATCCGACGTTGACAATCAACCCTATCTGTGAGGTTGACAGTCAACCTGTTGACGTTGACAATCAACCTTGACGGTTTTATTAAGAATAAGAGGACGTTGACAGACCCCCCTTTAGGGGGGGGTCTGTCAAATACATGACGTCTTACGTAAGCGTAAGCGTCGGACGTTGACGAAGGAGGCGAGATGTTTCGACAGGCGATCAACAACGAACGCGATTTCCTTGCGCTGGTGCGGACTGCCGCCGAACTTTCAGGCTGGGAACTTTTTTATCATACGCATTTATCGAAACGCTCCGACAGTGGCTGGCCAGACGTTGTTATATGCCGCACCGAACCAAAGCCCCGGATTATTATCGCGGAGCTTAAATTTGACCGCCCGAAACGTCCCGGCAAAGCGACCGCGTCACAGTTAGAATGGCTCGAAGCGTTGTCCAAACAGCCCCATATTGAGTCGTTTTTGTGGCATTATCCACGCGATATCGACGAAATTTTCGCGACGCTGGGCCTCGAAGCCGTCGACGCCGTATCTGGGCTGTCAGCGAATGGACTATCAGCGTGAGCCGGGAAACGCGCCGATCGCCGACATCGCCGCCCCGGCCGTTGCCGACGTGCGATGTTTGCGACGAGGTAGACGACTTGTTGGCCAGTCTGGAAAGTCGGCCATCAGGGGACGCCTGGCGGAAACGATCGGGGCTGGGCAAACTAGCAAAACGAGCATATCAATTACAGGACGACCACCCATGCTGTCGACGTTGCGGTTTATACTTCGGGGGGACGCATATCGGCGGCGGTCTGGAGGATTGCCGGGCGCGTGGGATGTTGTGCGAATACTGTTACATCAGGAGGAACGATGCTTAGAAATGTTGTTGAATGCGACGAATGCGGGCTGGTAGGATTCGAGGACGAGATCAAGGTCTGTGGCGACTGGCTGGGAACGCCAGAGGCTGGCTATGTTTGCCCGGACTTACTTTGCCGCGAATGTCGGACGGGAGAATATAACGATGCCGAAGCGTAAATACAACGACACTTCGTCGGTACGGTCAAAGATGCAAACTGAGGAGCGTCGTTACCAGATGCTCGAGTTGTATAAGGCCGGGTCAACTGAACGCCAGATCGCCGCGCATATGTCAATCGACAAGGCTTACGTTCATCGTCAATTAAAAAAGGCTATGAACGATCTGGCGGAACGCCACGTCGGGACGGCCGATCAAATCCGGGGGCTACAAATGGAACGATACACAACGTTACTCGCTCGATGGTGGCCGATAGCCCTGACAGGCGATGAGGCGGCGACGAATACCGTTTTAAAGATCATGCACAGGATATCCGAAATTAACGGCGTGATCCCACAGGAGCCGTTAATAACAATCGACCAGCGATCAATCAATTTGCATCAGGGCGACGTAACATTCAGCATTGAGGCGGCAAGCGGAAATGACAACACAGACGATAACATACAAGCGGCCCCGGCTTTATCCTAAACAGCAATCAGCGATATTCGGCCCCGAACGCTATGCCGTGATAGAGGGATCAACGAAGTGCGGGAAAACGATCGCGTGTATCGCGTGGATACTTGAAGCCGCTATGAACGGTTACCGGGGACAATCGTTCTGGTGGATCAGCCCCGTTTATCCACAGGCTAAAATAGCGTTCAGGCGTTTAAAGCGTGGATTGTCCCAGGAGCTTTACACGGCGAACGAATCGGAGTTGACGATCACGCTTTTAAACGGTGCGACGCTGGCGTTTAAATCGGCGGAGAAGCCAGACAATCTATACGGCGAGGATGTATACGCGGCCGTGCTGGACGAAGCCTCGAGGATGCGGGAGGAGGCGTGGTTCGCGGTACGGTCAACACTGACGGCGACGCGTGGGCCTGTGCGGATTATCGGCAACGTCAAGGGTCGGAGGAACTGGGCGTATGCGCTGGCGCGTCGGGCCGAAGGCGGGGAACCCGGCTGGCGTTATGCAAAACTAACTGCGGAGGATGCGGTCGACGCTGGGATCGTTGACCGTGACGAGATCGAACAGGCGCGACGTCAATTACCTGACGCTGTGTTCAGGGAGTTGTATTACGCTGAACCCAGCGACGACGGGGGAAACCCGTTCGGGCAGGGATCAATCCGATCCTGTGTCGGTGATATGTCCGGGCGTCCGCCTGTCGTGTACGGTGTCGACCTCGCGAAGTCGATCGACTGGACGGTCGTTGTCGGCCTGGACGATCAGGGAACGGTTTGCCGTTTCGATCGCTATCAGTGGCCGTGGGAGGAAACCGTCAAACGTCTGGTCAATGAAATCGGTTTGACCCCGGCCGTCGTTGATTCGACGGGCGTCGGCGATCCGATCGTCGAGCGGTTGCAACGTGAGATATCAAACGTCCAGGGCTACAATTTCTCGCAGACATCAAAACAAAAACTAATGGAGGGACTGGCGGTCGCGATCCAGACGTCGGAGATTAAATATCCTGACGGGCCGATCGTGTCGGAACTAGAATCGTTCGCGTTCGAGTATACAAGAACGGGCGTTCGATACTCCGCCCCGGATGGTTTGCACGATGACTGTGTAATGGCCCTAGCATTGGCGGTATACGGCCAGAACGCCGCGGTCGGTGTCGGTGTATGGTAACGACTTTAATCTGTCTATACGGCGGCCATGTCGACTGTACCGGGTGCGACTGCAAATGTCATTAGATTGTCAGGAGATGCGCTGTTCCAATTGCGGAAAACTCCTCGCGGAAAAGGCCGGGGCGGGAACCGTGATCGTATGCTCCCGGTGTAAGACAAAAAACGAATCCCCATAATTGCTGTCATAAATACTTCTCAGGGTATTGACACCCATATATCATCTGTGTATATTGGATATAGGGAGAGCAACAATGAAACCTACATTAGGCACATGGAGCAAAAAATATAACTGGCGAAACTGGTTAACCAGACATTATACCTGTTGTAGGATTTGCTACGTTTTCGGCGATGCGCTGGGGAATCCCCGGAACAATTCAGTCTTGATCGTGAAGGGCGCGGAAATGTACCCCCATCACCACGGTAAACTTAACGGCACAAACAAGGGGCTTCGACTGCACCACAAAATGGCAAGGGACGCCTTCAAAGCCCATGTCAAAACCCATCATCCCGAATGGCACGACGACAGGATCGAGTGGAAAATACGAAAATTCCGGGCGTGACCAGCTAAACAACCCAAATAATGAAAAGAGCAACAATGAGAAAACAAAACTGGATTATCAACAGACTTGGCGACGGGTTTTATGCCAGCCGCTACGGTACTGTTCCACGCAGACACAATGCGGACGCATACGCCCCCCTGATGCCAATTACTGAAGTGAAGCGTGACAGCAAAGGCAAAGCAATTCGACAAAACGAATGTTCGTTATGTGGCTGGGCAACTCCCGCTCGACGGTATGCGGCCGGGAATCTAGGGCGCAGAAAACAAGCGTGGTCGAATCATCTCGAATCAGCCCACGGCCCAGTTAATACAGTCCGCGTCGTTGACGCCCTTCGGACATGGTAACGATCCAAACAACCCAAATAAAACCAAACCCACCAGCATCCGCGTTGACGTAACATCGGCGCGGATGTTATTGTTTTTGGCATTAGTGGCCGAACCCGACGAAGTGTCCGCGGCAATTAGCCCGAACGTCGGAGGAGGTCACGTTTGCCGTTCTGGGACAACTGGATCACAAAACAGGATCAGGAACTGTCGACGACGGTTCCGCTTAACCTGGACGTCGGACAGGCTACATACCCCGACTCCAATTATGAGAACTTTGCATCTGAAGGATACAACAAGAACGAGATCGTTCACGCTTGTATCAGGGAGCTAGCAACCTCCGCGGCTTCGCCCCGGTATTTTGTCCAAGCCCCATCGACCGACGGCGGAACGATCGAGATCGACCGCGGCTTACTTTACGACCTGACGTCGAAGCCTAATCCTTATCATGATTGGTATTCGTTCATTGAACAACTGGTCACGTATCTAATGGTTGCGGGTAACGCTTACGCCATCAAAGAACGCGCCCGGTCGAATCAGGTGTCGTCGCTGTATTTGCTACGGCCCGACAGGGTAACGATCGTCGCGGGCGATTACGGGGCCGACTCATACATCTATGAAGTCGGCGGCAAGCGGTACGAAATCGAAGCGGCGAATATGTGTCATCTATCTTTACCGAACCCGGCTGGCGACCTGTACGGTTTAAGCCCGTTGCAGGTTCTGGCGCGGAACGTCAATCTTGATTTGAATATGACCGATTTCGCGAAAACATATTTTCAAAATGCGGGCGTCCCGTCCGGGCTATTGAAACTCAAAAAGCGGTTATCCTCGCAGGAGGAAGCGTCGACGATTCGCTCGAGATGGCGGTCGCAGTTCGGCGGTGTCAACAACTTCCACAGGGTCGCAATACTCGACGACGACGCGGAGTATCAGCCGATGGCGAACAGCCCGAAGGATATGTCGCTGGACGGTCTGCATAACCTCACAGAATCGCGTATATGCGCCGTGTTTGGAGTTCCTCCGATACTTGTCGGGGCAAACGTCGGGCTACAGCGTTCGACGTTCAGTAATTACCGCGAGGCGCGCCTGGCGTTTCATTCCGAAACACTCGAGCCGCTGGTCGCTCGTATCCTGAGATATTTCAACCGTAATTTATTTGACGAATATACAGGAAATGAAACACTGTCGGTTGACTGGGCGCAGATGCGCGGAGTTCTGGACGATCAGGCCGCGGCAACCGCACAGGTCAATTTGTTATTTACCGGGGGAATAATCACGCTGAACGAAGCTCGCGAAAAGCTGGGATTTGATGCGGTGTCCGAAGGCGCGATTAGGCGCGTGCCGTCGGCGGTAATGGAAGTCGCCGAAGGGCAATCGGCAACGGTCGCAGTGGATGAGGCCCCGGTCGAGCAATCAGCCCCGAACATGATCGAGGCAAAAAAAAAACCTCGAGTCGCACCGCGGGGGCAGATTCTACGGCGCGAAATGATTAAACAACGCGAGGAGGAGGCCGACGTTTTGGCCCGTCAGGTACAAACACACTTCAGAGGCATCAGGAACCGCGTTGACGGCATCCTCGGCCGCCATATGGAGCGCAATACCACGACGACGAAGGATTATCCATTCCAGCCGATTGATATGCTCCCGCCGATCGAGACCGGGAATATGTCAACGATACTTGAGAAGGCATATCGGCGCGTAAGTAAACGAACATTCGGAACAATCAACACTGTCGGCATTGCCGGGGAATTGCCGTGGTCGGATAAATTACCGACAATTCAAAACATCCTGACATCAGCCCCGACACGAGCGGCGTTGATCCACAGGACGACATCGAAGGCAATCGGAAAAGCGGTCGGGATCGGCCTCGAGCGCGGTTATTCAATCGAACAACTGGCGCGAGGTGTCCCTGATGATAACTTTCCGGGTATTAGATCGGTATTAACTGAGACACAGAGATCCACAGGACGACATCGAAGGCAATCGGAAAAGCGGTCGGGATCGGCCTCGAGCGCGGTTATTCAATCGAACAACTGGCGCGAGGTGTCCCTGATGATAACTTTCCGGGTATTAGATCGGTATTGACTGAGACACAGAACAGGGCGCGATTGATTGCACGAACCGAAGTGATGCGAACACAGAATCAATCGACGGTCGGGTTCTATAAGGAGCAAGGTTTCGCGTATGTACAGGCGGACGACGTCGACGGCGATCCAGACGACACGTTCGTTGATCCCGGCGATCCATACGGTCGAACCTGTGCAGAACGCCATAACCAGATATACAGCCTTGAGGACGCGCAGAATATCGACGACCATCCGAACGGGACGTTAAACTGGATGCCAATGCCGCGAGGATACAAACCAGAAACTCAACCCGGCGGAGTGCCGACCGACGTTCCCAGAACGCCCGATCGGTCGTCCCCACAAGTGAGCGGATTCGATCCTTCTCAGTGGGCGGGGCCAACAGTTAAAACAGGCAAAGGCGTTAATCCCGTTGTCGCGGAAAATGCAAACGCGCATATACGACAAACGGTAATGTCTATGAAGGGCGACACGGGGGAATATGTCGCAAAACTATATGAGGCGAACGCGAAATCTGTTCCGCAAATATTAAACAGTCGGTCAAGACTCTTTAACCGTCGAGACCCTGCAACCGGGAAGCCCATGAAGGCGGGCGGATTTTACAACAACAACACAGATATAATAAGAGTCGCCACGGGTAACACCGAACACGCCATGACCCATGAAATAGGACATCAGATAACCTCGCGTTCACATCTCGCAAAAATACTGGGCGAAAAAAAGGCGAAACAATTTGCTCGCGAAATTGACGACGCATACTTTGATGCAATTGAGCGTCGTCGTATCAATCCGAATAGCAGTGTTGTTTCTGATTACGGCATGAAGAGCGTCAGAGAATATATTGCAGAAGGTTTTCACTTTGCGGTACAGAATCCCGAAAAACTGGCGAAGGTCGATCCCGGATTATCAAAAGTAATGCACAAATATTTGGTCGGTAAAAAGCGAGTCTTGATTGACGATGTACCCGGCTTTGATGCCGCGGCATATACTGAACGATTGCGGCAAGGTGCGCGGACACCAAACGTACAGGTCGGGGGACGGGTAGTTTCGGACGATGTAGCGAGAAGAAATCCGATCGGGATCGGGGGGTAATAATGAAATTTTACGTTATGCGAATGAGTAAAGGCGAGCGGCCATCGAAGCGGATCGGAACCATTGAATGGACGCCCGACGACTGGGATTATAAAACCGATGACAGCGAGCTTGCGATCTTGCTGGACGAAGTCAAAACAACGGGAACAGTTTTTGTCGAAACCTCGTTTGAGGAGGACGGGCAAATATTTGATTTTGTCGAGGAGGAAACCGACGCATCGACATTTAAGTTTATAAGCGGGCTTGAAATATTACTGGAACGGGAATCGGAAAAACAGGCGATATGGATTGACACGAGCGAGGATTTGGAGGCAGTTATATGATTCGTAAAACATTGGTCGCAACAGCAAAAGCAGTCGACGAGGCCGAAGGCATTGTCGAAGCATATGTCAACACGATGGGCGTCAACGACGCGGACGGCGATATAGTCGATCCGGGGGCGTTCAACGCGTCCATACGCGACAATTTACCGATCCCTGTGCTGTCGGGCCATGACCAAGGAAAACTCGTCGGAAAAGTAGTTTTCGCACAGCCCGAATTAGTGGAGGACGAGGAGTATCGTTTATTTGCCAGGATACAAATGAATATGGACACCGAAGCCGGGCGCGACGCGTTTTCCAATGTTAAGGGCGACTTCATCAGGGAATGGTCGGTCGGGTTTAATATTCCCAGCGATGCGGACGTCACTCACGAGGGTTCGGACGTTTCGACCGTAACGAGGCGTATATCAAATCTCGACTGGGTCGAAGTATCGACAGTCATTCGCGGGGCTTCCCCGTCGACCTCAACAATCGCGGCAAAGTCGGCCGAACTTGACGAGGAAAAAGGCGCGATCCCCAGCCACTTGACCGCATGGGTCGAGGAGGCGTGGGACGGCGGACTGATGCGGACACGGCTTAAAGGCGGCGCGGCGATATTGCGGGCGTCCCATGCGTGGGTTGATTCCGAAGGCGACCCGGAATCAAAGTCGAGTTATAAATTCTTACATCATCATATCGGCAAAAACGGCAAACTGGGCGCGGCTAATGTCAGGGCAATAACGAACGCCCTGGCAAATCTTAACGCCCGCCGAACATCAATCCCGGAAAACGAACGGCGCGGGGTATATAACCATCTGGCGCGGCATCTCAGGGATGCCAATCGTAAACCGTCGGAATTGAGATCGGCTGATTTACCTGACAACTCGAAACCATACCCAAATTTTCACGCTTGTAGAATCAGGGAACCGGGGGACTTTGACAGGTTCCGCACGGCGACCGAAACAATCGAGGACGGCGATTACGAAGGCCGTTCGATTGTTGTTTTATACGGCAGGGAAAAAGAAACGGGCGATTGGGACATCGCGTCCTATAGATTCCCGGTCGACGAATGGTCGGAGGGCGACGCCCGCAAATGGTGCGCGGCCCACGACGGCATTAAATTTGAGCCAGCAATCGGCGACGACGACCCCGATTCTGATCCCGACGACACCGCCTCCGACACGGTCGAGGAATCGACCGCCCCGGACACGGCCGAACGTCAGATCAGGTTAGCACGGGCGCGGCTCGCCATGTTTGGAATTAAAAATAAAACCCAATAGCGAAAGGAAAATATCGTTTTGAATACATCAGAAATCAGAAAAGAGGCGTTCGCCCTTTTGACATCTGCCGAAACATCGCTTACCGACGGTAACGTCGAGCAATTCGAGCGACAAATCGCAGACGCACAGTCAAAAATGGCCGACGCTGACAAAATAGATCAGGCACAGTCACAACTCAAAACACTGAAGGGCGATTTCAACAAACCCTTAAACAGTGTTCCTGTCGCCGATAAGGACGTCGCCGTTTACGATCCCAATGATTCGACGTCAAGGACAAAAGCATCGTATAAACCCGCGTCATGGGTAAAAGGTTTGCCAGCAATGGCCCAGCCCCTGTGGGTTCAGGAAAAAATGGGCGTGACTGAAAAAGAACAGGCTGAATTTCAAACCGATACGTTTGTTAAGTGGATGCGAAGCCCCAGCGACGACGTGTTCTGGAAAACCGCCAGTCTTGACGAAGTAAAAGCCATGCAAGAAGACACAGACGCCGAAGGCGGATACTTTGTACCAGAACAATTTATCAATCAAGTAGTTCACGACCCCGGAGTTCCCGGTAGTCAGCTTCGACCTCTATCCACGGTCATTCGTGTATCGAGTAAAGACGGGTATGTTCCGACAATGGGTTCGGCATCGTGGGCGGCAATCGCAGAGGAAGCCGCGTTCAGCGACCAAACACCTACGGTCGGACAAGTGGCGTTTTCAATCGAGAAAAGCGGCGGTCTTGTAAAGGTGACCCGCGAACTCCTCGACGATTCCGCAATCAATTTGCCAGCTTTGCTGACGCAGATTTTCCAAGAGTCAGCAGGACGGTTTGAGGATGTTGGTATCATCAGTGGAAATAATACGACTCAATACGCCGGGATCATGTCGGATTCAGATGTGGCGTTCTACACGATGGCCAATGCAACTTCTGTTGTTGCCGCCGACCTCGTTGGTACGTACTATGCTTTGAACGCACAGTTCAGGGCTAATGGCACGTGGGTTATGAAGAGTGCAATAGCCTCACTGATTAACCAGATTAACCTGACGGGTAATGGTGTAACGGGTGTCCCTAACATCACCGCCGCTCCCTCAGATTTCATTATGGGTCGCCCTAACGTGACCACGGATGTTGTCAGCGGTCTTGGCGGTAGTATCACCAGCACTGAGAAGATTGCGATCTTCGGTGACTTCAAGAATTACTACATTTTCGATAGAGTAGGATTCACGATCAGGCGTAACGACAGCCTGTACATGGGCAACGATCAAGTCGGATTCTTTGCTACTCGCAGAGGTGACGGTCAGGTCGGTTTGGCAGATGCGTTTAAGATTTCAAGAGCCGCATAACAACGGTTCGGACGGCGCGGGGTTTCGGCCCCGCGTCAAACCTAACAGGAGGAAATTTTGGCAAAGGCAAAAAGTTTAGTGAACGTCACGTTCGGGGCAACTGGCGACGTATACGAGAAGGGCAAAACCTACGACGTCCCGGCCGAACTTCTCAAAAAATACCCTGATTATTTCAAGGTCAAGGAAGCCAAAAAGCCCACAAACAAACAGCAGGAAACCCAGGAGAATAAATAACAATGGCCGTCAGGCATACATACGCAACCGCTGACGATCTGCGGGACTATCTAGCAGGGACATCGTATTCGTCGGGCTGGACGTCCGACGCGGCGTCGATACGCCGTATCCTGGAGGCATCCAGCCGAAGGATTGACGATTATTGCGGCGGCGGAACATTCGGGCCGCAAACACAGACGCGATATTACGATATCGGGTTCGGAACCTTGCGGAATTCGCCGCAGTATCAAACGACCACGGGGACGGCTGACGTTGCGATGGGTAATTCAACTGCCGGGGTAATTCCGCTTGATAACTGGATTATCAGCCCGACCACGGTCACGGCATACGGGGCGACCGACAGGGCGACATCGGACACATTGACCGAAGGTTACAACAATGATTTTTTCCTGATGCCGTATAACTCGACACCTAAAACAATTTTAAAGCTGAATGAAGACACGACAAAGGGATTTGATTCGGGACAACAAACACTGTCGATCGTCGGATCATGGGGCTATACAGCCGACACCGTCAGCGTGACGACGTCGGACGCTATAGGATCAACGACGGCGACATCGGCTTCGGTTACATCCGCGGCGAATCTAGGCCCGGCCCAAACGATCCTTATCGATTCTGAGCAGTTATATATAACGTCAATCAGCGGTAACACGTTGACAGTCGAACGGGGCGTCAACGGTTCGACCGCCGCGACCCATAGCGGGGGCGCGTCGCTATATAGATATGACTATCCAGAACTAGTCGTTCAGGCGTGTTTAGATTTATCAAAAATTGTTTTCCGGGATCGCGATCTGGGAACGGTAACGACGATCGGCGCGGGCGAAGGATCAATCACTTCGGCCGAAGGCGAAATACAATCGATCCTAATGACCCTCGACCAGTACAGGGCGACGGGGACATCGAACGGGATTATATTTTAATGCCGACACCGCAAACGACGTTCAAAGTTAAAGGCCCCATGTTTGACGCGCCGTCCCAAGTTTCGCTTGGGCTTACTGAGGCTGTCAATCGCGGCCTGTTTGATCTGGCAACGATCGAGGGATCAAACTTTGTAAAAAAACAGCTATACGGCAACGAAAAAGATCGCCACGGTCGCATCACCGGGAACCTTAGAAACCATATCGGCGCGTCAGTCCCACGGGACAACGTCGCACAGATCGACGCGGGCGAATTTCGTTATGGGCGGAATTTAATTTATTCGTCATGGGTTGAAGGAATAAGTGAGCGAAACAAAAAATCTACTTTTAAAGGTTACGGGATGTTCGCCAATGCGTATATCCACATTAACAACAACCCGAAATTGTACGAGGAATATATCGGCGACGCAATTGTCGAGGCGATGGGATGAGCAGATCGGGCGCGTTGAGTCAGATCGATACGCTGTTATCGACGATATCTGATCCCGCATTCGTTGCGGTGTATCGGGGCGAACCGCTGGCGATCGCAGGATCGCCCGTTCTGGCGTACTGGCTGACCGGGAGGATTGCGGCGTTTGAAACGTTGGGCGATATCGGATCGCGGGTTTCGGTTATGGTTCGGGCGTATTTTAGAATGCAGGATAGCCCGGACGTTCGTGAGAGCATCGAGGAGGCGGTCTGGGACGCAATGTACCAGATCGACGCAAAACTCCGCTCTGACGCCAACCTGGGGGGCAATGTGACCGACTCTAGTGTCGGCCCTGCAACGATTGGGTATGTGAACATGGGCGGCGGAGTATTCAGGACGGTTTCTGTACCTTTTGAAATGGAATTGATGGGCGAGGTTACGATCACGCCGTAGGGAGGAACAATGGCAAAGACTAACGGTTTAAATGTGCGGTTATATACGGCTGGATATGACCTGTCAGGCGATGCGAACGCGTTGTCGGGTATGGGTTATACCAATGAATTACTCGACGTCACAACGCTCGACGTTTCCGCCCGGAAACGAATCGTCGGGACAGTAGACAGCGAGATTTCAGTCGAAGCGTTTTTCGATAATGCGGCCTCGCAACAGCACGCGGTCTGGACGTCAAATTCAAACAAATTACCGACCGCCGACCAGCTTGTTTTAATACCGATGGGATCAGCGGCGGGGGATGCCGGGGTCGGGCTAGTGTCAAAACAGGGAACATATAATATAGCCCGCGGGCCGGGGTCGGCTATCACCGCTTCGACGACTTATTCTGCGAACGGTAGCGGCGCGGAATACGGGGAAATGTTAACAGCACATGACGACACCCATTCGTCTGCTGGATCGGGAACGGTAGTTGACAGCGGGGCGGCGACGACTAATGGCGGGACTGGTTATCTACAAGTGTTTAGCGTTGCATCTGGCAGTGTCACAGTAAATTTACAGGAAGCTACCTCGAGCGGCGGTTCATACTCGAACTTTATGACTTTCTCAACTGTCGCCACGGCTGGCGCACCTACCGCGGAACGATTGGAGATGGAAGGAACAGTTCAAAGGTATATAAAAGTCACCACAACAGGCACGTTTAGCGATGCAAAAATAGCTGTATTATTTAGTAGATCATAAGGAGGTCTATCGATGGCGAAACAAACAGGTCTGGGCGATTATCTGGCAGTTGACGACAGCGGCGGATCGGCGCGGGATATATCGAACGATATCGGAGATTACGGGATCAATATTTCACAGGAGCTTATAGAGACAACCGGGCTGGACAAGTCGGCTCGAGAACGCATTACAGGAATGAGCGACGGCGACGTTACCCTGAACGGGTTTTTTAATGCGGCATCAAACAAAAGCCATGACGTTTTTAAAACCCGAACAGGGACGCGGACGTTTGATTTGAGGATCGGGGGCAACACTTCGTCGAATCCTAAGTTGACTATGGAAATGCTGGTCGCAAATTATAATATAACGCGAGGTTCAGGCGGCGAACTGAACTGGACTGCAACTTTGAATCTACAAAGTGGAACAGTCCCGGCTTGGAGTACGGTCTAAATGGTAACCAGTATTAACGCCAGCAAAAACGGGGCGAAGCCGTTTGTAATAGAGCGCAGAAAAGCGATCCTCGTTTTCGATAATCCCGATTATGAAGGTGTCCGCATAGAGGCAAAACTAGACGTCAACCTCGAAACATTTCTGAACTTGCAGACCCTCGCAAATTCCAAAGAAAACGAACCTGAGAATTTACGCCAGGCGTTCAGGATGTTTGGCGATCAAATCCTGACGTCGTGGAATTTACAGGACGAGGACGGGTCTAATTTGCCCGCGGACGCCGAAGGATTTTTGGCGTTGCCGCCGCACCTGGGAACGGCAATCCTTGGGGCGTGGGCGAACGCGGCGACATTGGCGGGGGAACGCTCCGCCTCGACATAGCTCGCTGGAAAGCTGTTCGGGGCGGGACATATCGGGACGGGTCGCCAGTGGTAAAACCCGTCGAACTGGAAACGGCGGAGATGATCGACAACCTTTGTCAAAGGTATGGTTGCCCGCCGTCGGTTATATTGCGCGAAAACGTCGGCATTCTGAAAATGCTACACATAGTAAGCGAAGGCAAAGTCGAGGACGATGGCGAACGAAATAACAATTCAGGTTGACGCCGATACAAAAAAGGCGGAACAAAACGTCAAGGGCATGGGCGGCAAAATGCGAACAGCCATGAAAGGCGTCGCGGCGGCGGCGGGCGGTTTGACGTTGGCGGCAGGAGCGGCCGCGAAACTTGGACAGGAATATCAGGAAGCAACGAACACGATCGCCGCTGGAACCGGGGCGACAGGCGAACAACTCGAAGGATTAACGCAATCCTTCAAGGATGTCTGGGCCACTGTTCCACAGGACGCCGCGGCGGTATCGGCGGTTATCGCTGACGTAAATACCGAACTGGGGTTTCAGGGTCAACAGTTAGAAGAAGTGTCAAAGGCATTTTTGGATGTGGGGCGGATAATGGGCGAGGATACTGCCCCGTTGATAAAGGCCGTAACCGATAGCATGATTGCATTCGGCGAGGATACAGATAGCGTGGATGTGTCGCTCGATCGTTTAATGGCGGCATCTCAGGCGGTCGGCGTCCCCATGACTAAACTCGCCGAAACTGTAGTTAAATTCGGGCCACAGTTGCAGACAATGGGGCTAAACGTCGACGAAGCGACTGCCCTCGTCGCAAACATGGAGGCGGCGGGCCTGTCAGCTTCAAAAATGATGCCCGGATTAAATACAGCCGTCCAGAAACTGGCAAAAGAAGGTATCACAGACATTCGCGGCGGTTTAAAGGACATGATCGACGCGATTGAAAACGCTGAAAGCGATACAGAAGCGTTTGCTATTGCGACCGACGCATTCGGGGCCGGGGCTGGGATCAGGTTTAAGGACGCAATCGACAAAGGCGTTTTTAGTTTGACCGACATGATGGAAATCATGGAGGACGGCGACGGCAGGGTTAAGGCGATGGCCGAATCGACTTTGACCATGTCGGATAAATTCGACATCATGAAAAACAAGGTCAAGCAATCATTAGTTCCGATCGGTGCATTTGCAAACACAATTGGCCCGATGGTAATTATGATCCCGGCATTGGCGACAGGTATGTCAGCGTTGGCCGCGACCCAGATATTTGCGACGGGCGTTACATGGTTGCAGACCGCGGCAATGACGGCCTTAAACGTCGCTCTGGGGCCGATTGGCCTCGTTATTCTTGGGATTGCCGCCGCTATTGGCGGCGCGATAGTGATCTGGAAGAACTGGGACAAAATCATCGAAAAAGTTAAGGGCGTGATTTCGTCGGTTAAACCTGTCCTCGATATATTGAAGGCTGGCTGGGACAAAATATGGGGCGGGATGTCTGAAACGGTTGGCGGTGTTATCGGCAAGATAAAGGGATTTATCAATGTAGGAATTGGCGCAATTAACGCCATATTTGGCGCATTAAATAAACTTTCCATAGGCTGGGAAAAAAAGGTTTTAAAAGGTATGCCAGATATTCCCGGCTTTGGCCCTTGGAGTCCTTTTAATATTCCAGAAATACCGAAGCTCGCAAAAGGCGGAATCGTACGATCGCCGACCGTCGCCATGATAGGCGAACGAGGCCCGGAAGCGGTCGTCCCACTAAACGGCAGTCAGGGCGTCGGGGTAACGGTCAATATCAACGGGCCGACTTACGGCTTCGATGATTTCGAGCGCAAAGTCGGCGAAGCGATCCGCGACGGCGTTCGACGGGGCGGTTTTTCGGGTATACTACAAACCACGTAGGGGTTAAATATGGCTAATGAACTTAGACATGGATCAGTCGGAACCGAACTGACACAGGCCGAATGGGAGGGCGTGGGAACTCACGTTTTGAATTCTCAGGCGTCAGGCGACATTATTTACGCGGCGTCATCGACTCAGTTGTCGAGACTGGCGAAGGCGACTGACGGGAATTTATTGCAATTAGCGTCCGGGTTTCCAGCTTGGACATCATCTCCGACCATTGGTTCGACGTCATGGGCAAACGCTAATCACGCCCACGCCGCCAGCAATAGCGGCGGTACGGTTGCGGGTTCGGCGTTGTCCGGGACATCGCTCGCGTCGGGAATTGTATCGACCAGCATAACAAGCGTCGGAACAATAGCAACAGGTGTCTGGCAGGGAACAGCAATAGCGGCTTCTTATGTTGCGACGCTTAATCAATCCACGACAGGAAATGCCGCAACAGCAACAGCGTTAGCAACTGGCAGAACTATCAACGGGGTAAGCTTTGACGGAACTGGAAATATCACGGTTCCAGCGGCGGCAGGGACTTTGACAGGTTCGACCCTTGCATCTGGAGTTACTGCATCGAGCTTAACATCACTGGGAACGCTGACGACGCTTGGAGTCGGTAACGCTCCCGTATCGGGATATACAGCCGTAGCGTATAACGACTCTGGTAATACTCAAGTGAGGATGGGTGGAGATGGGGCAGATAAATATGCTTTATTTGCTTATAGGAATTTAGGTTCTGGTGCGACATCTCTGCCTGTGGTTTATTTCAACCAAGACGAGGCCGGGGACGACCAAGCAACGCTAAGAGTTAATCAGGGCGGTTCAGGAGATATCGTCCAGTTTTACGATGGCGGTGCTGAAGTCTGGTCTATTGCCAACGGTGGCGATGTAGACATGAATAATAATGATTTGACTAACGTCGGCGGTTCTAATAATGATTGGACGAGTTCTGCATTGACCCTCGGTAATGGTACACAGTTACAGACCAAGGAGGGGGCGTGGCTAAAACAAGCCGCGGAAAGTACCAGCCCTTGGATATATGAGGTAATAGGAACGACTGGCGCAGTGTCTGACAATACATCAACAGCAATTGTAGATATAACCATTGCTAACCAGCATCAAGTTGGCGTGCTGTATCTGCATTATCTCACGAACTCAACGGCTGTTGATAGGGTTGAATCTGGCTGTATCGTAATGACATTTGGTAGATATCAGGGTTCAAACACGGCATGGAAAATAGACGCTGATGAGGCAAGTATGCCTTACAGTCAGGGCGATAACCTAACAGGATCGGAGACTATAACGGTTACCGCTTCGGCGGCTATAGCTTCAGGCGGAACTGGAGCCACTCAGGTTTTACAGGTTAGCATAACCAGCGATAATTCAAACGGCGTCAATGCTATAACGCATTGGAAAGCTAATTTGATGAGTTCGTACGCTCCTGCGCCCAATGATTCGATTTACATGACGATGGCTAAAGCATAGGAGGATTTTATGTCAACATCAGCGGAAGTTATACAGCATCTCAATTCGTTTAAGTCTGCCGTAAACGATGCAATGCAGACTATAGCCGATTACCAAGTTCACGGTACTCAGTATACTGCGGATAATCAGACGTCAGAACGTGCGAAAATAACCACGGTCAACGTGAGCCTGATTCACGCTTCAGATTGTGCGATATGCACAGCATGGGACGGTTCGTAAGTGATAACGCCGAATTATGTTTATCGATGCGTCGTCACGAGGGTCGTTGATGGCGACACGGTCGACGCCGATATCGATTTGGGTTTCAATATGTTTTCCAAGGATCGCATTCGGTTAATCGGTATTGATACGCCCGAAAGTCGAACCCGTAACAAGCATGAGAAAATTCACGGTCTAGCGAGTAAAGCGCGGTTAAAAGAACTATTAAAAGACGCCGACCCTCTACCCGGTAAGCGCGGAAAAAAACAAGTTTTCCTGGAAACCAGCAAACAGGGAAAAGGGAAGTTCGGTCGTATTCTTGGCACGTTATGGGTTAACGGTCAAAACCAAAACGTAAATGATATCCTGATTGCTGAAAACCACGCCCGCCCGTATTTCGGAGGAAGTAAGGGCGAATTGGGCGACTGGACAAACGACGACGGCGACGATCTGCGATGCTGGACACCCAGCGGGTATATTAAACATAACGGGGGCGAACTATGACGATTAAAAATCCGGGGCAAATTACCGATGCTGATGTTTCGCGGCTGATTACCGAATCGCCGTTAGCGGCCGAAACATTACGTCGCATAGTTGCCGAACGCGAACGCGAGGAATTGCGTTTGCAACTCGAGCGAGTGAACGGTAAAGCCGCGACAGTCGAAGCTGAGGCAATAGTCGAGGGCGGCTAATGGCGGCATCATATACGGTTTTAGTTGACTGGAATAATGACGGCGATTTTACCGATTCGGGCGACGACATAACCTCCGAAGTTCTCGACATGACATGGGAACGGGGCCGGGACTATGCGTCAGCCCTCGAAGGCCGATCAATTGCCGGGAAATTGACGGCGACCCTCGACAATACAGACGGCAAATATTCGCCCAGCAACGCATCGTCATCGTTGACGGGGAATATCCTTCCCGGTCGCAAGGTCAAAGTAACGGCGGGTTCGGGATCGTTTCCATATACATTCCCGGTCGCGTTTAATGACGGCGTCAGGTGGCAGGGATATCTTGACCGCATATTACCAGCCCCGGCGGTTGTAGGTCTCAAAACTTGCACGTTAACGGCGTTCGGTGTACTGGGTTATTTAAACC
>VTLG01005352.1_pt1 | contig 20370 bp, 26 predicted proteins | sample 4694571 | NCBI WGS metagenome assembly VTLG01 (sample SAMN12604809, study PRJNA352737) | marine metagenome | biome: ENVO:00000447; feature: ENVO:00000209|ENVO:00000569|ENVO:01000036; material: ENVO:00002151; isolation source: viral sequences binned using virsorter ... | reverse complement strand
CGCTATGATAGACTTATCAAACCAGTCAAACATTTAAGCTCCACAGGATTCACATTCTGTATCGCATTGACAGGGTGCTTGATTACAAGCAGGACATTCAGCATCACTACAATTAGGGTGTGTGCATAGAGGCTTTAATATTCCACATTCGCAAAGATCACTCATTTAGGATACTTCGCTTTCACTTCTGCTCGTTTAGCTTCAATCGCTGCCTTGTCATCTGTGTCATATAAAGCGACTACGAGCTCTTCTATTGAAGGATATTCTAATTTTCTTTTTCTTGCGTAATCTTGTGCATCATACTCTGCTTGTAATCTATCCATTTCAGTTTGAATGTCTGCTTTGGAAATTTCAGGTGTTCCATCAGTCCAAATAATAGTACAAGTATCTAAATCACTTCCTATTGTTCTCATTTGTGCTTTAGGATTAAGAGAAATAATTGCGTCAATAAAATTTATATTATTCATTTTATGCTCCCACCTCAAATAAAGTCATACTAGAATCATCTCCATCAGATTGAGCATAAACAGTTACGCTATTGCCATCACCATTATAGAGGTTGTATTGAGTTTTATAGGACACTACTGTTCCAGAAGATGATTGTGTAGCTGATAAAGAAGAGCCACTTGCTGACCCCATTCTCCATCTGCTAGTTGTTTCAACTGCATATCCCCAATAAGTTGTTCTTGTCGTTACGGCTGAATACCCACCACTATCAATATCTTGTAAAAGTTTAACACCTACACCATTATTATAATTATTAGTTGTAGTTTGTTTTGCTGCAGATTGAGTATATAAACACAACACTTTACTATTAGCAGCAGTTGTAGTGAGAGAAGCTGTTAATCCTGTATCAGCATAAGCCGAAGTTGAAGTTGAAGTTGTTGAAGTTTCGGAAGAATGTATAACATTAACAACTTGTAAAAGTTTTCCGCCAGCAGCAGCAGCTTGAAAATCTGTCGCAGTTGCAGAGGTGGCAGTCCATACATCATCTGCTGAAGCTGTATCTGACCTGTTGATTGCTCTGTTATTTAAAGTTATTAGTGCCATTAATCTGCCTCCTCAATAGTGTTGCCTTTTTCTACCCATTTAAGAATTTCTTGGTATTCTGTATTGTCCTCTGCAATGGGTACGCATAGTATTCTTACTGAGCCATTTTCATCTGCTGGATAAATGACATCAATCATAGCATTAGGTATTCCATCTATGGAATTTCTGTATTTTACTGTTACATTATCTAAATTCATCTTAAAGCTCCGCTGTAAATCTTAATCTTCCACTTGTGCTGTTAAATCTCAATCTCCCAGCTGCACCAGAAGTTGCACTAACTAATGCGTCAGCAACATAGTCAGCAGTATTTAAAGTGGGTTTTTCCATCGTCAAAACTGAAAATTCGTCATTGGCTGAATTTACATTAATATTAAAATAGTTTGTTCCTGTTACAAAATCCGCTGTTGGTGTTGCTCTCATTGTAACAGGGAAAGTTGTAGAAGATTGTATTATGCTGGTGGAATAATAAGCCGCCATAGCAATAGAGCCATACTGTTCATTCGTTGGATTTACATTATAATAATACCTCTGACACCTAGCCAAGTTATCTCCATAACTTTCGTGCCTGAAAGGTGGTAAATCGGAAGAAGTGTATTCGCCTACTTCAAGTTGAACACCTGTAATTTCCCAATTATTAGATGTACTGTCTGCATTATTGACTTGTCCTACTGCTGCGGTTGTATTATCTTGTGCAGCCCAAGTTTCTTGAAGTGTTCCACTTGTAAAATCAGTACCAGCACCCAACCAAAATTGAACTGCCAAACTGTAAGCATTATCATTACCCATAACACCAGTAGTATCCGCTGGAAAATTAACTATCTTGTATTCCCAAGTATTTGTTGACGAAACTGTATATGCTTGAGAAACTGCCCTATTATTATCATTATCCCATAATTGACAAATATTAGTTCCAGTCTTTGTTGCCTTAATCCAAAATGATACTGTATATTTTTCAGCATTTGCTGTGCCTTTTTTAAAAAGTTGTAAATCCTGCCCTTCAAAACGATAATCTATTCTTCCAAAATCACCAGCACTTGGTGAAGCATCTGCTGTTGTATTATCCATTTTAAGTGATTTAGAAAATCCATCTGTATAAGCATCACCACTAGTTAAAGATTCTTGTGTTTGTGTCCAAGTTCCTAAACTGCTATTTCTATGATACCATCTATCACAAGTATAATAACCATTTGAAGTAATACTAGCTGTTGAAGTACCTCTCTGTGCAATTTGCATATCACCATTTATAATCAATGGAGCTGCAGTGGGCAGAAAACTTGTTTGTGTGATTCCCTTTATGTAGGAGTAGTCAACTCTTTTAAGAGTTCCTGCATCTGATACTAAAAATTCGTCAGTATCGGCAGGAGCTGCTCCTAAAGCACTTTGACCTGTTATAACATTAGCAGTTATTTTACTTGCATCAACTGTATCATCACTTGGCACTCCAACATCCAAGACATCTCCTAATATTAAAATAAAATCTATTACATCTGAGCTTGTCAAAGCACTTGCAAAGGTAATTTGAGATGAAGCTATGGTATAGGAATCTCCACTTGATTGCACCACTCCATTGAGAGATACAACACATTGATTTTGATTTGGATTAACTGCTACTCCACCAACTAATAAATTATAAGTTGCTGTTGCTGATGTAGTGATTGCATCACATTTTCTAAAGTTTCCAATTTCTGGTTGTCGTCCCACATATGCCATCTAACTACTCTCCTTTGGGTATTTATCTTTTACTGGTTTAATCATTTCGTCTTTCCACTTATCAATTCCTTCGTGGTAAATTTTATCTAGTTGATCCTTTATTGAAGGATATTCAACCTCTCTTTTTCTTTGATATTCTTTTGCATCATAATCAGCTTGTAACCTATCCATTTCGTTTTGGATTTCCTCATTAGTTGGTCTTGGTCTTTCATCCATCCAATAAAGTTGATCAAGGTCATTATTTTTATATGTAAACTGTGCCTTTCCATAAGTTTCATCTCTAGGAACTAGACTTAAAAGTGCATCAGATATTTCAATTTTACCATTTATCATACTTCTACCTCAAACATAGTCATCTCTGCTATTTGCAAACCAGTATATATTTGACTATTACTAGTATTACTTGGGTGTTCCCAAAAACCCAATCCATAAAAAGGATCAGTTACTCCTGGTGTATCAAGTGTTTGCAAAGTCACTCTATGATATTCGCCAGTTCCATTATCCGAATGAGTTTGTGGCTCTGTTCCAGTTGTCAGTTTAGTGCCACCATCTATGGTTGTTCCTGTTGAAGCAGTAGGACTTCTGTAAAGTGCTGACCTTATACCTTTATTTGTATAATATTCTAAATAAGTAAAACAAACCCACACTTTATTACTAGAACTAGCTAAAGTTAGTGTAGAAGATATAAAAGCTAATTGAGGATCAGTTGATGTTGTTGTATATGTATTTCCTGAATTGGTAGAGCGAACTACTTGAAGAATTTTTCCACCACCTGCACTTGCCCAAGTTCCATCTCCTCTCCAAAATGTACTGGAAGAAGCCGAAGTACCAGAGTTTAAATTGGCAACAGGCAAATTTCCTGTAATGCCTTTTGTTAAGTCTATTTTATCTATTGCCATTGTTTATTCCTCACTCGGTTTAGTTGGGAAAGTTACATTTTTAACCTTATCAACTGTATCTAAACCAGTTGGTAAATCTCTTAAATCTTGTCTATATTTTTTCATTTTATCTGATAATGTTACATCCGCTAAAGCATAATAATCTGTTTCTTTTAATAAACCATTTCTTTCTTTACGAAGAAATTTTAATCTCCGATCAAGTTCTCCATCTGACCATGCCTTTTCTGCTGTATCACGAGCAGTTTCTTCCTCTGGTGTGAAATCTATTAGTTTACCATTAGGAAATTCGTTATTATAAATTAATTTTTGTCTTGCCATATTAAACCTTCAATCCATATAAATAAAAAGCACAACCTATTGAAAGTGTCCCCGCACTTGGTACTACTCTTAATCCCGTTGCTGCAATATTAGCATTGTAAAATCCAACACCTTCCGTCCAACCCCAATGACCATATTGAATTAAGATACTATTAAATTGAATGGAATTATGACAAGTATTGTCATTAGGATTATAAAAGGTAACTTCCATACCACTTTTAATGTCGTTATCTTCATTAGTGTACCATCCTTGATTGATTTCAAAACCTGCAGTATCAGTAAAAACTCCATTATCAATACTTGATGTAGTAAAATTGCCATAACCATCATTATATTTTATATAATAATCAGCAGCAGTTTGTACTGTACCACTTACCAAGAAAGGTACTCTTATTAGACCATCTGTTGATACATCATAGTCCACAATAAATAATTTATAAACTTTATAAGACGATGAAAAAACTGTATCTATATCTACCTCACTAGCAGTTCCAGAAAGAGTTGAGCCATGAAGCTTAACCCAATCTCCACTAGCACTCGCCCAAGAATTATCTCCACGAAGGAAAGTTGAACTTGATGCTGTACCTGTTGCTGATAGTTCGGCTAATCCGATTGCATCATCAGCCATTTTAGCATTATTAACAGCATTAGATTGTATCATAGCTGTTGTAATGGAATCACTAGCAGGAACTACTGTGCCTACTGTTTTTCCTAAATAGACACAATACATTTCATCTGTTCCTGCTGTTGCAGAAGTTAGAGTCAATGCTGTTCCTGAAACTGTGTAAGCATCAACTGGAGATTGTCTGACACTATTAATAAAGAGAGCAATATCTTGTGTTGAAGATACAGAACTATCTAAAGTGTATGATGTGGTTGCTGATGTCGTAAAGTTTTGCTTTGCTAAAGTTAAAAACTTATCAGCAGGTGTATTTCCTATGTATGCCATTTAATATCCTTATGTGCTTATTGCATCTACTGCACTAACCCATACATCCAATGAACTAGCTGTGTCTGATTTAACATAAAGCCGATCTCCACTTTGGACTACGACCTTTGCTCCACCATCTAATACTTGTAATGCTCCGCCTGTCGGTATTGGTGCAGATTTCACTAAATAAATATCGTTTGATCCATCATTAATATAACAATCAACATTGATTGCTGATGATCCAACATTTGCTAAAGAAATTCCAACAATAGCATCATAACTATCAAAATTAGAGCCATCAGGAATATCAACAGCAGATGTACCGACATTATTTTCAGTATATCTTCTAAAATTTTGAGCCATTTAGTTTTCCTTCCTTTATAAAGCGATTGCCATTGCTACACTGAATCCTGCTGTAGATTTGGCATCTAGTTGAGTTTGTATGTCGCTTGACACATTTGCCAAGTAACCATATTCAGTATCACTTACTGTAGTTCCACCACCAATTTTTGTTGCAGAAATTCTATTAACATTAATAGTAATATTTCCACTTGATGTTATTGGAGTTGATCCGATTGTAAATTCTGTTCCTGATTGAGTTAAGCCAACACTTGTAACTGTTCCTGTGTTTGAAGGAGTTACAACAGTATAAGTAATATTAGTTGATCCAATTGATCCAGTTGAATCAGTTGTGCAAAGAAATATTTTATTATCATTTACAGTTCCTTGATTGACAACAATCATGCCACCAGATAATTCTGCTATTGTATCATGCTCAGGATCTCTTGAAGCTGCTCCTGAAGCTACTGCTAAATATAAACCATTTTCAGTTGCAGTTGATTGATCTTTAACAAGAACTCTATCTCCTGCGACAAGGGTTACTCCATCAATAGAATCTCCTGCCTCTAAACCATTTGTTAAACTAACATTGGCTGTTGTTGCAGCTTCAGCAATAATTCTTGTTCTAAGTCCTGCTACTGCATCATCAACATATGACTTAATGGCAACATCAGAATTTGATGAAGGACTGCCTATTCCAGTTATTGATCCACCTGTTACTGATACATTACTTGATGCTTGAGTTGCAATCGTTCCAAGACCAAGATTAGTTCTTGCAGTTGAGGCAGTACCAATATCGCTTAGATTATTTGAGGCAGTTAATTTAGTTCCTAGTTGTGTTTGAGCATTTGAAGTAAGAGAATTAATATATTGTAATTCTGCGTTTGTAACAGTTCCATCTGCTAATTTTGTAGCATCAATTCCAGTTCCAACTTGAGAGTTGCCAATTGTTCCAGTTATGGCTGCAGCAGTATAACCTGTGCTATCAACAAGATTGAATGCAGGAGTTGCATCGCTACCACCAAGACTAAGTGAAATTCCACCATACGAGACAGTTGAGTTAGATAAGGCACTATTCGCAATATTGGATAAAGTATTATTGGATGCATTTATCGTTTTGTTTGTTAAAGTTTGTGTTCCTGTTTTTGTTACTACATCGCCAGTTGGTGTATTGATAACAGGGCTTGTTAAAGTTTTATTTGTTAAAGTTTGAGAGCCAGTAAGGGTGGCAACAGTTGAATCTATGGCATGGGTAACAGTATAACCTGAGACTGTTGTATCAATTCCTGTTCCTGCGAAAGTCAAGGATTGAGAGTCTAAATCAACTGCTCCTGTTCCTGTATCTCCTGCTAAATCCAAGTCTTGAGCTGTTACTTGAGAATCAACATATGCCTTAACCGATTGCTGTGAAGGTGGAAGAATAGCTGTATTGCTACTCATATTATCTTCATCAATAACTGGGATAGAAGGAGCAACATAAGTGCTTCCTGCATAAACATCTACTGTGGCATCGCTTGAAGAAATTGATCCTGAGTCAAAAGTAAAGGTTAAAGTCGTGTTAGGAGAGGAGTAAGAGCTAGTGGCTATTTTTCCATAAATTCCAGTTGTAGATGTATTTGCACCTATAACTTTTACTCTTCTTCCAACATGATAAGTTGAAGTAATATCAGAAGCTATGGTTACAGAGGTTGCACTAGCATAAGTGAAAGTTGTAGTTCCATCTCCATCGCCTAGTAAAAACCATTCTTTTGTATTCCATGAATCTCTAATTTGAGCCATCATTTCCCTTGCAGAGTTATTCACTCCACTAGGCAACATTGATTCTGCCCAACCATCAGGTACAGCAGAATTGTTATTGGCTGCTGTTGTACTCCATGTTGATATTTTGCTCATTATAATAATCCTCTATTTTTTAATGCTTGATTTTGTTGTTCTAATATTCCTGGATACCTAGTTACTCGACCTACTGCTGAAGCACGAGGCAATACTTTATTAGCTACATTACTAAATTTTCCTGCTGCGTGAGCAGCTTCTCCCATTACTCTTGGAGATTGCATTAATAAAGTTGGAATTAAAGCAGCAGGATTAACTGCTCCAGAAACTAAACCATAACCACCTAATCCCATTTGACCAGTTGCAGTTACACCTGCTAATCCTCTTGGAGTCCAAGATGCTAAACTATGTCCTGCAAGTTTAGATAAAATATTAGCATCTAAATTTGCTTCATTAAGTAATTTAACATAATCTAATCTTTTACCCCAATTAGTGTTAGCATTATTACGCATAACTGATTGTAATTTTCTTAAAACTGTTCCTGCTCCAGATTTGTTTCCCATTGATAATTCTTTAAGCATTTTTTTCTCTAAAGTAACTGCTTCTTCGTATGCCTTCATAACTTTTGCATAATTAGGAGCTTCTTTTAAAAGTTGTTTTTTAACAATGTTTCTCATTTCAGAAACAACTACACCTGCATCTCCAACTTGTAGTCCAGTAGGATATTCTGCATCAATTCGTTTTTTGAGCATATCCAAACCTTTAGCATTATGCAATTTTGGATTTTTTTTCCAATTATCTATTATTTTATCAATTGATTTTAATTTTTTTTGTGCAGCAGCAGAAAGAGTTGATTCTCCTTCAAAAATTTTTGATTGTCTAAATTTATTAAATTCATCAGTAAGATTTTGAAATTTAATTGGAATTTTATCTAATTTTAATTTGTCTATATTACTGACATATTTTGTTTTTGATCCTTGTGAAATATCTTTCATTCCACTCAAAGCATCGGTTACCACTTCTTCAGCATCAGAAACTCCTCGCATAGCAGCAGTAAAATCATCAGATTTAGTGCCACCAACTTTTCCTGCTGTATATGCTTGAGATATTGCTTCTCCACCTGCACCTGTTGTCATTCCAACAGCTTGAGAAATTGGTTTACTTATAACTGGACTTGCAGTTTGTATAGCTTTAGAAGCTACATTAATTGGATCGATTGCTTTTCCTACATTAGAAACTATTTTTGATGTTTGACCTGCCACAGCAGGAGCTTTTGCTGCTAGAGCTCCACCACCAGTTAAAATAATAGAAACATCACTTAACATACCAACTGGATCAGTAGCAAAAGTTTTTTTAATATTTTCTAAACTTCCATATCGTTGCACAAAGAAATTACCTACTTCTTTTGCCAGTTGTTCGTTGCCTTGTTCTCCAGGTCGAATTAAATTAATAACACTTGATCCTAAATCTTTTAAACTTTTTGCAGTTCTAACTGGATGAATAAAAGGTTGGATAATATCATTGCCAAATTGTTTTGCACTTGAAGGAATGTTTGTTATAGCTTGAAAAAAAACATTTTCATTATCATCATAAGTATTTAAATGTTTTTGAGCTACATTATTTGGATCAGTTTTCTTTGCAATTGCTTCTAATTCTGAAAGAGCTACCATTAATTATCTCCTGTATCAATTTGTATTTGTGGAATTTTATCAGCATTTTTTAAAATCCACAGTTTCTCTGTTCGATCAGCATTTTTATAATATTCTGTAAATGTTTTTTCATCTAAACCTTCATAATCTTCAACACTAAAAGTTGATTCTAACAAATCATCCATTGTTGCATTTTGAAGTGTGTCGTTTGAATCATCATCAAAACCAAAATCTACCTGTGCATCATAATCTGACATATCGCCATTATTCTCTTTAAAATATTGAGCTGCTTTTTCTTTAGCTTTAGCCATAGCAAGAATTTTATCTCTCATTCTTTCTAGTCTTTTAATATTTACTTTTTCATCAAGACGAATATTAAATGAAGTCTGAATTAATCGTTTAGCTTCATTTTCTGTAAATTGAGCTCCTAAAGTTTGTTTTAAGGATTGGAAAATAATTGATTCAATGTCATCTTCAATGCTTACTGATTCTGGATTTGTAAATGATCGCATCCATTTTGGCTGTAAACCAGTATACTTACCTGTAACATTTTTTTCTGCTAAAACTTTTAAAACATCATTAATTTTACCAATGTTTTCTTTTGCTACTGCAAATCCACCAGTTAAATTCCAATTTGTAAATTCAGTAGCATAAGTTGTATTTACTTTTTTAAATCCATCAGAAGTATCGCCTCCAACAGTAATCTTTGTTCCACCACCGGACATAACTGGAGTAACTTTTCCTGTTAATAAACTTTTATTAGCTTGAACTGTCATTGTGCCACCTTTTCCATCTGGCACTTCAATTTCTATTTGTTCAAAAGTTTCTTGTGGCTTAATCTTTTTTCCTTCTATATCTAAACCTTGTTGAGCTAATAAATTTGTAATTAAGTCTTGTGATTTTTGATAAGCCAACTTGTCTTTAGCCAGTTGTGATGCTGCTGCTGCTGTTTCAGCTTCAGTACCTCTTTGCATTCCCATTGCTAATGCTTGACCAAAACTTATAGGAGTTGTGGAATATCCACTTGCCTCTAATAAACCTTGAGCCATGCCTTGTCCTTTAGGAGATAAGACATAGTTAAGTAAATTATCTTTCCAGTTAGGAGGTGTTTTAGCTCCTGTTGTTCTTTTTTGTCCTGCTTGTCCTCTAACATTAGCCATTTCCATCATTTGCTGATTGGAAGGTGCTAGGGAAGTTTTAATTGTCGAGCCAGGAACAGGTAATTTATTTCTTATCCAAGATTGGTTTATAATGGCTTGTTTTTCTGCGTCAGTTTGTGGTAATGCACTAAATTTTCTGTTTTTATGTGGCTGTAAAAATTGATCTCTCATACTATTAAAACCATAAGCATTATCACCACCATACATATACTCATCATAAGGAGATCGCCCTTGATAACCTTTAGGTAATGGTGTGTCTGGATCAAAATCGTAACTTTTATATGTTGCCATTAAGCAAATCCTCCAAGTAAGCCACCACCGATTGCACCCCATCCTGCACCCATACCAGGAATAAGTCCTGCGAGTTCAGCTCCTTGCATTGCACCACCAAGTAATCCTGCACCTGTATTTCTAAAGACAGGTCTTGTTTGTGCTGTTGTTTGTGGAACTGATGCACCAATGGATGCTAAATATTCTCTTAATTTGTAATATGGTTTTTGTTGTTCAAAATCAAAACGAGCCATCGCATCTTGTATTTGTGCCATTTCCATCGCTTCTTTAGTTTGACCAACACCACCTAATGCTTGAATGTCTTGATAATCGGCTGCTGCTAGGGAAGGAGCAAGTTGTGTTGCTGCCATCATGTTTGCTCGTTCTTGCTGATAGTTAGGTGCATAGACTTTCGTTGCGAGATCGCCTAGTTCTTGTGCTAATACTGCTTGATTAGCTGCACTTCCCAATCTTCCTGCTTTGGAGAATTGTGATTGAACACCACTTGTTACATCTCCTGCCATTTGATTATATAAATTTTGCAAATAAGGATTGGATGTAGGAGATAAATATTGACCTTGTAAAATCTTATTGATCTCGCCTTGTGAACTTGCCAATAAAGGATTGCTTAATGCTCTTGCACTAGCCAAATTCAAAGCTGCTGTTGTCTCAGGTGCAAAATCTGTATAAGTTTGAGCAGGGAAATAGTTAGGTGTACTTGATTGAAATAAATTCTGTGCCTGATCGAATGCCTCAGTTACATAAGGTCTAACAAATTCAGATGGCTCTGCACTTGTGGTTGTTGTTATATTTTGTGGATTGCTACCTTTTGACATTATAGCTCCTTGTTAAATAAATAAATTTTTTGTTCATATCCTTTTAATTTCTTGCTCCAACCTTTTCGCCCTGCGACTTCTATAGCATTGCATTGATTGTTTTTTGCAAATCGTTCAATTTCCTTTTGTATTGGCTCAAGCCAATTATCCAAATTCTTACCTCCTGCAAGAAAATATCGTAGTATCTTTTTTCGTGGATAGTTTGCAATTTCTGTAATGACTGCACTTTCCACTTTATCTTCCCAACTGATAAACAATTGAAATCTTTTTTGAATTAAGCCATCTAAAATATCTTGAGCTGTATAACAGTCATCAAGAGCTTTTTTTATTTGTGGCTCAACCTCATTCCAAATGATATGTAAATCTTCTGGTGGTACTTTAACAATCATCCAATAACCAAATAACCAAAAGTCTGATCGGTATTAGAAGAACTTGCGTGAGTTAAAGTTGCACTTCCATCAGCTCTCGCTGAAACATACAAATCATCTTTTGCACTATTGGCATTCGATGTAGTTGGCATAAATAATATAATTGAATTTTCTCCTATCCTTCTATCAGTCAAGGTTGATGAAGTTGCACTTGCAGTCAATGTGATATTGCCTGTTGAGTTTAACTTACCATCAATTGTATTATTTAATGCTTGTGATACGACTCGCAAATGTAATGCAGAGTCAGGTATCGAAATGGGAACATTAAGATATTGGTTTGTTGCCATTATCCTTTTTTCCTCATTTTCTTAAATGTTTTGGCTAAATTCACTCGTTTAGCTAATAAAGTATTGCCTGTTTTTTTAGCTTTTTTAGCCATGATTGATAAGTCTTTATTAGATAACTTTTGCTTACTGCCTTTAATCAGTTTCATTCGTTTAGCAGTTGCTCGTAATGCTCCAGGTTTCTTAACTGCTCCTTGAATCCAATTCTTTTTCTTTTTTGTAGCCATGATTAATCTGTTCCTTCAAATTTATCATCCCATTCATTATCTTCTTCTTCAAGCAACTCATTGATTTCTTCAAAGATTGCTTCTTCTTTTTCATGTATTTTGGATAGCTTATCCATTTTTTTTCTAATTTTATCTAAAACTGTTTTTGGCATTATCTCATTCCTTCTGGTCTAGCTTGAACATCAATGCCAGACATAGTTAAAAAATTTCCTGATACTTTTACTCGTAGTCGATGATAGCGACTAGAAGATCGCAAAGGACAATTGCCATTATCTAAAGATGTAACTGCACTTCCAACTGCAATTCTATCTGCTTGTGAAGCTCTTGTGATAGGTGTAACAGTTATTGTTGTATCATTACCATCAGCATCAACAATTGGTCTTGCTCCAAGTAAGGTTGATCGTCTATTCTTTGCTCCTTCAAATTCGGTGCTATCAACAGTTGCATCCAAACTTGATCCTAAAAACTTTCCAAATTTCTTATCGGCATTAAATGCACTTAAACCAACAATATTATCGCCATAAGCATAGGAGTCTAAACTATATGGTAATCCTTCTAGTTGTCCTAAAACATCCAAACTTTCCAAAGTGTTAAATGCTTCTTGAGAAGCTGTAGCAATAAATTCTAAACTTTGTCCTGATCCAGTTGCAAATCTATCAACATTAAAGTTGTAGCATAACAATCTGTTATTAACTGTGCTTGTAGGTAATCCAGTTGCATTTGCACCTCGATAACTCCACACAGCTAGACTATTATTAGGATCAATCGCTGATGATATGCCTTCCAGATTGGAGGTAATATCTTTCATTAGAAAATCATCAATGCGACCTTTTCCAATGGGTGTTAATTTTTGACCACCCTCCAACTTGTAGATACCATCTTGAGCCAAGAAGAATATCATATTACCAAAAGAGCAAACAGATCGTGGAGCAAAAGCACCAATGTTATCGGCTATTTTAGTAAATTGAAACTTTAAAGGAGTTCCAACATAATCCATTCGGTAGATGGCTCTTTCCATAAAAACCACACCAAAACTTTCTCCACCAACTATTGCCTGTACATTTCCATGAACACCAACAATATCTTGATAACCAGATTGTGTTGTTTGGCTTGGAGTCCAAGTAGAACTATCATTTAGTCCTGACCATTTTACTCGTTGGTTATTAACATTAAATTGTTGCAACTTATGTGTTTGACTTCCACCTGTAGCAGTTAAAGTAATTGCTGTTCCTGCTGTGGCATTAGCTGAAGTTGTCGCTAATTTAATAGTGTTTGCTGCAACATAAATAACATAATAAGTACCACCATCAGTTAAATTTGTTAAAGCAGTATTACCATTTCTATCGTAAATAACTGTGTCGCCAGTTGCCCAACCATGACTTGTAATCGTTATTTGATTACTTGAAATAGTATTAGAGTCAAAAGTTTTTGCTGTTTCATATTCAGTTGTAAATCCTGTAACAACAAAGTCTCTAACAACAGCTAAATATTTTGCTTTAAAATCAGTTAAATCTGAAAATAAGCTATCAGCTCCTTGTTCAAATTTTTGTATATAATCAGCATGATTAGTGGCAATAATGTTTTTACCAAATTGCGTAAATGCCCAAAAGTCTCTTGATCCTTCTGTGGTAGAATTACTATATCCACCTGCTTTGGATTTATCTTGAAATACTAAACTTGTATCCATTTGATACAGTTTTGTTTCATCTCCTGCATAGTTGGTAGATCCACCATCAGAAAAAGATGTAAATAATCCAACTGGTGTCGTATTTAAACCTGTTCCACTTAAAGCTGCAAAGCTAGGAAAAGACCTATAACCTTTAGATAAAGGAATTACATTATCAACTTTAATTGCACCTGTATTTTCATAAGTTGGCAAGTCAGCTTGTAACTGCCCAAATTCTATATCAGGCATTTATACCACCATTCTTGCTGACATATTCAAAGGAGCTCCAGAAGTTCGACCTTGTGAAGCTGAATTGTTAGCACTATTTACTCCTTCTTTATATAATCCTGCCCAAACTGGTAATCGTTCATCATTCATTAAAAATGGCTCACTCTCAGCAAGTGAAGCATATAAATATAAATCAGGAAAATAAGTTAAAATATCATTTGATGTATTGGAACTTGATAGAGCTGTTGGTCTTTTGAAAAAACCAAGTTCTAATACATTTGCTGCATCAGGTCGCTTTCCTAAATAAATTTTACTTCCAACAATAGTGTAATAACCTGGACTGCCTGATCCTACTCCTGCGTTATACACTCGAAAAAAATCTGGTGGAGACATATAAGCTAGGAAGGTATAAGGATTAGATTGCCAAGTTGCATATCGCATTTCCAAATAACCTGTTGGCAAGTCATAGCTTTGCGTTCCTGCGACAGTTGTGATTGACACATCAACACTTTCCATTTCTCGCAGTCTTAAATCTCTTGCGTGGCGAGATTCAGCCAAATCTATAAAGGTATCTAAATATGAAGTTAAATCTGTCCTGTTGAGATAGTTTGCAATCTCTGTTTTCAGATTTGCGTAAGTGTCTAATGCCATTATAAATTTCCTGTATAAATTCTAAAGTGTCTGTTATCAGAATCATTGAGCCACTTGAAAAATCGTGGCTTGTCTAAAACTTGTCCTGTATAAGTTAATATTCCTTTTTTTGCCAATTGATGTAAAACAATATTTGGCAGTCGTGCTACTCTATATCCTTTTGCATCTTTGAGTGCATTTGATTTATATGCACCTTCATTTTGTGCTACCTTGTTTGCCTTAATGATTTCTTCAACATCTTGCACATTTTCAATATGTGTTTTGCCTTCTGCCTCATCAATAATTAAATTGGTTTTAACTGATGACTGATCTCCTGGCTCATTGAGTGAAATCTTTTTCGTAGCCACTATGCACCTTTGCCAGCTGCTCTCATTATGTCTTGGTCAATGGTACTCATCACATTCAATCCTTGATCTGATCTTCTTTTCAATGAAGGATTGTATTGTCTTGCACCTCTAGCAGTCTCCTTTGATTGTTTCTTGCCACCATAAGTAACCATTGGCTCACTTCTTTGTGCATCTTTAACAACTTTGTATAATCGTGAAGAATGCTTTTGATTAGAAAAAACTCCCATGTCTTTTGTCTCCTGTTAAATTGTTATTATAGAGAGGCGATGACTCGCCTCCCTATCCTTACTCTACAAATAATTATGCAGTTAAGTTAAATATACCATATGATGCGTTTGGAGCTTTTGCAGTTAAGCACCACTCAGCTAACATCATTTTCTTGTCCGAGTCTCCAGTTCTCGCTAAGTCTTTAGTTTGGAATGGTCGTAGGAAATCAATTGCCCACATATCCATTTGCAAAATATCAACTCTGTTTGCGTTTTGGAAACGATCTGGAACAAAAGCTACTTCGCCAAAATCTGATACATAAATATCAGTTGTGCCAATTGACACTTTATCGGAAGCATCTTTGTATTTAGTCGCTACACCTGCGAAAGCTGATGCCAGTTGTTTATGACTTGCAGTCATAAGAACAGTATCAGGATTTCCACCTAAATCAAATGCCTTTAAAAGACCTGCTTTAAGTAGAGTTTCGGTGTAAGTTCTGTTTGTGCCACCTGCGATTGCAGTTGCACCAGTTCCTGCAGGACTTGCACTTGGAGAGCCATTGGTAGCAAAGTTAGCTGCTGCTGTACTTGTTCCTGGAATATTACCTCCATACCAAGTTCCAACAGATGCACTTTTACGAGCAGCCGAAGCTGATCCTGCCACTTTTGCTTGTTCAATGCCTACTAAGGCATTTTCCATGTCTCTCTTAATTTCTTTTCCTGCTTTTGCCATTTGATAAGCCATTTGTTTGCCCATTCCTGCATTGTTGACTGCATCGTCAGTTCCAGAAATAGTAACAGCTTTATGACAAATTTGCGTGTAGTTGGTTAGTCTTACAACATCTGTAAGAGCTGCACCATCCACATTGTCTCCTTCAATTTGTGCATTGACTGCTACTGCTGCCAAAGCATCAGTATTCCATTGATGGAGGGTATTAGTTGCCGATCCTTTTGATGCGTTGCTCATAAAGGGTGTTTCAGTTGGTGCTATGTTGTAGATAACATCAGCTAAATCTTCTCTCATGGCATTTACACTATCATAAGTATCGAAAGTATTGGTTGGTTGTGCCATTACTTTTTACTCCTTTTTAGTTAAATGTTAAGAATACATCTCCTCCAAAATGGAAACTGCATCTTGCATTTTTCCACTTTTTCGAAGCTGCGATTTTTTTGCATCAATTCGCTGTTTCGATTCAGATTCATCTCTCACATTTGAGGCATTGGAAGTAACAACTTTTGGAGCTTTGTTTACTTTCTTATTGGCTAACTTTGTTTTCTTGAGTTGGTTATACCTATACGCATCAGCTAAAGTTAAAACTGCTCGATGGTCAACCATCATAGCAATTTCCTGATCGGTGTAACCTTGCTCTTTGGCAAAGGTTGTCAATCGTCTTGTAAATTCTTCTCGTTTATTGGGATCTGCATAAACTGGCAATTTTTCAGCGAGGATTCTGCGTTCTTTTGCAAGATAGTCTTGATAGACTTTTTCTTGCTCTTTGCGTTCTTCATCGTGAATACGCATCTTTTCTTGCTGTGCAAGTTGGATGGCTTCTTTGCGTTTATCTGCATCTGCCTTTCTTTTGACATACTCGGCAGGATCATCTCGATAGAGAGTATCCCAATCAATGTTATCTTCCTGACTCAATTGTTTTGACAATGTATCTAATTGTTGAGCATATTGAGTGCGAGAATTTTTGACTGCATCCAACTCTTTCTTTAAGTTCTCTCGCATTGATTCTACATCCCTGCGTTGATTACCTAAATCTTGAGTTTTCTGGGTATAGTCAGATTCCCTAGAGTAACCCTTTAGAAGCTCATCAAGGGTAACTTTAAGTTTATTACCATTTACAGTAATATCATAAAGCTCCTCTTGGCTTTCTAATTTGGCTTCATCGTTATCTACTATGTTATCGACATCTAAATCTTCTAGGATAGGATCATTGGTGTCTTTTTCAAGATCGCTGTTCTTATCTTCCAATTTCGATGTTTTTGGCTCATCGTTCCTTGCAGTCTCTTTATTGTCTAAAAGGGTGGCGATTGCCTGTGCTGTTTCAGCTCGTGTGTTGGTTGGTTTCGAAACAGCAGAATCTTTTTGTGTTTCAGATTGCTCTGCCATTATAACTCCTTATTTTTTATCGGTCTGTTTCGTTGCTAGTTTTCCTGTCTCTAAAACAGACTTCAGTTGCACCAAAAGACTATCAAACATTCTTGTCATCAAGAATATTTTTTCTCGCCCTTCGGAATCTCGTATCGGAGTGTTATTCCACTCCTGATATAAACTCGTTTTAATTGTGTTTACAGCTTCAACAAATAACTCATCTTCCAGTATTGCTTTAGCTCTTAAACCTCTTTGTTTTTCTTTTTCTAAATCCATTAATAGTGGTGTCCTCCCATATAATATGAAGAGGGAGTTGATTTAGTTTTTTTAGGTGGCTCTTTAGAAGCTGCCATTGTTGCCTCAAAAGGATTGACTGTTCCACCTGATTGTTGTGCATCTTGAATAATTTGTTGTTCAGTCATTGTTTGTGCATAAGGATTACCACCTTGTTGAATAACCTTATCTGCTTCATTTTTAGCTTGGATTTGATAGTTGATTTCTTCTGGAGTAAATTGTTGATCTCCAGTCATTATTTTATTAGCTGCTTCTGCATTGCTAATTAAACCAAAAGCATTACCAACATTAAATTGTTGATTCCCTTTATCATCAGCTCCAATATTGTAACCTCTTCTAGTCAGCTCATCTATGATAAAGTTTCTTCTCATTTGATTTTGTTTTCCAAAAGGTATTCCAAATTGTATAGGCATCCAATTTCCACCAATAGTGGAATTAAATTTATCTCCTTTTAACCATCCATCATCAAGATATTTTAATAGCTCATAATCTCCTAAATTTTTCATTTCCTCTATGGAAAAATAATCTCGTTCTTCTTCATCTCTATCATCTCGGTCTTGTTTTTCATCATACAAAGATTTTCCAAATTGTTCTATTGGCTGACATACACCATCTATTAATTGATAACCAGGAGGACAAGGATCAACAGTTACATCTTCTTGAACACTAAAATCAATTTGTGAATTTGGATATAAAGCTGAAGGATCAAGTGTTCCTGCTGCTTCTTGTTCAGTTCGTAAATCAAAAATAGGATTGCGAAATGGACTTGTTGATGTTGTATCATAACCACCACCAAGATAATTACTGATAATGTTTTGTGCTTCGGTGCTTTGCATGAAAGGAGTAAAAGTTGCCATTATCGGTAACTCTCGCTTATCATGGCACTATCAATAATTTTTGATGCCAGTTTTTCTTTTTCCATTTGGTTGCCTTTTTCTTGCTTAATAATATCGGTTGCCAGTTTTTGTTGATCTAAATCTAACTTCCCTGCCTTAAAGATTTCATCAGCTTTTTGCTTTTGTGATTTGAGTTGTATGTCAGCTTGAGCTTTTTGTTTTCGCATTTCTAAATCTTGTTGTGCGAGTTGAATAGCAGGATCAACTTGTGGTTGCTTTGGTGGCTTGGGAGGTGTTGTTGCAGGATTGACAAAGAATTGACTCGCATCCTTATATCCACTATTTTGTAAATAATTTTCTAAAGTGTTGTAGATATTTTGTGGAGTTACTAATCCCATGTCTCCTGCTTGTAGCAATTTTTCTTGCACACCTAAAACTTTTCCTAAAACTTCTAGTCTTTGGTCTTGATTTCCTGTGCCAAGTCCTACTTGAACTGTGCAATCATAACGATTAACCCATTCTCTAGGATCTATGCTGACAAATTTTCCTCTTAACCTAATAATTCTTTCTCTATCTTGGTATTCACAGACCACCGATAAAACATTTTTAAATATTTCTTTTACACCTTCAGCAAAACTTCTTGCAATCAACTCAATGCGTTGCGTAGAACTATTCATCATTTGATTAACTGATTGTGCAGTTGTATGACTTTTATTAATCGTGTCTGGGTTTAATCCCATTAGTTGATTGGGAACACCAGATCGTTTTTCTTTTACCTCATCAATTTTCTTTAACATCGACAAACCTTCATTCAAGAAGTTTGGAGTTTGCAGAGGTGTTACAGCATTAGGCGATTTCACTCTAACGATGCTACCAGGTCTTGTTGTTAATAAATCATCCAAGTTCGCTTGACCATCCACGACAACTGTTCTAGCTGAATTTTGCATATACATATTATCGAGAGTCTGTCTCATAATGGATGTTGACATCAACTGGACATCAGCTAACAGATCGTACATGGATAAACCAAAAAATCTAAATGGCATTGGTATTGCCACACACATTGCAAATGGCAAGACAGTTATTTCTTCGTTTTCTAAAATAACATAGGAGTTATTTCCACTTCCACCCACCACAATTTTTCGTAACTCGGCTATGCCATCGCCATCAATGTCAGCTCTCATGTAACACTCGGTTATCATAACAACTCGCATTGAAGGATCAATGTTGCTTACATTTAATTCAGTTGTTGCATCATCATAATTTCGTCTTATCATCGCCTCTGTGTTAAAGACTTCCATCTCGGCACTTGGCAGGGATTCAACATCTTTTTTATCGAAACCCATATTGATTAATTCAGATACAGTTTTTGTAACTCGATGTGCAATGAAATCACAATCTTGCAAAGTTTTAGCTCTTGGGCTTACTAAAATCTCTTCTGGAGCTATTGGATCAATAGCCACTCTTCCATATTCTTTTACTCGTCTTACTTCCACATCATAGGAGGTAATAACTTGTTCAGCCATTCCTTCCATTCCTGGCTCAATAAGAGCTTCAGCTTGTTCATCGACATTTTCTTTTACATCAATAACTTCTACTTCATCATCAATGAGTAGAGCTTGATATTGTGTTTCATCTAAATTTTTATATCTCTCTTTTTTCTGCTCTTTGGATGTTTTCCAATATACTTTGCAAAATCCATTTTTTTGTAAGAGAGCAGTCTTGAACATGGATTGAAGAATACCAAATCCATCGTTATCGTGATTGAATATAAAATTACAGTAGTCAGTTATTTGTTCTGCGTATGGCACATCGTCAGGATGTGTTGGCTCGAAATTAACCACCTTGTCGCTTTGCGTGAACATACGCATCAAGCTAGGCAATATCGATTCCACTACCTCTAATATGTCTTGTGATACAACACTACTCCTGCCCTCGACTTCATTGCCGAGTGGCTCTCCCAAATAATACTTGAGAGCATTTTTTCGTTGCGTTGCCAAATCACTAGAATAAAATCCTAAAGAGTTTTGAATCTCCTGTGAAATTAAAGCCAATAATTTTGTTTTTGTTAATCGTGCCATGTATTTTAAACTATTCCTATATTTTTATATTCAATTTTTGTTGTCCATTCGCTAGACTGGTTATTGCCCACAGCGAAATACCTAAAAGC
>VTLG01016691.1_pt1 | contig 20373 bp, 27 predicted proteins | sample 4694571 | NCBI WGS metagenome assembly VTLG01 (sample SAMN12604809, study PRJNA352737) | marine metagenome | biome: ENVO:00000447; feature: ENVO:00000209|ENVO:00000569|ENVO:01000036; material: ENVO:00002151; isolation source: viral sequences binned using virsorter ... | reverse complement strand
TTAAGCCTTTAACTAAATAACGTCTTTTAGGAACACCGTTAAAATTTCTAGAGTCAAACCTTAAATAACATAAAGCTGAATTAGGATACCTAAATTTATCATCAATAATTTCTGTATAACTTGCCCAGTTTGTAACCGTTTGATTTTTGCTTGTTTGATTGTCTGCCGTGACTCTTAAAACTTTAACATCAACAGGAAATGCACCTGTTAAATTGATCATGTAATCACGTTGATAAGCGTTACTACTTTTACCATTAAAATGACAATCTTTAACTGTGTTAAAACCACCTCCATTATACTGAAGTTGTATTCTTAAATGAACAGAATTACCAACAATATCGCCGTCGTCTTCTATCTTTTGTAAACTTGGTAAACTTAATGTAACTCTAACTCTATCTGTCGTAGTGTCTGATATTTGCCTTGTAATTGAAGTTGCATTTGTTACAGGAAGACCTACGTTTATTTCTCTTTGACTTCCTATTGATCGACTAATATAACTTTGCCCTTGAGTACCTGTTCTTGTATCGACAGAATAACCTTCAAAATTAGAATTTCCTCCACTACTCTTAATAGGAGTTCCATCTAAATAAATTCCTTTTTCTGTATTAACAATTCCCTCAATTGGACCTTCAGAAATTAAATCAATAACCTCTACTCGTTGGAAACTTTGAAGCGTATCATCTGCTTCTGTTGGAGTATGTGAACTACCTCCACCACTTTTGCTTCCACCACCACCAGCCCCACGGATTCCAGATCCAAGACCTGAATTATGAACCCTTATATTTTCAGCGATAAAAGTATGCTGATTCTCAACAGTTAAGTTATAAACAGTCTCTAATCCTATTTTCTTCTTTGATAAAAATGGAACTAAATGATTGTTTTGATTGACAACACAATCATCCTTTTCAAGAGTCCCAACGCAAACAAAAGCATTGAATTGATTTAAAACCCAATGGTTTGGTGTCGCTATAAAAGAATCACCGCCCCAAAATTGATAGTCCCAAATCTCTTCTCCTTCATGTCGATGAACCTTTAAGACTTTTGCTTCATGTATCTTTCCTTGATCGTCAAAACTAAGAACAACATCACCTTCTTCAATTTCATTAATAGCCTTATAACCATCAGGAATAGAAACACGTGTACTTCCGAAAAAGCACCCACCACCAGAACCAGCAATAAAAGGTTTGCTCATGTGTCAAATGTATCAAGGCCAGCACTTAAAACAGTACTTCCAACAAAACATTTTCCATAAACAATTGGAACTGGACCACCTTGAGCAGAGGTTTGTTCTATTCCACTAAAAGAAAAACTTTGCAACTTATTAGCTTCAGGAGGTTGTTTAGGAACAGGTGTTAATAAATCTGCTACCCCACCTAAAGCTAATCCAGCACCAATAGTTATAGCCGACTTAGCCCAAAAACCAGCACCAGCCCATCCTGTTACACCTTTAGCAAGAGAAAAACCAACACCACCTGTTGCCATACCAACTCCTACCAGAGCTACTCCCATAACAATTCTTCCCCATCTTCCACCTGATCCAGTCACTACAGGTGTTACATGAAAAACATCTGTTTCACTCCAAGGGTATAAAAGATTTTCAATATTATCTTCTCCTACCTCTTCCTTCCCTAATAACACCTTATAAGCAATTCCATCATTTCCACTATCAATAAGCCATTTATCAAGTCCAACAAAATTTGCACATAAAGCTCTAATCGCTTCAGCAGCATTAAAAACATCTAATTCAAAGGTTCCTTGACCTCCTAATCGTTCTTTTAAAGCCCCGTAGACCTTAACGACTTTCATGTCTTAATACCTTTGCCGTCATCTTATGATAATAGCCTCCCCACTTATAAACATCACGACTTGATAAACGATTATGGACGTGATGAAGAATTATATTCTCTCCTAGATAAATTGCTGCATGATTTGGAACGGGACTTTCTATATTCATCAAAATAATATCTCCATATTGAATCTCTTCTAACTGAATTTCTCTCATCCCTTCTCTTTCAAAATTATCAAGATAAAGATTTTCTCCTTTATGCCACCAATCATCTTGCCTATTATATTCACTCATCTCAATACCTAATTCACCTTTATACCAGTCTTTCCAAAGGGTATAACAATCAACAATTCCATGCGCCCATTGACGACCCACATAAGGAAGCCTAAATCCTGATGGTTCGTAATAGCTCCATTTTTCAGTACTTGGATTAACAATAAACCAAGGTAATTCATTTCTTTCACATGCGACTTTATCCGCTTCACTAGGATTTTGATTCGTTGTCGGATGGCTATGAATTACTGCGATAATTTCACCTTGTTTCTCACATTTTAAATAATCAGACGGATCAAGAGAAAAATGGAGTTCAGGCTCTTCTGCTTGGTTCTTACAACGAAAATATCTTTCTCGACCTTTCACAATATGAACAAGGCCAACACTTTCTTTAGGTGCATCCTCTTTTGCATGTTCTAACGCTTTTTCTTTTACTTCTTCGCTTATATTCATCTAACTTTTCCTGCGCTAGGAAACGACCCAAAAGGGAGCTCCCCATTGTTTCCAAAGCGAAGTTTGCAGCTTGATAATTTTTTTCCGCAACGATCTGTAGCAAGCGAACCTGTGGAATTATCATTCGCATCCCAGTAATTATTTCCTGTATAACTACATTCAGAACTCCTATATTCCCACTGACAAACATTTGAAATTATTTGTCTTTTTGGAAGAAATTGTCCTGCTAAATCAAATTTTGAAGCTAACTCAAATTTTACTACTTCTCTGTTTTCTGTATCTTTTCGATCTATATACCAGATTTCAACAGGCCATTGAGCATGACGATCTTCCGTTGCTTCTCCATCTAAATATCTCTTTAAAGTCCTTATCCTCCTAATTTCTGCTCCTGTTAAATCATTAGAAGGAGTAGTGGTGTTTACATCAAGCAATAAAGCTGTGATTAATCCGTCAGTATTTGCAACTGTAAGAGTAGGTCTAGGTAATGAACCAGTAGAAGTTTGCTCAAACCCTTCTGCCTGTATAGCAAAACTACTGTATGTGTTTCCGTCCCAAACTATTGCTCCTGTTATATCTTCATTACAACCATTATGCCAACGAGTAATATGGGAACTTCCATGTAAATTATTGTCGAGTCTTAATTCAAAAAGTTCGATAATTGCACTAGGAGCTAAAACAGAAAGATCAGCATAAACGCTACTAATTGCTTTCCATGTAACCGACCCATCAATGACTTCATTTCCAATATCCGTAGGCCAAGCAGGTTGTGAGGAACTAGATGTACCAGCACTAACACACTTAAAAAATAAACCTGTAACTTGATCTGTAGCTGCTCTTCTTACATTTCCTAAAGAATAAGCTGTTGAAGCTGTCCATGCTGCTACTGCCATAATTTAAGGCTCCGCTACTTCCTGAAAACTTGCTTGGATCGTCGCTCTGTTTAAATATGGAATTGATTTAGTCCAAGACTGACAGATAAATTTAGAAGAACTACTTTCACCTGGAGGAGTCCACTCAAAAGATTCACTCCCTCCTCTTGCCTCTAAAAAAGCAGAGATTGTATCTGCATCTGTTTCACTAATATTTCTCCATGTAGGAGAATACGATTTTAAATCCTGATTTATTCCAAACACTGTTCTCATCGAATAACCATCACCGAATTGGACCTGTCTTACATTGGGACTACTTGATTTTCGCAGTCCATAACTAGGATTGATACCAGGAAATGTTGCCATAATTTAAACTAATAAACCACCTGGTCTTTTTTGACGTACCAGTTCAGCTTGTATTGCTGCTGCTAACATATTACCTAATTCTCTTGACTGAGCTTCATCTCCTTCAACAGATGAACCAGAAGCGTCAACATTAACAACAATATTTGCTCCTCCCATTGCATCGTTAGGAATAATGTTACCGCTAGACCTTGGAACAAATAATTCTGGACCTTCTTCTCCAACGATGTAAGATGATCCTCCTTTTACTGGTCCTCCATTGGCTCGCTCCATACCAGGATAATATTTAGTTGTATGCTGACTTAACGTATTTCCTAGCGGTCCTTTTGGTGCTGCTTTGGGACCAAAAAGACCTGCTCCTAATCCACCCATTAAATTACTAACACCTAGACGAATCATTTGACTTGCTATCTCGCTAAAGACGCTTCGTGCTACATCACCTAAAGTTCTAGTGCCTTGTATTGCTCCTTCGATAGCACTAACAATTCCATTTTCAATTGTTTGCCCTATTTGTTGATATATACCATTTAGTTCTGTTAGTGCATCTATTGTCTCTAGTTTTTTCCTATATTCCTTTTCCGATAAACTAACACCATCTCGTTTCATATTTCTAATTTTTTCTTCTATTATTGATTGTTTCTCTCCTAACTGGAAAACTTGTTCTAATTGAAGTATTTGAGCATCTAATTCAGCAGTTTTTGTCCCTGGTCCGTAAAGTTTATCGGTAGCAGCCGTAGCAGTCATTTTGTCAAAGTCTCCCATTGTGCCTTCAATAATTCGAGATTTTAAATCTGCTTTCTTATCTCTAAACTTAAAGCTACTAGGCATTTCGTCATATTTTTTGATTAATCCACGCACTTCAGTATTCCCTTGCTCTCTAGCAAAAGTCATTATTCTTTTATCCCTAGCTGCTTTCGACCATCCAAATATCCTATCAATACCAAGCAATACACCTGCTAAAGCAGACTGAAGTTTTAACATCCCTGATTGCATACTCATCATCAAATCAGTCCATTTATCTCCAAAATCTTTCAATCTTTGAACTCCAGTTTCACCTATCGTTGCAGTTAAGCGTTTAACAGTTGCATTAAAAGCAGCTTGTTTACCTTCAGCAGCTTCTATATTTTTTATCCTCTGTCCTTCAGCAGTACCAGCAAGCCCTAATGCTTCCGTTAATGCTCCTGTATCCTTAGTGAAATCTCCTAAAGCTTTACCCATCTCTGCTGTCTTCACAACAAAAGCATCAATCGACTGACCTACTGCACTTAAAAGTATTTGCGCTCCAAAACCTGCCCCTGCACCCATCTTAGATTGGAGAATCGCACCAGTGGTACCACCAGCAACAGATCCAACACCACCGCCAAAGAGAATAGGGAAGCCAGCCCCTAACATTAGGTTCTCTCTAAACCTAGCGTTCATAGCTTGAGACTCTCGCAGTTGTCGACCTGCCCTGGAAGTACTACTTTTCTTCATCCTTTGGTATCTTTTCCAGACATCTCTATTGACATAGTCTCCTCTTTCACCAGTGAAAGGATCTCTTCTTCCCCTCCCTGGAAGATGAACAGCTTCACCTTTTCGTTGCATTAATAATTGACGTTGATTTTCTATTTGTTTCGTACTCAATATGATTGATTTTTGATTTTGTAACTCTAAGGTCTTTCTTTTTTGATTTTCTAAAGCTTTTTTAGCAGAAATTTGTTCTGCATGGCTAACCTTCCCCAAAATTGCATTTTGTGCAACTTTTTCTTGCGTAATTTTAAATTCTAAATTTAATATCTCTCTTTTTAATTTTACAAACTTAGGATCTTCAACATTTAAACTTTCAAGCCTTTTAGACTTTCTTCCTATAATCCTTTCCATCCTTTGAACTCTGCTTGGTCTTCGTTGCGCTAATCTGTCTCCTGCTATTTGATCCATAACGCTAGTCATCTCAACTGGCCCACCATCAGCAAGCCAGTTTCCTTTCATTCCTTTACCGCCCATCCATTCAGGCATCATCATCATTGCGGCTGATGCCAGCATGGGAAGCTCACGCACCATCCTGCCCATAGAAGAGAAGGCGGATCTATAGTTCCTCTCAATACTCCATATAATATTTGCTGCTGTCTTTTCAAATTGAATAAAGCCTTGAATAGCTCCACCAACCCAATCAGCAGCACCTAATACTTTTCCTAACCCTATAGCTGCTAGTTTTACACCTGTTACTCCTTCTACTCCTCTCTGAAGTATCAAAGCCCAGTTCTTAACAACACGACCTTGAGCTGTTTGTAATAAATTTAGTCTTTTGACTAAACGCTGAACAGCATCAGAAACTCCAACAATATGAGCAGCTTGATTCAGCCAACCTCCTGCTGCTTTCCCTGAAAAAACTCTACCTATTCCACCTAAGAACTTCCCTAGATTACCTAAATCTTGTCTCGCAATCTTTCCTTTTTGTCTTACTACTTCAAGTATGGCTTTTTCAACTTTTAATTGTTTTTGTGACCAAGTTAATTCTTTTTCTGTCGTTTCTTCTACTTCTTTTTCTTTCTTCTTTTTCCCTTCTAGTAAATTATTAATTTTCCCAATAGTACCTTGTATTTGTCTGTACTCTTTTCCATGTAATTCAACTAGAGTTAATGCTCTTTGAAGTTCTCCTTTGTATATACTTAATGATGCAATATTCTTATCAATACTACCTTGCCCACTCTTCCCAATCGTTCCAAACTTTGCCAGTAAAGTAGAAACATTCTTAAATCCATCTCCTTCACCTGAAAGATATAAATTCTTTTGAATTTTTAATCTTTCTAATTGAGCAAAACGAAGAGCTTGCTCTGCTTTCGTCATGCCTTGAATAGCTTGCGTATAAACTCCTGTTGAATCTTTTGCAAATCTTGTATTTACAGCAATCGTATTAAAAGTGGCAGCTTGTCTTGCTAATCCTGCTTCGGTAGCGGCAAACGAAACCTGCAACTTTTTTTGCATTTCTAAATTTGAAGTACCTAATGCCTCTATAACTTTTCTAATACTATTTAACGATGTCTGAAAAGGTTTAGACTTTCCTTCTCCTGAAAATAGTGGGCCTGTCTCACTTAATTGTTTTTTCAACCTAATTAAAGTCTTTATCCCTTGTGCGCTTTTACTTAATTCTTTTGTACTGTTAGAACCTGTTTTCCCTATTTTTTCAATTTTCGTTAATGTATTTGCAATTTGCTTAAATTCCGTACTTATACCTTTTAATGCTTTATTAAGAGCCGTGAAATTCTTATTTACCTTATCAACTTTTTTCTCAATACCACCAATACCTCTGGATAGATCTCTTACTGCTCTCTTTACCGAAGCGTCTATCGCCTTAAACTCAATCGTCTTGGTATAAGCGTTTGCCACTCCTTCCTTACCAAATAATATTTTCTATCTTACCTCTTTTGCGTTCTAGTAGCACTACCTCTTTGAGATGCCTCCCTATCCTTTTCCATCTCATCATTCTGAATTTTAAAATAAGCTGCCCAACCTATCATCTCTTCTCTTGTTAATTCTTTTGTTAACTCCCTAACGGTTTTACCTAGTTCCTTTGCTAGTGAAAATAAAAAGATCCATTCTTTATTCGCTTTTCAAATCTTTTTCTACTTCTTCGACCTCCTTTTCTGCTCCAGATTCAAGCATTGCCAATTGAATTTCTTGTAACACAGCAGCTTCTACTTCTCTACGAAGAGTTGCTCTATCTCCATCAGCAAAAAGTCTTTTACCTTTTTCATCTAAGGCTTTCTGAATCATTAAAGACAAAGCGAAATCAGAAGCATCCTCTGTATTGCCAGACTTTTTCTGAATAGATTCTCTTTCTGCAATTGTTAATGGATGCCAAAAAATAGTAAGAATAACTTCACCATCTTTCTTAACATCATGTCGATATAATTGACTGACTCCAAATTTATTGGATAAGAGTTCAACGGCTCTCATAAAAAATTCCTTACTTTAATAGGATAATAATACTATATTAGGCGATTGCTGAAAACTGACAAGTGATGACACCCAGGCAGTGTGACTCATCTTCGTCATCAAGAACAATCCCAGGGCCAGATATTTCACTTACTCTTGGTGAACAAGAATAAGTATCAACATAATCAGAAGCATTAACAGACGTTAAACCTGTAATAACTGACTCACTTACAGCAGCCAAAACAGATGTCCCTTTATTCTTTGGAACGTAAACTCTACACTGAACGAATCCTGCGTAAAAAGCACTTGCAGCACCTTGAGCTTGCTGAGTAGCTTGTCCGAAATTAACTGTCATTACTATATATTTCACCGTTTTTCCTGGTCTCGTATAACCCACATTGTCATAAACCATCTTTACAGTTGGATCAACATCCTTAACTGCATCTGTAACTGCTTTTTCAAAAGCTGCTCTTGTTTTTACGAGTGTCATACGTCTAATCCCTCAATATTTATATTAGGACGTTTATCAGTAAAGATTCTATCTACTTTCTGCCTCAATCCTTCTTTGAAAGTACCTGAACCGTTAAGAATATACGCACCAACATTAGATTTAGGAGACATTAAAGCTTTTTCTGTGTATTTAGCTCTATTACCAATATAAATAGGTTGATTAAACTTATATCTAGTCGGAACCTTAAATCTTGGAGCAATATAATCTCTGTTACCAATCCAAGGTTTGATTTTTTCTTGGTTATCTGGTGGCATCCTTGTTTTAGAGACTTGCCAACTAGAAGCAAAAAATCCAGTCTTTACAGGACTTACTTCTTTAGAAGCTAAATCACTAGCAACGGAATTAATAAATTGACTTAGATGAGCTTCAGATTGATCTTCCCAATCTTTCAATATTGCATTTTCTAACTCTTTAGTATTCTTAAATTCTTTTTTAGCCATTAGAACCTCACCAACAAAGTAAATAAATAAACTTGCCCACCTCTTTTTGTATCTATCTCAAGAATCTGAGCCACATGCGTTGATCCTGCATAACTTAATGTCACCTCATCCCTAAAAGTAGGTTGATGATCTCCTATTAAGTCAGGCGTAACATATAACTTCGCTTGTCTTAATTCTCTTTCTTCATCCTGTTCTGATTTAATAAATTCAATAGGAACCTTTATATCAGCATAAGTTGTTGTAACTTCTAATTGTTTCCCTGCCGCTACGTTATAACTTCCTTCTGTCTTCACAGAATAAGTAATCGTAGTATCTAAAGCCGATCCAAGATCAGCAACAACGCTTTTAGCTAGGGATTTGAAAGCTGTGTCTAATGCTCCTGCCATAATTAACCTCTAACTACTCGAACTTGATAACTACCAGAACCACCAAGACAATAAGCACCTAAGTAATTTTGTAGCCAAGGATAAACATCAAATACATTATTAATCGTTCCAACACCCTGGCTACTGGTATTGTATTTAACTTCCATGTCTCCTAGTTTGACTTCTTCGTAAGTTCCGTCAGTACCTTTGTTACCAGTTATTGCATCTGTTTCATTTGCTAATGCTCTAGCTAATTCATATTGTGCATACTTAATGTTTGAGGGAATAGCGGTACAAACGAGTTCAACATCATCAACGTGATGATTATTTCTAGGCCATTTTAATGCCTGATTTTCATCACATCTGTCACCATAAAAATTCAAACCATCAATCCATCTGGTAGCAGATATTAATGCTCGATTCTTTTGATCATCAGTTTTATTTGTCCAAGTTGTTGAATCTGGGACGGTTTCAAAATAAGTGTTTGCTTCAGCTAAAGTCACATAGCTATTAGCTGTTGCTGACTTCAACGTGGCAATTATTGTTGCAGCCACAATCCTTAAAATACATTTCCTCTATATTGTAGCGTCATAAAAAACCCCCACCAAATAAATGATGAGGGCTTTTCGACTTCTCTCCGAATTAAGTATAAATCAAAGAGTTGAAGTGTCTAGAGGAGTGTTGACTGTCAACTGAACCATAGGAATTAGATCTGCATCATAAGTTGCAGTCCAGTTGTCCTTATTACCAAGAACACTATTGGTTGGGTTGTCAGCAGCGTTGCCCCACTTAGTACCCATAACGTGATAACAAGTGTGGTAATCAACTGATAGAACATCCTGTTTAGATAAGATGTTGCGATCAGCTTCAATGCGTAGCTCTTGCTGAACACCTTCAAGGATTGTTCCAGACTTAACCAAGTAGCAGTAGTACTCCTTGATATGACCTGAAGTACCAGGCTGAACTGCGTTCACCTGAGAATCCATGATGACATTCATGCCAGCAAATGTGCCGATACTCTTAGCATCAACACCAACACCGCCACCACCCCACTGGATACCTGTTCCAGTAGATAATGCAGTTGTAGAGAATGAAAGTAAACCTACCTGATAAAGATAGAAACCAACATTAGGGTGAACAATTAGAGTGTCTAACTCATCACCACGCTCTCCAAGTAAAGCTCTACCTTTAGCTACGTTAGAAGCTGAAAGATAGTTTGCTTCTGCTGCACCAGAACTAGCAGCAACAGCTAAATCAGAAGCATTGCCTGATAATGCTGTACCAAATAAACCATGTAATTGATAGAACAATCTTTGGCTATTTAGCTTATTGATCGCATCTGCAAGTTGATTGCGGATAGCGTTCATTGGATCTTCTCCAGCAGCTAAAGTTGCTAGATCATCAACAGCGTATGCAAAACCTCTGTGGATGATTGATGCAATTTGTGTTGCAGATCCAATTTTTTGTGGAGTTAAATAACCACCACTACCAGTTCCCCAACCAGCCGCACCAGTCATCACCTCTTCAGTAGGTGCAACAGGATTGAACTCAGGAACTTGAATACGTGTACCACCTTCCTTAGCATCAAGGAAAGCACTACGAACTACAGCACCACTCTTAACGAATAAACTGCGCTCTTTTATTGCCTCTTGTACATAGCGAGACAAATTATTTCTTTTTACGATGTCCGCTAAAAGGACACCGCCAGTATAATTCTGAAACGGAGCAGCCATTTCAAATAAAGGGGATTAAATTTGCGGAATCCAAGTCACGGACTCGGTTGTTAGTCTCACCGAAACTAACTAGGAGGCTCCTGCTTCTCTTTTCAGCACGGCTGCAAGTTCAGGATCGGAACCTTCCAAGGTCATTTGCCTTGTTATGTTTATATTACCTTCTTTCCAGGGATTAGTCATGCCTGGAGAGACATTTGATGTAGGAGAAGGTTTAGCACCCATACCAGCAGCAGAGCTGGCTTTGAAGTGATGCTCCCATCCACTACCAGGGTTTTTTAAGTTCCCTATGTAATTATTTAGGTCTTGTTCAACTCCTCCATTCAATACAACAACATCACCGTTATCGTTTCTCTTAAGTCTATCTTGAAGCAAAGATAACATTTGTTCTGCATTTACAGCACCGGAATTACTGATTGCTGAGAGTGCCGAAGTCTTAATGTTTGCAGTCTCATTAGAAGACTTTAAACTTTTTAATTCTTCATTTAAAGTGTTTATTTGTATGTCTTTTTCCTGGGCTGTTTTGTTGGCTTCTTCCCATAAATCTTTCCATTGTCCTTGGTCTTCGAGCTTTTGTTTCCTTTGGTCATCTGCTTTTTTATAGACATCATCTAGTTTAGTCTTGATGCCTTTAAATTTCTCACCTTCTTCAGCGATCTTTGCCTCCAAAGCAGAAATTTTACTTTCATATTCAGCCTTAACACTGTCAAGGTTAGGAGCTTGTGGAGCTGGAGTTTCAGCCACAGGCTGTTCAGCAGGAGTCACGGACTCAGGCTGAATGACTCTTTCTTCAACCATAATTATTCAGAAGTTTTAGTAGATTCAGTTTTTGAAGCTTTTGCCTTTGCTTTTGGCGCAGGAGCTTCTTCTTTAACAACAGGTGCAGGTTTAACAGCACAGTTATCAGCCGCAAGTGCAGCTTCTAACTCCTCTGCTGTTGTACCATTGTCCATCTTTATGGAAGGCATAGTGAGAAATTAATATTCTTCACTATTATTCTAGAGTATTAACCAGCTTCAGTCTCGTTTGCAGTAGGGAGAACTTCACCTTGGACCAAAATATCCCTAAATTCTTCCCTATCTATAACTTTTTGATCAAACAAGGAAGTTAAAGCTGTTATATCTTGTCCAATTAACCTTTCAATATCAAAATCACGACTAATTTTGACTTCAGGCGGCTCAATTCCTAAATAACTAGCCGATAAATTAAACACTTTTTGCAACTTCTGTTCTAACTCAAGAGAAACCATTGACAACATAGAGTTCGTATCAACACGATCTAATCGTCTAGCATCTGCTGACTCTGCTACAAATTTTTGTTGAGATAACGTACTAATCCCTAAAGTTGCCATCTGAAGCTGTAATTCTTGTATTTCATTGGTCTGTGCTTCAAATGCGCTACTTGCTGGCTCGACATAATACACCTTATTTCCAGGTTGAGTCGCCATCGCATAGTTAACACTAATAGCCATATCCTTTGTCTGATCATCCCAACCTTCTAAAACCAACATTGGTTGAGAAGCTACATGCAAACTATGAATTAAATCAGCTTGACGTTGAAAATGTGCCAAATTTAAGTACGCAATATCTAATAACGGTGGCTTACTTGCCAATGTGTCAGTCTTACTTGAATAGACACTAACTAAAGGCACTTCTCCTAACGAAAATATACCAGAATCAACTAATTCATAGTTTTTTTCGTTCTCTGGACCATCAAAATTACCTGAATAACTATTATCTTCCAAATTAATCAGATCTTTCTTAGGTGAAACCTTCCTATAAACACGATATTTCCCTGGTTCAATCACCCTAACTTGATCGAATACCTGTTCTCCAAACTCTCCTGAAGGTACAACTGCTTTTTCAGCAATTCTCACCTGTATCAAACTGCCATAATTAACTTCTCGATCTAATCTCCAACCATAAATATTAGTTGGATCAATCTCTATCCAATATGGTCTTCTATTTTGCGCTCTTTCTTCTGCCAGAGTTAATGCCCCTGTTGGTGCAGGATAATCAACCAAAATATGACTCTGACCATACGTCAAAGAACAAATAAGTACCCTTCTGGCATATTCATCTAAATCCGATCCACAGCCATCAACATCCTTAGCAAAAATATCAGTCCAATATGAGTCACCTATTAAAGTAATAGGTTTTCTCATTATTAAACCTGTTGCTGCTCTAATTAATCGCTGCGTATATGGTGAAAATACTGCTCGATTTACCCTAGATAAATAAGCTTCATAATCCTCCCGTGGCTCAAGAGGAAGAAAAGCTTCTGAGTTATCTCTTAAATATTCAGTTCCATTCGTGACGGCCTTCATAATTTCCCACCCCTTTACCATGTCCATCACCGCACGAGTGCGAGTAAATGGACTATCAGAACCACCTACACTGGTAGAACTGGTAATACTGGTACGAATTGGGCCAGGGACAGAGTACGTCACAAAATTACCCCCTTATTGTTTGTCCCCCTTAAATAGCGTCAGCAGTTAATGCGCCATTCATTTGGAAACTGATGTTAACAACTTGTAAATCACCAACAGAAGTTGAAAATTCTGCTCCTGTTACAAGACCGTTAAATGCAAGCTTTTTAGAACCTGAAGTTGATAAATACAACTCGAATTGTGCGTCAGCAGCATCTTGCGCTACTAAAACATCTTTCAGAAACTCTTGTGTCTCATCACCAGTTGTTGCTGTGTAAAGCAATTCAACAGAACCACTACCATCAATAAAACTACCAACATACGCTCTAGTCGTAGCTCCATGTGCAGTTGTTTCTAAAACATCCTTTGTTAAAGAAAAATTCCAACTCCGTGTAGATGCAACAGCCGCAACTGTTCCTGCACCATTCTTAAACTTGACGGAGCCTTCTTCGCCACGATAGAAAGCCATGATCTAAAATAAAAATAGACTATTGCTGATAGTCTAACTTGTACTGTCTACTTTTTCAGCCTTTTTAGTAGAAGATTTGGATTTGTTGTCCATATACTGTTGACAACGTACATCCCATAAACCTGCAATTCTCTTTCCCTTCACTTTTTCGATAATATCAAGCATTTCTTCGGTAACTTCCATCTTAATTAGTAAATTCTGTACCCAGTCTGCCCTAAAGTTTCAGGTTTTGCCAAATTGAACTGTTGTAAACATAAATAACCGAAAGCATCAAAAGCATGATCAACACCAAGGTTTTTATTAGGTAATCCTGTATTCGGTGCATAAGTCAACGTCCTTAAAGACTTAATTAACTGTTTACATCTTGGGTGAATAAACGTCCTTCTACTACCACTTGCATCTAATAAAGCCGTATTAACAGCCGTAATCTTATCCCTTATCTTCCACGGCGCACGTGGACTCGAAACATTAAATCCACTCCTCCTTAAAATACTATGATCAGTCGCACCAACTCCACTAGTTTTCCTCGCTCCACCTGTAGGGTCAGGACATGCTATTACTCTTCTATCCACCCCATATCTGCGTACGACTTCTTCTGCAAAGTCCCATGTGGTTGCCCCACCTGTGAGCATGATTTCGTCAAAAACATAAAGTGTATCCGAATCTTTAACAGCGCATATCCCTGACATTGGATCTACGTTAAAGTCAACTCCTAAAAGTATTGGCGATACACTAATATCTTTTGCTTTTTCTGAAATATTGTCATCTCCAAAACTAACCGCCACTAATCCACTTAAATTTTCAAAACTTGCTTCAAATTCTTGTCTAAATGTTCTCTCATCTAATTGCGCTCTTGCCGCTTCAATCTCATGCTTTGGTACGTTTCCCCCCTCAATTGTTGTATAACACCATCTTTTCCATTCATCAGTCGGATCTTCTTTGCAATAACACCACAAGTCATAAAACCAACTTGCTGTTCCATCTGGTGTTGAAATGAATAAAGCCCACCCTTGTTTATCAGCTAATGCAGGTCTAATTACTTCAAACCATACCTCTGGGTCCATAAATGCAGCTTCGTCTAAAACTACCCCTGCTAAACTTCGCCCCCTTAAAGCCATCGCATTTTCTGTTCCTTTTAGTTCAATTACTGAATCATTTATTAACTCTATTTTTAAATCTGACTCGTTTTTGGACTTGATCCATACCTGTGGTACTAAGCGTTTTAACGTCTTCCATGCTATATCTTTTGCCATCCTATATGTTGGTGCACAATAAAAATATGTCTCCCCCTTTCTTTCAATCGCAGCTTTTAATAATTCAATGCAGCTTAAATATGATTTTCCAAATCTTCTTCCAGCTACTAATACTCTGAATCTTTTATTACTACTAAATACCTCACCTTGCGCCCATCGAAGCCCTAATTCTTGTTTGTTTTTAACAGCCATACCCTAATACTAATACTTTTTTCGTACTTTACCCCCTCTACGACTAACTGTTTTTCTCGTTAAAAGGTATTATCTTTATATCAATAGTTTTTCAGTGATTAACTGTGACCGATTCGGCAGCTAGATTTGACCCCTCCTATTACGACGGTTATATTGTCCCCGACCCAGAAACATTGGGGAAGTCAGGTAAAAGAAGTCCGATTCTGAAGCAGCAAAGGATTCAACGACTTTATAAGAGGCAGTTAGAAGGTTTACCTGTGAGGCAGTTGGTTTTGGATCACGCTCATAAAGAACAAGTTTCTGAAAATACTGCTTGGAGCGATTGGAAAGCAGTTTCAGAATGGTGTAACGAAGATTGGGAATTTGATAAAAAAGACTATATCCCCCGTATTCAACATTTAAGAATTAATCTCTTCCATCGGGCAGTTAAAAAAGGTCAACTTCAAACTGCTGCTCAAATACTTGACTCATTAGGCAAGGTTGTTGGCGAATCTGTTGAAACTATCAATATCAATGCACCTGAACTTAAGATAAAAATTGAAGATAAGGAATAATATTCTATTATTGTTAAATAAGACTTGTTTTCGGATAATATTTTAGGTTCAGGGCTGTTGGCGTATGCCCGCATACGTCTACTACCCTCCCCCTACGTCTACTATTGCGAGCCGTTGCCGACCTGATTAGTTACTCCTGTTCTCTTTAGAATAATATTTTAAAGTTGACTACTAGTAGTAGCTATTATTTTATTAAGTATAAACAATTTAAAAAATATTGCAGCACTAAAAATATTATTAATTATCCTTAAGCTTACTTATTTACTTTATTAAAATATTATTCTATAATGTTTACATAGTAAACATTAGTTAGTTACTCGTTTTTGGCTTTCGCTTTGGTTTCTCTCACAAGTGGCAGCACCAAACCAACACCAAAACCATTTTAACAACTAGTGAACTATAAACACCTAAAAACTATTCCTAGCTTCTCAGTTAGCGATCAAATGCCAAAGCTTTTCTATTACTTCCTAGCCTATGTGGCTTTCGGTTTTCTTAGCTTCACAGCTATTTCTCAGAGTTTAGAAACCTCTACTAAATTACATTGTCAAAACGGCATCCAGTCGGCATGTAGATATTTAGATTCAAAAGGTTTTTAATTATGACTTATTCAGAAGTAGTTCACGCTAAGCCATCCAAAGAGACTGTGAAGCACTGGAACACTACATTACAAGAAAATGCTTACCAGAATAAAACCTGGTTTGACAAGTTAGATGACGCAGAAAAAGAAATATTAGTTGCAAAGATTGAACCGATTCATTATTCAGAAATAAGCAATGATGGATTAGTAAGGATGTATGAGAAGAAAGTTAAGCCACTATTGAAGCAACCGAGGACACTTAAGGAAATTAAAGAGCATCCATTAACAGACAAGTTATGGTTTGAGACTTTTGATGATGGCGAGCACTATTGCGTAAGTCTTATTTATCCATATTGGTTTTCTTGTGAAGAATCAATATGGATTCACTGCAAGACAGTCAAAGAACTATGTGATTCTTTTTATCCATCCATTAAAAAACCTTATTAAAAAATGACTATTTCAACCGCACCAAAAACCAAAGAAACCCACACTAAAATATCTAGTGAGGAGTTGTTATGTGATCAGGTTATATCCTTCTTTGAGAAGGGCTACCAATTCAAAAAAGATTGGTCTAAAACTTCCACTAGTGGGGATATTATCAATTTTTCCACTGGTAAGGATTACACAAACTCTAATGTGATCTTGCTTCTAATGGCACAAGCCATAGGAAATTATAAACACTCCCTATGGTCGGGAGTGTTTCAAGCATCAGGAAAAAAGACCAAAAAAGATAAGGGTGACGGGTTACAGGTCCGCAAAGGTGAGCGTGGCAGTCGTATTATGATGCCTATTTTTATCAAGAAAAAAGATAAAGATGGTAATTATATTTTAGATTCAAATGGAAAACCAGTTTTAGTTTGTACAGGTTTTAGACCTACTTGTGTATTCAATATTGATCAATTTTTGGATTGCGATAAAAAGGAAAGCATTATAAAAAAATATACAGTAGGAACCGCACCAGGGGCAGAAGCAGAAGCGAAAAAAATTGAGCATAAGGAAAGCCAAAAGCTAATAGATAAATATCTATCAACTGAGAAGATATCTTTTGCTCATGGTGGAAATTCTGCATATTATTCTCCCACTACTGACCACATACAAATGCCCCCCAAAGAGGCGTTTAGTTCTACTTGTGGATATTATGGGACTCTATACCACGAGGCCCTTCACTCGACAGGCACAAAAGAGAGGTGTCAGAGAGAATCATTATTAGCACCAAATAGCAACCGCAAAATGTATGCCCTAGACGAGATAATAGTCGAATTTGGTAGTTGTATCCTGTGTCATGAGCAAAAAATATCTACTATTGATAAGCTTCAAAACTCAGCTAGTTACATTGAGCATTGGATAGAGATTTTAAAAGAAAATAAAAAGACCATATTACAAGAGATATTAAGTCAATCAGTAGAGGCAGTTAACTATTTAAAGAATGCTGGAGAAAAAAAAGATGAAAAATAAAAGTCTTATTTCAGGTAAAAGAGGCAGTGGAAAACTGCCTCTAAATATTATTGTCTTTAGTAACACTCCAGCGGGGCATACTTGCGGGATAGGTGCCAAAGATTGTAAAACTTGTTGCATAAAAAACAAAGAAGGAAAACGCCAAATAAAAACATTTAAAGATACAGAGTTTTTATGCTATGCCTCACTTAGTGAGCTTCAATATGACTCTGTGTATTCTGCAAGGTGGGCAAATTATCGGTTGATAATGAAAGCAATAAAAGAGAATAAATTAGAACAATTAATTATAGATAGTATTACAGGATTACGATCCAAAAGGTCGCAATACATCCGCTACCACGAGAGTGGGGATATAATCAATAAAGACCACCTAATAGGAATAAATAACGCCGCAGAATATCTTTATAAAGAATATAACTTGATCTCATATTTATACACCAAATCGCTTCCATTATTTGACGGGTTTAAGGTTAGTAAAGGTTTAAGGGTTACTTGTTCACTAGGTGGAATACACGACCAAGAATATTCAAGTTTATTTAAAAAAAAATGTAGGGTAATTTATTTACCTGACGAGTCCAAAGGTCAACCGATTGATCATAATGATTACCATGCTTACAGTGATTTTAAGGGTACTTTCTGCCATTTAGTGCATGGACATATTCAAACACCAAAAGCAAGGCAAGCGATCCAACAAAGAAGAAAAGAAGGTTTATTCACTGGTTATAAACAAGGGTATCAATCAAAACCAAAACAATTACAGGAGGTTTAAAAATGTCTGATTTGTATGAAACCGACGCAATCGCTTATGAAAATAAGCAAGATATGATTCACAGGGAGTGGAGTGAAAAATATAAATATGCAAGCGTCGAAGGTTTTAAAAATAAAGGTAGAAAAGAAAGCGATCTAATTTTTCTAGAGTGGGCTAATGATTTAGACGAAGTATTATATTGGATTAAAGAGTTTCAAGATGATGATAAATTAAAGATTAGAGTTACTAAATATAAGAGGGATCAAGATGATTAAATATAAATATCGTATACTATTTTATTTAGATATTGAAGCAAAAGAATTGCTTCAAAATAATCAAATAGAATATACATTAAAGACTACAGAAAAATATAAATATTGCGTAGTCAAAAAAGAGACTAATCGTTTATATCAAAAGATAAATGATGATAATTTATTAAGTAAATTGTTAGGTCCAGAGTATCAAGAATTTCTAGTTTATACCTATAGAGTCCATTAAGACTCTATAGGTTTTAATTCAGTTTTCATAATAACTATTTTACCCATAAGTGCCTGATATCTCATCATCTTAGAGGTATCAGGTTTTAATTTAGCCATTTCAAAACCTAATAAAGTACCGATGATATTATTTATATCATCTAACTCATTAATGTCTAATAGTGTCATACCTTCGATTGATTGATTGTTATTTAGCGAGTTAATAAACTCATTTTTCATCATAGCCATAAGCTTGATAATTGTTAGATAATACTCTAATATACTAGAGTATTATGTTTAATAAATCAAGTTAATGTCTACACGCTCTACAACAAAAGAACATACTAGGCGAATACATGAAATAAGATATTTAATTCAAACAGGATGTAGTAAACAAGTATCAGAATTAATAATGCAAGCTAGATATAAAATTAGTAGAGAAGCGGCAAGGGTCTTAAGGGTTAAGGCTGAGAAGTTAGAGGACGTACCAGAGGCAATAGAACAGATAAATTATTCAAGTCTTACTAATCGCTTATCGATTGAAATTGAAAATACATTGTTTGATTACGCAAAAGAGGAGGACATAGAAAAAAAGGAAAGTATTATGAGAAGTTTCGATAAGCTCGTTAAAGCATTGGAAAAAATTTCAACATTATCAGACACATATATCATTGATACTGCCAAGTATTAAGCCTATTTTTGCCAAGTATTTTTTATATTACTATTTATTAATATATTTATAATTATATTGTATTATTCTATTAGATATGCTAGAATGAAGGTAGATTGTATTTTTATTGCATCATTCATCACATCTTATTCTAATCCTATACTATATATAATATTATATATAAAAAAATATATATAGTAAAAAAATAGGAAGCGGCAAGAAAATAATAATAATAATTATGAATGGCTTTTTTCGACTAAAGAATGAATGGCTTTTTGGCGTAATTATGAATGGCTTTTTTTTTGATACTTGACATCTATCTAAATCTAATACTATATTAGAGAAGTACTAAACAACAGTCATGGAAGAATCTACTAAGTACAGGCTAGAGCCAATGTTGAAAAACCACTACACCGACATCCTTGCTCTTTCAAAGCTATTCTGTATTATCGGCCACTATCCAGCGATCCAAAAACAAATAGCTGAAATATGGCCTTCCATTAAAACTTGCAGTCGCATCACTAACGACATGACATTAGATGAATGCCTAAAAGCTTTTGACATGAATATCGAAGAAGCTGAAGCAATGAATAATGAATGGGAAACTTCAACTTTAAAAAGCTTTCAAGATGACTAGCTATTGCCTTAAGTGCCAATCACCAAATATGACCTATGGCGAACCAATGGTCAAAGAACAGGCACTCTCTATTGAACTACCTATGACCTGCAACAAATGCAGACATAAGTGGATTGATATTTACACCTACAACTCTTCTCAACTTTTTGATTATGAATGAAATTATGAATGGCTCTGGACAAGGGTTACGCAGATTTAAAATCGAAAAT